>Ga0172379_10000982_pt1 | contig 62401 bp, 63 predicted proteins | sample GrowelOW334metaG_FD_119756 | JGI IMG/M metagenome (GOLD analysis project Ga0172379, IMG submission 119756) | Groundwater microbial communities from an aquifer near a municipal landfill in Southern Ontario, Canada - Groundwater well OW334 metaG | ecosystem: Environmental > Aquatic > Deep... | reverse complement strand
AGTTACCGCCACTGCAACCGTAGTTGAGCGAAATGCCGGCGCGCATCGCAGCCTCCAGCAAGGTATCCCGACCTTCGACCAAGAAATCCTGCTGGCTGGGCAACAGCGTCACTTGCGCGGCCATCACGCTCAAGATGCCGTCTTGGATGGCCAATGTATTACTGAATCCCGGTTCCATCACTGCGGCGACCTCTTGTTTTATCCACCATTTCAGACTCTCCATCTTGGCAAGCGCTTCGCCGTGACATTGCCCCTCCATCACACCGAGCTTGTCCCATAGTTTGCCGAACAGCGCATCGAACTGCTTCAACTGCCTCTGGTTCCGCGCCAAGGTAGAACTCAATTCCGTGATGCGCGCAGCCAGCACTTCCGCATCGGGCATGGCGCGCTCGAACACTCTTTTGCCAAAGGCTCGTTCTTTGATCTGGGTGACCCGTTTGAACTCGGCGATGTCTTCCAATTGTGCAGTCGGGTAACACAGCAACAGATCCTCGACGGTGATCTTGCCGTCGAAGGACGACATCTCGCCATTTTGTATCTTCTTCTGCAGTTCGGTGCGGCTCACGCCCACCAATCGCGCCGCACGACTCAGACTCAGTAGCCCACTCATCACTCGATCCGATCCGTGCTGGGGTCCGCACTAACCTTGCGGATGGAACCATGCGAGTTTTTCGCGCAGGGTGACCACCCCGCCGACGATGATGAGGGTCGGTGCCTGCGGCTGTTCGCGCTCGGCGATCGCGGGCAGTGTCGCCAAAGTACCCGTGATGACGCGCTGCGTTGGCTGTGTGCCGTGTTGCACGATGGCGATGGGGGTTGTATCAGGCAGTCCATGCGCTATGAGTTTGGCGCACAAAGTGTCCAGTCCATGCAGCCCCATATAGACCACCACGGTCTGCCTTGGTCTAGCCAGCAACTCCCAGTCCAGATTCATCGTGCCGTCTTTTAGATGGCCGGTGACGAACACACAGGCTTGCGCATGGTCTCGATGTGTCAGCGGGATACCCGCGTAAGAAGCCACACCAGAAGCGGCCGTGATACCGGGCACCACTTGGAACGCGATGCCTTCCGCCGCCAGCGTCTCGATCTCCTCGCCGCCGCGCCCGAAGATGAACGGGTCGCCGCCTTTCAAACGCAATACGCGCTTGCCTTCCTTGGCTAGGCGCACCAACAACAGATTGATTTCTTCTTGTTGCAAGGTATGGTCGTTGCGCTTCTTGCCCACGAAGATGCGCTCGGCATCGCGCCGTGTCATCTCGACGATGGGTTTGGAGACCAAGTTGTCATACACCACCACATCGGCTTTCTGCATCAGCCGCAGGGCGCGGAAAGTCAGCAGGTCGGGATCACCCGGGCCAGCGCCCACCAGATACACCTCACCGCGCACGATGTTGTCTTCATTCGCCAGCATCTGTTGCAGCATGGCTTCGGCACTGCTCTCGTCGCCAGTCAGCACCTTCTCGGCGACCACGCCATCCAGTGCGTTCTCCCAGAAGATGCGGCGCTTGGCTGGATTGGTGACCTTGGTCTTGACCAACTCTCGGAAGCGTTCAGCGAACGCAGCCAGACGACTGTAGTTCTGCGGTATGACGGACTCCAACTTGCCGCGCATCATGCGTGTAAGCACTGGGGAAGCGCCGCCACTGGAGAACGCCACCATCAAGGGAGAACGATCGAGTATCGCGGGCATGATGAAAGAGCACAGCTCAGGGTCATCCACCACGTTCACCGGGATGTTGCGAGCTTGCGCCAATTCGGAGACTTGTTTGTTCACTTCACGGTCATTGGTCGCCGCGATGATGAGACTCACACCATCTAGGTACTTTGACTCAAAGCGAGCAAAGATACTCTCGACATTGGCTTGCGCTTGCAGTTCGTCGTCGATCTGCGGGGCGACCACACGTACCTTAGCACCCGCCTCCAACAGCACACCCGCTTTGCGCGCACCGACAGCCCCGCCACCTACCACTAGGCATAGACGGCCTTTGACGTTCTGGAATACTGGTAGGAAATCCATTTATCGCACCGCCTTCAAGATCAGTGGCACCAAGGCTTCTGGCAGTCTGATCTTGCCAGTCAGCGCGAACTGATGCGCGCTATCGGACATCTTGTCCCATGTCTTTTTGATGATTAGGATCCACTTGGCCTCATCGTAATCTGGATGTTGGCCCGCGAACGCCAACATGTAGTGCTCGATGAACACCAAGTCCACCACATCTTCCATCATCTGTGTCTCTGGATTGGTCTTCAATTCTTTCTTACCCACGATGGATTTCACGCGCGCGATCATCTCGTCGTCGTAGCCGACTTGCTTCATCAATGCGCCCGCAGTCTCTGCATGGAACTTGTACAGATTGGTACGCCACAACATGTAGCCCTTCTTATCCATCGGGTAGTCACTACGCGGACTCTTCCAGCGCTGGATATGCTGTGCACGACAAGCCAACTTCACCGCCTCAGGCGCATCGGGAGCAAAACGTTCCTGCATCTCGGTCATGCGTTGCGCGTATAGGAGTTCCTTCGGGTAGTCCCTGCCCGCAAACGATTCCTTGTTCGGGTCTTGTGCATTGGCTTGATCGAAAGCTGCAATGGCAGCTTGATACTTACTGTCGTTCATCTTGTGTTCTCGTTCATTGAGGTTGAAGAATGTGCCTTGTGGCGGCGCACGAACGCGACGAAACGGGTCGCCCAGTAACAACTGCCGATGGTGCGCAGATGTGTATAGGAAGCCAGCAGATTATGGATGACCAGACCGTCGCGTTCACCGTCGATGCCATAGCCGCGCTCGACGTGATAAGCGTAGCGCATTTCTGTCGGTAGATTCACAAGTTTCGAGTAATGGAATTCATGCGCGCGGATTTGCGGTGCAGGCACGTCGGGGCGCGGCCAAGGATGCTCAGCATCCTCGCGCAGATGCACATAGCCGCGACCGATGGGTTTGGCATGCATCTGCACATCACCGGGGATCACGCCGACCATCTCGAAGTCGCGCCCTTGGTAATCGATACGACGAGATAGATACATCAACCCACCACATTCCGCATAAGCAGGCATGCCACTCTCGATGGCTTGTTTGATCTCATTGCGCAGGGTCGTGTTCGCCTCCAGTTCGACCGCACACGCCTCGGGGAAGCCGCCACCGATGTACAGTGCGTCCACCTCCGGCAGATGTGCGTCATTGAGCGTGTCGAACGGCACCAACTCCGCCCCAGCTGTCTGCAAAGCATCCAGATCGTCTGCGTAATAGAAACCGAAAGCGCGGTCACGTGCCACGCCGATGCGCACCTTCTCGCCGACAGGTATCGCACGTACTTCTGCGATATGCGGAACAGGAAGAGCCTGCTTTTGCGTGAGCGATAGCAATCTATCCAGATCGACTTGCTCGGCAATGGCCTCGCCGATCTGCTTGATCTTCGCGTTGGCTGCGATGGATTCGTTACTGGGCATCAGACCTAGATGACGCTCGATGATACTCAAGCGTTCGTCATGCTGGATGGCGCCAATCACGGGCACATCGGTGTAATGCTCGATGACTTGACGCAATTTTGATTCGTGACGCTTGCCGCCAAGGTTGTTGAGGATCACGCCCGCGATCTGGATGTCCTTATCGAACGCCTGATAACCTAGGATCAAGGGGGCGATGCCGCGTGTCATGCCGCGCGCATCGATGACCAATATCACTGGCAAGTCGAGCATCTTGGCCAATGCTGCGTTGCTGTTGCTACCATCCAGTGCAAGGCCGTCATACAGACCTTTGTTGCCTTCGACCAGATTCACTTCAGCAGCGTGTCGCGCAAAAGTCGCTACGACATCGTCGTTCTCCATCAGGTAGAGGTCGAGATTGCGGCAGGGATGTCCGGTAGCCTGACTGAGCCACATCGGGTCGATATAGTCAGGGCCTTTTTTGAACGGCTGTACCGCATGTCCACGTGCAGTCAAAGCCGCGCACAGACCGATGCTGACCATGGTCTTGCCTGAGGACTTGTGCGCTGCAGAAATCAGGAAACGGTTGCTCATTTTTGCAACCTCACATAAAGACGATCATCAACAACGAAGAGGACTATTTTTTAGGTAACTCGCGTGGTACGAAATCCAACACACGAGTGCCAATAGCCGTGATCAGGAAAGCGACGCCGACCCCACCCAAACCCAAAAGAATCTCAGGCAAAGAAGGATGGTAACTACCGATCTCCCCGTCCGCAAAACTGCTGCTCACGGAGTAACCCGGGAAGATATCCAAGGGAAAGGCTTGTCCGCCGATGATGAACACATAGAGCAAACAGAATCCCCCAACAATGACCAACAAAGATGCGAGGGGGATGCGCTTGTATCTATCGAGAGCGGGTAGATAGATGAGTATCAATGGCAACACGTTCCCCAGCAGAACGTAACCGATCCAGAACAACTGCGGGTAGATGCCGCCCTCACTCAAGATAAAGCGCTCAAACTCGGTCTGGCGTGCAAAATATAGATTGGTCAGATGATAGGTCGCCACAAAATAGAGCGAGGCGATGACGAACACACCCATCAGGTTGCGCATGCGTTTCTGGACATATTCATCCAAGTGCAAGCCGTTCCATTCATATATCGCTGCTTGCACGACATGGAACACGGCCAAACCCCATGCGAAAGAGATGACGATGAACATCGGTGGCAGGATCGCCGTACCGTAAGCTTGGCGCGCAACCAAAAAGGAGAAGATCACGCCCGTACCTGTGGTCAACACGAAGCGCCAGATGAACACGGCGAAGCCAGCCGGCTTGGACCACGGATTCATGCGTTGCTCCATCAGCGTCCACAGATACACGGCAACCGCCGCGAACATGCCGGAGTACAGCACGATGTTCCATGCGAACACGGAAGTAGGATTGAAATTGGTGGCGGCGACGATGATGCGATCGGGCCTGCCTAGATCCAGCATCAACACGGTCAACCCACCCGCCAACATAGCAATGGACAGCAACCCTGCCAACGGTGCACGCACCTTGTACGCTGGTTTGTTGAACACCGAGCCGATGGATGAGACATTGAGCACACCGGATGCGGCAACGATCAGGAAGATGGCGAACACGTGCGGCATGCCCCACACGATCTGGTTGTTCATGCCAGTGATGATGTGACCATGTTCTTCCATCGCATGCACGGCGAACATCGCGGCGAGCACGATCGCCCCAGCTACTACCATGAGGATATAGAAGAGATGGCTTCTTAGTTTAGGTATGGAATAACTCGCCATGTTCATAACCCTTGGTAACGCACACCTGGATTCAATTTCAAGTCGGCACGTATCTGCGTAGAGACGACCGCTTTCACTTTCTGCGCGATCTCACTGTTCGGGTCGTTCAAATCACCGAACAAGATCACCTTATTGGCACACGCCTCAGCGCAAGCCGGTTGTCCGCCTTGGTCGATGCGATGGACGCACAGCGTGCAACTCTCGACCGTACCCTTACCGCGTGGCACATCAGGATTCTGGTCGTGCAATGGCTCATGTACGAAAGAACGCGCCTTGTATGGGCACGCCATCATGCAGTAACGACAACCGATGCAACGGTGCTTGTCCACCAGTACGATGCCATCGGCGCGTTTGAACGAAGCGCCAGTCGGACATACATCGACACAGGGAGGATGTTCACAATGCTGGCACATCATCGGCAACGACACTTCGCGCCCACTGCTGATGTCCTTGATCTCGATCTTGCGTATCCACTGCGAATCGGTCGCGGCAGTACCGCCCGACAGTCCGTTCTCTTTGTTGCAGGCAGTCACACAGTCGTTACAGCCAGGCTTACACGCTGCGGTGTCGATGAGCATGCCCCAACGCACTTTGCCCGCTTCGATCTGTTTGCCATGCGCCACATCGAACAACAGCATCCCCGGAGCGACCGTGACCAAGGCCGCACCTGCCGCTGTCTTCAAGAAGTTCCTGCGTTGAAAGTCGATGTCGCTCATTTGGCATCCCTCTTCAGCCATGCACTTTTGCGCAATCCTGAATGACATTCAAAACAATCCAGTTTCACCGCTTCATACTTATGGCAAGCCACGCAAAAACTGTCTTCGCGCGCGATCACACTGTCATCCTTGATACTCGCATGACACTCGATACAGTCCTTCAGGCTGCTGCCCTCTCTGTTCCCTTTGTGCACCGTCTCATCACGCTGATGCTTGAGCATATGCATGTGATTCTTTCGCATCCACTGCGTGTCTTTGACACACTCCCCGCCTTTGCCGATATCCAACTTCGGCATGGCTGACTCTCCCGCCCAAGCGACGGATAAGCAGAGAGACAACAACAGAGATGCGAAATATCTCATCACTCACCCAAACCCATTTGGATATACCCTGTCGGACAGACATCCGCACAGATGTGGCAACCGATACACTTGTTGTAATCGGTGTCCACATAACGTCCGAGTGTCGCTTTCGCTTTTGGCACACGGAACACCGCTGTTTGTGGGCAATACATCACGCAGTTGTCACACTCGAAACACATGCCGCAGCTCATACAACGCTTGGCCTCGGCCACTGCTTGTTCCTGCAGTAACACACCCAAACGATCATCAAAGTTGCCCAGTGCCTCTTGTTCGTTCAACGTGACGACATTGCGCTTGTTGCGCGCCACAATAGCGAAGTGGCCCATGAATAATTTGTCGTGCGGAATGATGTAACGATCCGAGCGGTTATCGAAGTTATGGATAGCCACGTTCGACTTATCTGTGCCACGCAATGGTTCGTGCGTATCCTTAACCTCAAGCCCCTTCTCGGTCATCTTGCGCATCAGATCGAATTGATGTGCATCGATCTTTGGACGTTTTTCCAAGTCCATACCATTCAAGAAATTATCGATCCCGTCGGCTGCGATAGAACCATGACCGATAGCGGTAGTCAGCAAATGTGGACGAATGATGTCGCCACCTGCAAACACGCCTTTTTGCCCCGCGACCAGATAGTTCTTGTCGGTGCTGACTGCACCCTTGCCGTTATTGAACTCTTCCAAACCAGTGAAATCGACCGCTTGGCCGATCGCTGACACGATCAGATCGGCAGGAATGTCTTGTTCCGTTCCCTCGATGTTCTTGATCTCCAACTTGCCACCAACCAACTTCGCCTCGCACTGGATCACACGCAGTGCTGTCGCACGTCCGTCCGCGCCGCGAACGATAGACACAGGAGCCAAGCTACCGCGAATCGCGATACCTTCCGCCAAAGCCTGTTCGATCTCGTGCTTGTTCGCTTGCATCTTGTCGATATTGAAGATCGAAGTGAGCGTCACATTAGCACCCTGTTTCACAGAGACTTCAGCCACATCATGTGCCATCTGGCCTGAGATAGCTTGTTCGAAGTCAGTCGGTGTAGAACTCTCCAAGTGGCCCAAGCGACGTGCAACGGTCGCCACGTCGATAGAAGTATCACCACCACCCACGACGACGACACGCTTACCAACATGTTGCAAACGACCGTCATTGAAGGCTTTCAGGAAGGCCGTCGCTGTGACCACGTTCGGTGCCACGCTATCCGCCAGCGGCAGTGCACGACCCGCCTGAGCGCCCATACCCAGAAACACCGCATCGAAGTCTTTACGGATCTGTTCCAGAGAGATGTCAGTACCGATACGGCAGTTCATGCGAGTCTTCACACCCAGATCAATGATGCGCTGGATCTCAGCATCCAACACTTCTCGCGGTGTGCGGAAACCAGGGATGCCGTAACGCATCATGCCGCCCAGATGCTCGTGGTCATCGAATACGGTTACTTCATGGCCTTTCAGCGTCAATTGATACGCACAAGACAAGCTCGCTGGACCACCACCGATGACTGCGACCTTCTTGCCTGTTGGGGTCGCCTTGTTGATGAATCCCAATTTGTTCTGGATCGCATATTCACCCAGGAAATGCTCGACCGAATTGATGCCGACGTGATCTTCCAGCGCATTGCGGTTACAGCCTGATTCGCACGGTGCAGGACATACACGACCCATCACTGAAGGGAATGGGTTCGCTTCAGTCAGACGGCGCCATGCGTATTCTTGCCAAGGCATGGTCGGTTTTCCATCGGCACCGACTGGGGGCTTTTCAGTGCCACGTACGATGGATAAGTAACCACGGATATCTTCGCCTGCTGGGCAGCTGCCTTGGCAGGGTGGCGTAGATTGGATATAGGTCGGGCATTTATGCGTATGGCTAGCTTGGAAGATCTGTTCATTCCAACGCTTGACCTTGTTATCACCGTCTTTGTAGCGGCGGAACGTGATCTTTTGTGGGGTTGCTGTTGTTTCAGACATTTTGCCTCCAGTGAATTATTTATCTTCGCCAAGAATGATTGCATTGCTGACCAGCTGGTGAACCCCGCCGACCAATTTTCTATCGAAACCGTAAATAGGTAGAACCTTGGTGAACTGCGCCTTGCAGATCGCACAGATGGTCGCCATGAAGTTCACACCGTGTTCATCTTTTACTTGTTGCAATACTTCCATGCGCGGCAAAGCCCCCTTGACGCGCAGATCAAGTAAGTCGTCCGTCAAAAGTCCACCACCACCACCGCAACAGAAGGTCTGTTCGCGCGTGGTGCGCGGATCCATCTCGACGAAATTATTTGCACATGCTTTGATGATGTTGCGCGGGATCTCGAACTGGCCACCCGCGTAATCGCCCATTCGCGAACCGCGCGCCACGTTGCATGAATCATGGAAGGTGATGATGTGCTTGTCGTTCTTCGACTTATCGAAGCTCAATCGCTCATCTTGGATCATGTCCCAAGTGAATTCGCAGATATGGGTAGGTTGCTTGTAGCGATGGTCGAGCTGTTTTTGCAACATCTGAGCGAAGCGGTCATTGGCATCCGCACCATCGCCCACGCCGGTCAAGGTGTTCCAGAAACTATACGCGACACGCCATGCGTGACCACATTCACCCACGACGATACGCTTCACGCCCAATTCCAACGCGGCCTGACGGATACGCATGGCGATGGCTCTAAGCTGGTCGTAGTTACCGATGAACATACCGAAATTGCCCGCCTCGGACGACATGGACGACAAGGTCCAACTGGTCCCTGTTGCGTGGAACACCTTGGCATAACCGATCAAACTATCGATGTGTGGTTCTGCAAAGAAATCAGCGGATGGCGTGATGAGCAACACTTCCGCCCCTTTCACGTCCATCGGGAACTTCACGTCGACGCCGGTCGCATCCTTCACATCTTCTTCCAACCCTTCCAGCGTATCCAACAGTGCCGGACCGGGCAGTCCCAAGTTATTGCCGATCTTGTGGACCTTGCCGATGATCTCGTTGGAATATTTCTGACCGTAACCGACGGAGTCGAGTATCTCGCGCGCCGCCATCGTCACTTCAGCGGTGTCGATACCGTAAGGGCAAAACACCGAACAACGGCGACACTCTGAACATTGATTGAAATAGTTGTACCACTCGTCCAACACTTCGCGAGTCAGGTCGCGCGCGCCGACAAGTTTAGGGAACATCTTGCCGGGCAAAGTGAAGTAACGGCGGTATACGCTACGCATCAAGTCTTGGCGCGCGACCGGCATGTTCTTCGGATCCTGCGTCCCGATGAAGTAATGACATTTGTCGGAGCATGCGCCGCAGTGCACGCAGGCATCCATATAGACTTTGAGCGAACGATATTTGGACAACAAATCGCCCATCTTGGCGATAGCTTTGTCGTGCCAATCCTCCACCAATTGCCCTGGGAAACCGATGGCCTCATTGATCTTGTCGCTCGCGACAAATGGGCCCTTGCCCTCCATTGCGCCCGGCTTCAATGCTGGCACGATGGGGATGGTTCGATAGGCTGGTGCGGTGATGTCAGCCATGTTTTATTTCTCCGATTCCAGCTTGGCAGCCCAAGCACTGAGATGACGCTTCTCGCGTGGATTGTCGGTCTGATTACGCGTCGGTGAGAAAAAGACCCCTGGTGCGTGCAGCAATTTGCTGTAGGGAAACACGACCAGGAGCGATACAACCAAGAATAGATGGATGAACAAGAGTGGGTCAGATGGCAGCACACGCACATCAAGGCCCATCAAGCCCAAGAAGAAACTCTTTACTGCGACCACATCCGTATGCACGGCGAACTTCATCATCAAACCTGAAGCGGCGATGCCGATGAGCAATACCAGCATCAGATGGTCGGACGGTGTCGAGATGTAACGGATGCGTTCGACGAACAGTCTGCGCGCCCACAGGCCGCACAGACCCAATAACATGGTGATACCAGCGTAGACACCGAAAGGTTGGATGAAGGTAATCCATCCCCATACCGGATCGGTGAAATAGCGCAGATGACGCAATGTGACCAATGCCAGACTGGCATGGAACAACCATCCCATACTCCAAATCCACAGATTGGCCTTGAACAGGCTTTCAAAGAACACCACTTCGCGCGTCATGCGCAACACCACCCCACCCGTCGTCGTCGGTGCAGGCGTCGTAGGTATCTTCAGTGGGGCCGGCGTACGTGCGTAGACACTGATGCGATAGAACACCCCCACGACGAACAAGAGCGTAGCGAGATAAAACAGGATCGCAAAGACGATGCTCGCCATGGTGTGTCCCTATCGTTTAACTTAGATCAAACGCAACCGGTCGGTTTTGGCAGGCCAGCGATCTTGCAAGCCTGTTTGCCTGGGCCGTATGGGAACAATCCGTACAGATACTCGCTATTGCCTTTCTCAGGTCCCAGCTTCTTGCCGATGGCCTTGGTCAGGACACGTACCGCTGGAGCGATCTGGTATTCCTCGAAATATTCGCGCAGGAAGTTGATCACTTCCCAGTGTTGTTCGGTCAGCGCGACGCTCTCTGTCTGCGCCAGATATTCACCGACCTCTTTGTTCCATTCAGCCAGATTGACCAAGTAACCTTCTTCGTCTGTTTCGTAAGATTTACCACCAACTTCGATACTTGCCATGCTAGTTCTCCCAAAGATTGATACAAATTACAGCCAAGATTGGCAACTGTTGTTACTGATCGTTAGATCGACGAAACCACCATAGTCCACTGCCGACACGCCTTCGATGAGTCGATCAGAGAGTCCCCTCGCATCTAGGTCTGGTTGCAACACATAGACCTTGAAACGCCCCATCGCCTCACGCAACTTCCCCTCAAAGGCATTGCCTGAAGTCGCGGCGTAGACCGCGTCTTCGGTCAGCAGGATATCGCCAGACACGGCGACCCGCAAACAACTGTCCAACGAATTGTTGCCCAAGGGAGATTTATTGATGATGTGTAACATGCCGCCCCCTTAGAAACTCAAGACAACGTCTTGTTCGTTCATCAATGCGCCCATCTCTGCACGCCCCAGTACGGTGACATCCACCAGCAGGTCCGCTTCCGTCAGACCGCGCGCTTCAAGAGACTCTTTCTCGACATACAACTTCTCGATGTCATAACCTTCCAGTGCGCGATAGGTCGGCGAGAAGTTCTTAGTCTCGATCCCTTTGGTCTGCTGACCTTTCTTCAATTGATAGACGCCGTCATCCATGAAGACCAATGAGACATCCTGATCGAATGCCGCAGTGATCAAGACCACTTCCAAGGATTCCAACGCATAGATCGTTCCATACGGCGCCTTGCGATTGACGAACATGAATTTCTTTATTGCCCCTTCGCTCATCTCGTCTCTCCTTAATCGCCGAACGTGATCAAACGGTCACACTTGGTTCCAGCCTCGACCAACTGCCCGAGGCCAGAGATACGAAAACCTGTTGCCAGATTCTCGTCCTTGATGCCACGACGCAAGGCGGCAGCCACACACACCACCAAGTCCACCTTGTGCTCTTCAGCCAATTTGGACCAGCGGTTGACGATGTGACGATCATCCTGCGGAGGCTCGGTGAGTTTGGATGCGTTGTTCACCCCATCGTGATAGAAGAACACACGCCACACTTCATGCCCCTTGGCGATGGCCGCCTTGGCGAACAGGTAAGCAGAGTCGCTTGCCTGATGCTGGTACGGCCCTTCGTTGACTACGATTCCGAACTTCATACCGGCTTCCTTTTAGAAACGAATATGGGTCGAGGAATTGAGGTTGGCGCGCGAACCACGCCAATCGTCAATCAGGTACTTGGTGAACGGCAGACCCGTCTTCTCGAAGAAGCGCGGCCAACCGATACGGTCAATCCAATCCGCCAGACGTTCCCATGCACGTGCATCCTCTTTGTAGACGGTCAGGATGTTCTTCACGACCGCAGAAACCTCAGGCCAACGCGGCGCATTGTTTGGCAATCCCGAAGCCACCATCTTCATGAACGTAGGCTTGCCGCGCGCATTGGAGTTCTTACCGCCGACCCAGATCGCCAGCTTGGAATTCTCTGGGTCATTGATCTGCATCGGTGGGCATGGGGGGTAGCAAGCGCCACAGCACATACACTTGGACTCGTCGATCTCCAGAGAAGGCTTGCCGTTCACCATCGCAGGACGGATCGCAGCGACTGGGCAACGTGCAACAACGGTTGGACGCTCGCACACATTGGCAACCAAATCATGATTGATGACTGGTGGCTTGGTGTGTTGCACGATGATAGCCAAGTCAGCCTGACCACCGCAGTTGATCTCGCAGCAGGAAGTCGAGAGGTGGACGCGGTTAGGCATCTCTTCACGGATGAACTCTTCGTGCAACTCATCCATCAGCGCTTTCACCACACCCGATGCATCCGTACCTGGGATGTCGCAGTGCAACCAACCTTGAGTATGCGCGATCATCGTGATCGAGTTACCCGTACCACCGACTGGGAAGCCATGCTTACCCAATTCAGCGATCAGCGGATCTACCTTCTTAGCATCAGACACCATGAATTCGATGTTGGAGCGGATAGTGAAGCGCACACGACCTTCAGCGTACTTATCAGCGATGTCGCACAACAAACGAATGGTATAGATATCCATCTGACGTGCAGTACCCGCACGAACAGACCAGATCTCATCGCCTGAATGGGCCACGTGGTGCAACACACCAGGACGAGGACGGTCATGGTATTTCCAGTTTCCGTAGTTCTTCGCCATCACTGGGTGAAGATATTTCTTGTTATCAGGAACGCCAGTCTCTTTAGGCTTGCGTTTCGCGGCAGGTGCAGCAGCAACGGCTTGGTTCATTCTCTATTCTCCTCAGGCAGCTTGCTTTTTAGCATTGATCTTGGCGACTTCGTCGTCCCAACCATCGGTACGGACGTAAGGATTCATACGTGGCGAGTTGACCATAGCCGGGTCAGCTTCGATCTCCATCGCTTCAAGGAAGTTAGCCAGACCGATACGCTCGATCATCTCGCCAGTACGTTCATGCTCCAACGCGTTCTCGGCAAAGAAGTCGATGGTGCGTTGTGCGAAGTCGACCAACTTCTCAACATCCTCTTCGGTATCCAATTTCATGAACGGGATGATCACGGTGCCCAACAGACCACCGATCTTGAGGTGACTCTTACCACCCACCAAGATAGTCGCGCCCTTGTCCTTACCTGGGGCCAACGCACCTGTCATCACGTTGATGCAATGCATGCAACGCACGCAGTCGCGGTTATCGATCTCGATCGCATGCGTATCGCTCACGGCAACGCTGGAAATGCTGTCGGACTTCTTGACGTTCTTGATCTCTTTCAACTGGAAGGTCTTAGTTGGGCAACGCGCAACTACGTCATTCACCAACTCATCCATACCGTGCTTAGCGAACCATTTCTTCGCCAACGCCTCATCGGTGCGGATGTTGTCGCGCCATGTACCGATAACCGCCATGTCAGAACGTTGTACGGAGTTCATACAATCGTTAGGGCAACCGGAGAACTTGAACTTGAACTTATAAGGCAGTGAAGGACGATGGATGTCGTCAAGGAAGGTGTTAAGCACGGCGCGGTGTGCTTGCGCCTCGTCGTAGCAGGACTGTTCGCAACGTGCCGCGCCCACGCATGACATGGAGGTACGTACCGCAGGACCTGCACCACCCAGATCGAATCCCATCTCGTTGATCTCGTCGAACGCTTTCTGCACGTTCTCTGTCGTCGCACCTTGGAACATGATGTCGCCAGACTGGCCGTGGAAGGCGATCAGACCGGAACCGTGTTTCTCCCAGATGTCGCAGAATTGACGCAAAGTGTCGGTGTCATAGTGCATGCCAGGAGGAGGCATGACGCGCAAAGTGTGGAACTCAGCTGCGTCTTTGAATTTTGGCGTACCGTCCGCATTCTTCAACTCGGTAAAACGAGGGATGACTCCGCCGCCGTAACCGAATACACCTACCGTGCCGCCTTTCCAGTAACCTTTTTTGGTCTTGTAGGATTCTTCCAACTGGCCTAACAAATCAACGACGTAATCCTTGTCTTTGGCCAGATCTTTCAATCCAGTCACAAAACTTGGCCATGGACCATCCTCAAGTTGATCGAGGTTGGGGGTATCATGTAGCTTCTTCGCCATGTTCTTTCCTTTCAGTCGGTTCGCCGACGGCTCCAAGCCGACAACTAGTTAATGGCCCGGCACAAACGGGGTTAGTGATACAAACAGTGATTCGGTTGGGCTCTACCATTCACGCATACCAGTGCGCCCAATTTCTTGATGGATTGGCATACTACGGGGCATCACCCCTGCTAACTATCACCCGTAGCGGGTATTTTTCATAACCCTTACGGGTGGTATCAAACCGTCCCCGAGTAGTATTCCAAACTCGGCTCGATTGGGGATAGACTCCCGCCCCACATCAATGCCCATAGTGAATGAACATGGCTGAAATCACCGCGTTGTCAAAATTCAAAGTGCCGCTGGGGTCGCAAGAGATCGAGTTGCAGCAGATCGACCATGCCGAAGGGGGCATGAGCCTGCTACGCCTGCGTATCCGCGAAGGAAAACGCTTCACCATCTTCGACATCGATTCTGACACTGCCAAGAAGTGGGCGGCGGCCATGAAGGAATGGGCTGATGGTCAAGAAAACCCCCATGACTGACACCACCCCAGACATGATCGATGCCGTGTTCGATATCAGCGGCGAGACCTTACCAGCCGCCTACCCTGCTGCACTTTGGGACGCCCTGATCCACCACGCCCCCGTACTCAAGGAAGACAGCATGGTCGGCGTACTCCCGATAAAGGCCGCGAATGGCGCGGGTGGCATGTTGCTCCCTAAACGCGCCAAGCTGGTATTACGCATCCCCGCTCACCTCACCACGCTTATCGAGTCACTGGCAGGCAAGTCATTGGAAGTTAGCCCGACGACGCTCCAGCTAGGCAGCGGCAAGTTACGCCCGATACAACCGTATCCCACCCTGCATGCGCATTTGGTGACCGGACATAGGGACGAGGCGATCTTCGTGCAAGAAGTGACTGCACGACTGGCCGAGCTAGGCGTACTGGGAAAACTCATTTGCGGTATGCGTAACCGTGTGGATACACCCGACCACACGATCCACGGCTACAGTTTGGTCATACACGACCTTAAACCTGACGCCTCACTGCGCTTGCAATACACGGGTTTGGGCACCGACCGTCGATACGGTTGCGGTATTTTTGTTCCTCACAAAGCCATCTCCGATCTTGACTGATGGCGGCGTGAGTTAATTTGAATGGAGGAAAGGCAATGAGCTACACAGTGGCAGGAAACGAACTCGAGACCGACGCGGACGGATATCTGATCGAAGCGGATTTCAGTGAAGAAGTAGTAAATGTCATCGCCGCAGCAGAAGGCATCGAACTGACACCGAAGCATTGGGAGATCGTCAACTTCATGCGCGAGCAGTTCCGCGACGAAGGCCACACCCCCAACTTCCGCAACATGCTCAAAGCAGTGAATGAGTTCTGGCCGGAAGCGGACAGCAAAGCACTGTATGACCTGTTCCCGACCGGCCCCGCGAAACAAGCCGCCAAAGTAGCGGGCTTGCCCCAGCCGTATGGCAAAGGCGGTTACTGAGTCGGTATAGCAGTTAAGGATTATCATAGCGATGGCGCACGGCCATCCTACTCAAGGAGGATCGAATGAATATGGAAATGGTGAACATGGTGATCGACATGAAGGGGCTTTCTTGCCCCAAGCCGCTCATCGGCGCCAAGCGCATGGTCGATGAATTGACCGCCGGACAGGTCTTATTGTTAATATCTGACTGCCCCGGCACACAGGACGACCTGTTCGCATGGGCGAAACACACGGGCAACCAGATCCTCAAGACAGAGAAGATGGAAGACGGCGGGACTGGCTATCACATCCAAAAAGGCAGCGCTTCCAAGCTACCCAAGGTCAATGTGGAATTGGACATCCGTGGCTCGGTTTGCCCAGGCCCCATCGTTGAAGCCAAGAAACTGTTGAATGGCATGCAGACGGGCGAAGTACTGAAACTGACCAGCGACTGCCCAGGCGTAGAGACCGACATCACAGGCTGGGCTGCTGCAACCGGCATGACCTTGCTCGACACAGTCGATATCGCCATGGGCGTGCATCAGTTCTATATCCGTAAAGGCTGATTTTGCGCATCAAGAGCAGTTGGTTCAAAGCAGGACGCGAACATAGCCCCGACGAACTCGCCGGGGCGTTGTCATTTGTGATCTACCGCATCGCAGACAATGCGCTCAAGAACACACGTAAGGCGAAGTTCGAGATCGCGGTCGGACCACAATACTTCGCCTTTCTTACCGAGTTCCTGTTGTACCAAATACAAGTCGCGGATCGCATCGCACATCGCCGATTGTCCGCCGAAGATAGATTGGCCTTCACCTCTACTCTGGCCAATCGTGTCGCTGAGACACATGCTGAGAACGAGAGCCGCTTGCTGGAAAAGGAAGCGGCCGAATGCAAGCAGCGATTCATAGACAGACTCAACCAACGCTTCGAAGAATATGCCGAGTTCGGTTATGGCGAGAACGGCCCCGACTTCTCTTTCATGCGCTATCTGGCGTTCTGCATGGAACAAGTGATGGACGACAAAGACAGTTGGTGGATCATCGACCAGATGATGAGCATCGAAGCACCGGAAGCCGTCGACATGCTGGAAAAGACTTTCCGCAATCTGTTGGAGACCGAGCCCAAACCAGCACGCCGACGTGCATCGGTCAGCGGTGAATAACAACATGGCCGCCCCCTTCGCTCTCGAAGACACAGATGCCTATCTGCGATGGCGCGACCACAAATTGGCACATGCCATCGTTAAGGCAGATGACCTGATCGTTGAGATCGTCGACCCTCTGCATCTCACTCAAACCGAACGCGCCAAGCTAGCAAGCTGTTGCAAACGTAGCAACATGGTGGTCTACGCAAGTCCTGTGGATATGGATGAACCGATGTTGCGCGAATTCGGCGCACAGTTCGGCCTTGTCGACCTAGATGCCAATTGGTTAGCTGACAAACACGGCATCTCACGTATCACGGTGAGCAACCCTGACAACCAGCGTCAGACCTACATCCCGTATACCGACCGCGCCATCAAATGGCACACCGATGGTTACTACAATCCGCCTGAAAGACAGATACGCGGCATGGTGTTGCACTGTGCGCAGAACGCGGGCATCGGCGGTGAGAATCGCGTGATGGATCACGAGATTGCCTACCTGATGTTGCGCGATGCGAACCCTGAATTCATCCGCGCACTCTCCGCGCCAGATGTGATGACCATCCCCGCTCGTATAGATGAGTTCGACGGTGTGCGCGAGGCTCAGACTGGGCCTGTGTTCTCGGTCGATGCTACCGGCAACTTGCACATGCGTTACACCGCACGCACCCGCAGCATCGAATGGAAACAGAACGACCTCACGCTGGCGGCAGTCGCCAAACTCGAACAGATCTTGGATTCAAACTCAGAACATATCCAGCAACTCAAAATGGAAAGCGGCATGGGTTTGTTGTGCAACAACGTACTGCATGACCGTTCCGCCTTCACCGACGATCCAAACAACCCGCGCCTACTATTTCGCGCACGTTATCTAAACAGGATCGTCACAGCCTGAATGCCGCCTCATCTGATGTGAAGGAGTTTGCGATGTTGAAATGGTTCTTCCTGCTCTGCCTAACACTGCCTGGCATCACGTTTTCAGCCGAGTTCAAGATCTTGAATATCGCGCCCGGCATCTACGTCCATCACGGCGAGCATAAAGACCTCGCACCACACTACGGCGGCGACATCTGCAACATCAGCTTCGTTGTGGGTGAAAAAGGCATCGCCGTCATCGACACCGGCGGCTCCCCCGCCGTGGGTAGACAGCTACGTAAAGCGATACGTAAAGTCAGCAAGAAGCCCATCCTCTACGTCATCAATACGCACGTACACCCTGACCACGCCTTGGGCAACGCCGCATTTAAACAAGACAAACCGACCTTCGTTGGACATGACAAGTTAGCGGATGCCATGTCGCAACGCAAAGAAGTCTATCTACGTAATCAGGTCGAATGGGTTGGCGCAGATGCCGCAGGCACAGAGATGATCGCCCCGACTTTGGCAGTCAGCACCACACATGAACTAGACCTCGGTGGACGCTCGCTACAACTGACCGCATATCCCGTCGCGCACAGCCCTAGCGACCTTAGCGTGTTCGATACTGCGAGCAACACGCTATGGACGGGCGATCTGTTGTTCATCGAGCGACTGCCATCGGTCGATGGCAACGTCCTTTCGTGGCTAGAAGTCATCGAGCGATTGCGTAACGTGGCATCAACACGCATCGTCCCAGGACACGGCTCGGTCACCACAAATGGTGGTGCCGCGTTAGATGATGAGAAGCGTTACCTGACGACCCTACTGAATGATGTGCGCAGTGCCATCAAACAAGGTCAAAGCATGGAAGAAACTATCGAGACCGCTGCACGATCAGAACAGGGAAAGTGGCTACTGTTCGACATCACCAATCGCCGCAACATCGCGCGCATATTTCCGATGTTGGAGTGGGAATAAATCTGCGTCCGCCAACGAACAAAAGTTGTTGGCAGATCTGTTGGTACTAAACGACTCAAACTCGGCCTGAACGGACGGTGGAGGCTTTACTCAATTGCGACAGGTACAGTTGGGGTGCCAATAATCGCAGCAATCAGGGAAGCTGTCGACTTCGCATTTTCAGAAAAATTGCCCATGCCGTTCTGAAAGTAGATACGGATGCTGCTGAATAGATTTCCGTTTGCATCAGTCGGGTAGTAACCCATATCAGTTCCCTCTTTAAGAGTGTTGAAGTCTTGGGGGATTTTTATATCCTAAACGACACTACCGTCTAATTTCTCAATAGAATTTTGCGTGAGCGTGGAATGCATTGATCTATCTCCACCGCCATTAAGGCTTGTTGTTGCTTTGCCATTGCTGAAGAGTGTTGACCACCTCCGGCTTGCTTAAGTAGTTCGTCATCGGGTGGTAAGTTGTAATTCCAAAGATACTAGGGACAGCGGTCAGACTCGCCCCCACAGCTCCACCAGCCACCACACCCACAGCTCCACCAGCGATGCAACCCAGAAGCAGCCCCGCAGCCGCAGCCCCACATCCATATACTGCTCCGTAATACATACCCGCACCAGTTGCTCCAATTATCCCCCCTCCCGCAGTCTTGCTATACGTTACCGGATCGCGCCAATCGTTTGTTTGTCCCAGGTATGTACCTCCCGTGTTGCTGATAATCTGATTCAGCGTGCTATTTCCAATCGGTGAACCTAGAGAATAGAAGCTCAAGTTCGGATATTGATGGTCGTAAAGGTTACCCAACCGCAAGGCTTGCAATGCATCGTTATTACCAGCACTGTGCATGACTATCAGCGTGGGCACACCACTTTGATCTAACTTGCGATAGGTGAACTCATTAAGTACATCTTTGGTTTGCGGGAGTTTGAGATACTCATTCGTGTCGTCTGCAATCCCATGAGTATTGTTTGCAATCCTACCTACCTGCACTCCGGTAATCGCAGCAATCAGGGAAGCTGTCGATTCCGCCTCTTTGTAATTATTTTTCATGCCATTCTGAAAATAGATACGGATACTGCTGAATAGATTGCCATTTGCATCAAGTGGGTAGTAGCCCATATCTATTCCCTCCTTAAGTGTGTTGAAATCTTTTGGGTTGCTCAAATTATAAACAGCACTGCCGTTTAGATTCTCGATGGTGTTGTCAGCCACAACGGGAATAACGAATGCCCCTGCATTGTCACCGCCAATAACTTGCAGTTTCTTGGCATCTTTATCGTTCAGCTTCACTACCTTGTTGTCATCTTGCTTGTCTCGTGCCACGACGAACCCATTGTGCAGGAAGAGCGCATTATTTTCCGTCTCAATCGTAGCCGCATTCGTAGCACTCGCTACATTGTTCGAGCCTGCTGCCGCTGCAATGCCCGTCACCAAGGTGGCAACAAGGTTCTTTCTACTATCCTTCTCAGCCGCTGTCATCCTACTAGGGTCGCCTGCCATCAGGCTGTTGATGACTGATCCTGCACTCGCACCCAGTGCGGCATTGCCGCAGTCGGTGCCTTGTGCCGCTTCGCCTCCACAAGCAAGGATACCGTGTAGGGCGGCGCGTGCGCTTTCACTGTCTAGGCTGTCGGCGATCTTTTTAACTTCTGTCGCGCCTAGGCTTTGGATGTAGTTGACCGCAGCCCCTTGGATGAGTTGGTTGGTGCCACCTGTGACGTTGCCGCCTGCGGCTGCGGTAAGGGCAGTGGCGATTTGGCGGTAGCTGCCGCCGGATCGCCATTGGGCACTTTCAGCGACGCTTATATTCTTTCTTGTTTTCAAATCATCACAATGGTGCTAGGACGAAGCGCCCTGCTTGACAACATAAAGCTCCATTGCCGTGATGATAGAATCCGCGCCCATGTTGAATGACCGCGCACAGATACTGTTAAAGACCCTGGTAGAACGCTACATCAGCGACGGCCAACCGGTCGGTTCGCGCGCCTTACAGCAGTTCTCCGGCTTGGAAGTCAGCCCCGCCACCATTCGCAATGTGATGGCTGATCTGGAGGCAATGGGCTTGGTGGCCAGCCCACATACTTCCGCAGGGCGCATCCCTACCGCACTCGGCTATCGTTTGTTCATCGACACCCTGATGGTGGTGCAGCCGCTTTCTGATGCGCGCGTGTCGCAGATGGAAACGCAGTTACAACCCGACAACACTTCGCGCTTGCTGACCCAAGCATCCAACGTACTTTCCGAACTGACGCAATTCGCAGGGGTGGTCGCTACGCCCAAACGTGCTGCCATCACGGTGCGCCAAATCGAGTTCTTGCGCCTGTCCGAGCGCCGAGTGCTGCTCATCATCGTGATGCCGGATGGCGAGGTAGAGAACCGCGTGTTGGTGACACACAAGGATTACACCCAATCGCAACTCACCGAGGCCGGCAATTTCTTGAGCCAGCATTACGCTGGTATAGGTTTCGGTGACATCCACCAGCGCATGCAGAACGAACTGCGCCAGTTGCAACACGACATGACCGCGTTGATGTCTGCTGCGATGGCGGCGAGCGATGAAGCCATCGCACGCAAGAATGAGGATTACGTCATCAGCGGCGAACGCAATCTGCTACACATCAACGACCTCTCTGCCAACATGAACCAGTTGCGCAACCTGTTCAACGTGTTCGAGCAGAAGACCGAATTGCTGCAACTATTGGATGCCAGCCGCCACGCACAGGGTGTGCACATCTTTGTGGGTAACGAGTCAGGATTGCTCGGATTGGATGAATGCAGCGTGGTCAGCGCCCCTTATACCGCTGATGGTCAGATCATCGGCACACTCGCCGTGGTCGGCCCTAAACGCATGAACTACGAGCGCGTGGTGCCCATCGTGGACATCACGGCGAAACTTTTGAGTAACGCGCTTTCACAACACTAAGACACCATGAGCTTCCAGATCGAACCCAGCTTCACCCACGGCACACCAGAGAAGACAGGCATCTTGCTGGTCAACCTCGGTACGCCCGATGCGCCGACAGCGCAAGCGGTGCGTCCCTATCTCAAAGAGTTCTTGAGCGACCCGCGTGTGGTAGAGATCCCCAAACACATCTGGTGGTTGATCTTGAACGGCATCATCCTCAACGTGCGCCCCAAGAAGTCAGCCGCGAAATATGCCAGCGTGTGGATGCCTGAAGGCTCACCGTTGCGCGTCTACACAGAGAAGCAAGCCACATTGCTAGAAGGCTATCTGAGTGAGCGCACCAAAGCGCCGTTCGTGGTGGACTATGCGATGAGCTATGGCAATCCCTCCATCGCCAGCGTGATGCAAAAGCTGAAAGCGCAGAACTGCACTCGCATCTTGGTGGTACCGTTGTATCCGCAGTACGCGGCCAGTTCCACCGCCACCGTGTTCGATCGCGTGTTCGCCGCAGTACAAACCATGCGCAACACGCCAGCCATCCGCACCATCAAGCATTTCCATGATGACGCGGGCTACATCAAAGCATTGGCAGCGAACGTGAATGAATACTGGATAAAGAACGGTCGCCCAGAAAAACTGGTGATGAGTTTCCACGGTGTGCCGCAATACACGCTAGAAAAAGGCGATCCCTACCACTGCGAATGTCTGAAGACTGGACGCTTGCTGGCACAAGAACTTGGGCTGAGCAAAGAACAATATGTGGTGAGCTTCCAGTCTCGCTTCGGCAAAGCGGAATGGGTGAAGCCATACACGACTGCTACATTGTTGGAGCTAGGAAAACAAAAAACCAAGCGCGTGGATGTGGTCTGCCCGGGGTTCGTCGCGGATTGTCTGGAGACGCTGGAAGAGATCGCGATGGAAGGTAAAGAGGATTTCCAACACGCGGGCGGTGGCGAGTACAACTACATCCCCTGCCTCAATGACCGCAACGATTGGATGCACGCACTCACCGATCTGGTGATGAACGATCTGCAAGGCTGGTTGATCGAACCGAATGCTGTCGAACTAGAACACAGCAAAGCGCACGCATTGAAACTCGGCGCGAGGCAATAACTCAGGCTAGGCTGATCTGCTCCGCTTCGAGTTGCACCATGTAACGTTGGATGACGTTACTGGCCCCTCGGCTCAGGCTCTCGAACTCTAGACCCACACGGTGAAAATGCTCACCGCTCAAAGTGCTGATGGTCGACCACTTGCCGCGCACGCGCAGATTGATCGGCACTCTGCCGACCTCGGGCAACTCGATGCTGCAACCTTCCAATATCTCGCCTTGCACAAAGATAGCGGGGAGTTCACCTTTGATGGTGACACCGATACCGCCCACACTCATATCGAACAGCGGCACCTCGATGATCTCGTTCTCCGTAGGTATCCTGCAGCGCAAGACGTTCTTTCCTTGCGGCGTAACGAGGCGAAAATATTCGCGGCGCTGGATACGTTCTATCGAAGACGGCACATGCATGGAGAATGCGTGTTTGCCATTAGGCATCGCCACCAATTGCAGATGGGTGGAATACCAGCGCACCTTGATGTCGGATTGCGACACGAAAGAAACGCGGTGACTGTGCAAGATGCGTGCATTGACCCCCTCATCGGCCCCCACATCGATGCACACATATTTCCCATCCCCGCTGACATATAAGACAGAGGTGACCAACACCACCCCTTCATCAGCCTCTAGCGTGACGGGGGTCTTATGCTTCGCCAAGTCCTCCAGATGGAAGGTGATCTCCTTATGGCTACGGATAGCAAAGGGAGATTCGTCTATCGAGTGCGTCATGTTTTCGTTCTCATCATCGTTTGCAAGATATCTGCTGCTTCAATCACACCAGAACCAAGTTCTGGCTGGCTTCGTTTCGTCGAACATGCTTCAGCCAAGACCGCTCGCATGTTCCCTTGTTCCAACATCGCCTGCGCCACTTCGACACAGACACCATGCCGCCTCAACCAATCCACCAGATAAGGTTGCTCGGGCCACTCGCCGCGCGACACATAGATGACTGGCACTCCCACATACGCCGCTTCAGCAAACGTACCATACCCAGGTTTCGTCAGCACGACGTCACAGGATGCCAACAGGTCGCTAAAACTCATCCCCATCGTTTCCAATGCGCTCGTGTCGTCACGTTGGATATCCCACGCTTGCGGAACCAACCAACGCACGCCGGCGATGCGCGGCCACTTCTCCATCGGTAGGCGATAGTCGATACCGCCCATCGCCACCAGAACCAGCCTGTCTCCCTCACTTGCGCCACATCCAGATAGCGCCAACGCTCTCTGTGCAACGCCAACCTGTGCGATGGGAGCGATGGTTCTCTCCTTGTTCAGGCTCTCCATCGGCATCGTCGGGCTGACCTTTAGAAAAATCTCCGCGCTGTTGTAAGCAGCGAGCATCTGCGCATGGATGGCTCGACTTTCCGCATCATCTGGGGCGTAGTGACGATAGATGTCCGCCCAATTCAAACAGCACATCGCCACAGATGGAACACCCGCAACCTGCGCCGCAGCGAGTGACCTATAGGGCACGTTGGCGAACAGCAGGTCCGGCTGCAAAGCCTGCATCTCCGCAGCCGCCTGCGTGACTTTGGCCTCCCAATCGGCGTGATATTCACGATAGTTAGCCAAGCTACGCGGCACATCCACTTCCACCGCATTGAACATCGTCATGCCGAAATCGAGCGCGGTATGAACGTGTTGGAACGGGATAGTGAAACGTTGCTGTAGGTAAGATGTTGTCGCCGCAGAACGGACGGTGACGCGCAGACCGGGGATGCGCCGCGCCAGTTCATTGACCACCGGCGCGGTCTGCGCGATGTGGCCGTAGCCATGCGCAGTGACATCGACCAACAGATGCGGCATTACAGTTTCAAGAAGTTATCGCGATAGTGTTTCATCTCGGCGATGGATTCATAGATATCCGCCAACGCCTCGTGCTTGCCGTGCTTCTTCAAAGTGCTGGCCACTTCAGGTTTCCAGCGTTTCGCCAATTCTTTCAAGGTGCTCACATCGAGGTTGCGATAGTGGAAGTAGTCTTCCAGCTTGGGCATCCAGCGCGCCATAAAGCGACGGTCTTGGCAGATGGAGTTGCCGCATATAGGAGAGGTGCGAACTGGCACATGCTGTTTGAGGAATTCGATGAACTGCGCTTCGACTGCGGCTTCATCTAGTGTGGAGGCTTTGACCTTGTCGATAAGCCCCGATTTACCGTGGGTGGATTTGTTCCAATTGTCCATGCCGTCGAGCACGATATCGGATTGATGCACCACCAAGGTGGGTGCTTCTGCGATGGTGTTCAGATCACCATCGGTGACGACCATCGCCACTTCGATGATACGGTCTGTGTCAGGTACAAGTCCGGTCATTTCCATATCGACCCAGACGAGGTAGTTTTGGTTTTGTGCCATAATTCGCCGCGCTTTCAAATGAATGAGGCGCGCATTGTTACATAGCTTGACCACCCTCTCCAACGACTATCCGAACCCATGACCGCATCACAATTCTCTGCGTTATTCGTTGCCGCTTTACTGAGCAATGCCGTCGTCAAACTTTGGCTTGCCTATCGCCAGTTAGACCACGTTGCCGCGAACCGCGCAGAAGTACCCGCAGCCTTTCGCGAACAGATCAACATCGCCGCCCATCACAAGGCCGCTGATTACACCAGCACCCTCGTGCGCTTCGGAGGACTCACCGTGATATTCGATACCTTCCTGCTAATGGTATTCACCGTGGGCGGTGGTATCCAGTGGTTGAGTGACGCCACCTCCGGCTTGACGGATAACCTGCTGTTGCAAGGGATCGCCGTCATCGTGTCAGTACTGGTCTTGCAATCCATCCTCGAGATGCCATTCGACCTCTATCGCACCTTCAACATCGAAGCTCGCTTCGGCTTCAATAAGATGACGCTCAAACTCTATCTGCTCGATGCAGTGAAGGGAACGTTGCTCGGCGCGGTGCTGGGGCTGCCCTTGTTGTTCGCCGTGTTGTGGATGATGTCCGCCATGGGCGACCTGTGGTGGCTATATGTGTGGGGTGTGTGGGTCACGTTCAATCTTCTGTTGCTGTTCATCTACCCTACTTACATCGCGCCGATGTTCAATAAGTTCGAGCCGCTGCAAGACGAAGCGCAGAAACTGCGCATCGAATCCCTGCTCGCGCGCTGCGGTTTCGAGTCGAGCGGGTTGTTCGTGATGGACGGCAGCAAACGCAGTTCACACGGCAACGCCTACTTCACCGGCTTCGGCAAGACCAAGCGCATCGTGTTCTTTGACACACTGTTGCAACGCCTCAGCCCCGGCGAGATCGACGCGGTGCTGGCGCATGAACTTGGGCATTTCAAACATCGTCACGTCATCAAACGCATCGCCTTCACCTTCGCTGTGAGCTTGGGATTCCTGTGGTTGCTAGCGCAGTTGCTACATGCGGATTGGTTCTATGCAGGACTCGGAGTACACACGCAATCCACTGCCACCGCATTGTTGCTGTTCTTCATGGCACTGCCCGTGTTCACCTTCTTGCTGCATCCACTCACCTCTGCCTACTCACGCAAGCACGAGTTCGAGGCCGATGCTTATGCCGCACAACAGACGGATGCCAACGAATTGGTGAACGCATTGGTGAAGTTGTATCAGGACAATGCCAAGACGCTGACACCCGATCCGTTGTACGCTACCTTCTACGAATCGCACCCCCCCGCACCGATCCGTATCGCACATCTGCAAAAACTAGGAGAAAACAAATGAAGAAATTCCTTTTCCTGATCTTGTTTGCCGCCAGCACAGTCCAAGCTGCACCTTTCGCCAAGGGACATGCAGACAACGGCAAGAAGTTGTTCGCCCACTATGAATGTAGCACCTGCCACGAAGGCAAGGTCGGCGGCGACGGTAGTGCCATCTTCACCCGCAAAGATCGCCGCGTCACCAGCGCGTCCAACCTCGTCGCCCAGATCGAGCGTTGCTCTGGCGCCATCGGTGCGCAGTTGAGCGAACAAGAGAAGCAAGACCTCGCAGCTCACCTTAACCAGACCTACTACAAGTTCAAGTGAGGGCGATATGGCGACCGTCTGCGACCTGACCAACAAGAACTGCAAACCCTGCGAAGGCGGTGTACCGCCGCTGTCACAGGATGAGGCGACTGCGCTACTCGAACAACTCGACGCATGGGAACTGAATGACAAGTGCATCAGCAAGATCTTCGCATTCAAGAACTATTATCAGGTGATGGCATTCGTCAACGCAGTGGCATGGATGACACATCGAGAGGATCATCACCCGGATATGTCCGTTGGCTACAACCAATGCCGCGTCGAATATTCCACCCACGCGATCGGCGGCCTGTCCGAGAACGACTTCATCTGCGCCGCCAAAGTTGACGCACTGTTCAAGCTTTGAGCGAACAACTGAAAGGCCTCATCATCGCCGCCTTCGGTCGGCACTATCTGGCAGAGCTGCCTAGTGGCGAGGTCGTCGAGTGCGTTCCGCGCGGCAAGAAGAGTGACGTCGCCTGTGGTGACACCATCACCCTGTCACGCACCGGCCCCGAGCAAGGAGTCATCGACAGCATCGCACCGCGCACCTCTCTGCTCTACCGCTCGGATGCCTTCAAGCAAAAGATCATCGCGGCCAACGTCACGCAACTCGTCGTCGTCGTCGCCAGCGAACCTTCGTTCAATGATGAACTGCTCGCACGCTGCCTACTGGCAGGACACGACCAGAAGCTGAACATCCTCATCGTGCTGAACAAGAGCGACCTGCCGCAGATCGCTGCCGCACGTGAGCAACTCGCGCCTTACACCAAGATCGGCTACCGTGTGCTGGAGCTGAGTGCGAAGCAAGACATCGCACCGCTGCTGCCCTACCTGCAAGACAACACCAGCGTGTTCGTCGGCCAATCGGGTATGGGTAAATCCACGCTCATCAACGCCGTCATCCCCGAGGCGCACGCTGCCACACGCGAGATATCCACCGTGCTCGATTCCGGCAAACACACCACCACCCACGCCAAGTTGTATCACTTGAATAGCAACAGTCACCTCATCGACTGTCCTGGTGTGCAATTGTTCGGACTTCATCATCTGGATTTTGCGGCGATGGAAAGAAGCTTCCCTGAATTCTTGCCCTACCTCGGCGAATGCCGCTTCGCCAATTGCAGCCACTCACACGAACCGGATTGCGCGATACGCAAAGCGACTGCTGAGGGGAAGATCGACGAACGTCGGTTGAAGTTGTTTCAGCAGATCGCGGGGCGCTGACCGCTCATCCCGCTCTAATGGGCGGGATTCAAAAAGCCGCTCAGGTATTTGCTACGCGCTTCGATCTTGCCGAACATCTCTCTGCTTTCCGCATTCCATTTGATGTTCAAATGACTGCACGCGTGCGCGGAGAGTTTGATCACACGATTCTCGGAATATTGAGACAACTCCAACGCATCTGATAGGACCTCGGCGATGTGCGTCAAGGGCACGAGAGGTTGCGTCAGGCAATGTTCCGGCGTGTGGTGATACTGAATGGCGGAGCATACGCTCTTGGGTAAAGACCAAGACTCTGCCAGCCAAGCGCCGATATGGGCATGGTCCACGCCGAAAACCATCTTCTCCATCTCATCATAAGGATGCGAAGCCGCGCGGGCATCCCGCATCACCCGCATGTACTCTTCTTGTTTAAAGCAATAGAGCCACAACTGCCCCACATCGTGCAGCAATCCGGCGACGACCGCCGATTCAGGTGGCACTTCGATCTGACTATGCAAAGCCAACTCTTCGCAACTGGCAGCGACCGAGATGCTATGTCGCAAGAACTCAGCATGAATCTTGGTTTCGTTCTGGCCGCAGAAGATGGCGAACCCTCGGGTCAACGCGATATTCCTCAGCGAAGAAGTGCCGATCAGCGAGATGGCGGTATAGGTGTCCTTCACTTCGCGAATATTGCGAGTGCGTGTCGCGACACGGTTCGCCAGCGATAAGACCTGACTCTCGATAACGGGATCGCGTTCGACGAAATCGATCAAAACATGCAGATTGGATTCCGGGTCATCCAGCGTTTCCAGTGTCTGCTTGATCACCAAAGGAAATGCGGGCAAGCGTTTGCCGTATTCAACCACCTCTTCTCGTGTAATCGTATTCGTCATCACTCGCTCCGATAGATCAGTATCTGGTCGAACAGTGCCGCCACATTGGGGTCGGAAAGATCCGCCGAGGAAAACACCTCCATCACTCGCTTGGCCGCCGCCGCCGCATCTACTGCGATCTGGTCATTCGAGCGCTCTTCTGGTTCAAGGATGAAGATAGTCATCCCGCCATGCGCCACCAATTGATGGATCGTGCTATCCGTAAGTTCTTGCCCTTTGGAAAGGGACAGACTCAAGTAGCCGTGGTTGACGATCTGTATCGGCGCACCGAGCAACATCCCTGGTTCTGCCTCAGCCAGTTGGATGCAACGCGGGCGCATTCTCTGCGTAGATGCCATGTTTATCTCACTTTGATGACGCTATCCTATGAAGCCACACCGTGACTGAAGTCCCCTTTCCCAAGGTGCTGTCCACTTCGACACGGCCTCCGTGCAACTCAACGATCTCTTTCACGATACTCATGCCCAAACCCGTCCCCAGTATCTTTCCGGACGAATCAGCTCGGTAGAAGCGCTCGAACACCCGCGATGCTTGCTCTCCCGTCATCCCTATACCGGCATCACGCACGCACACACCCACCAATTCGTTCAAATCGGAGGCAGATGTTTCAGGCGTGACGATCTCGATCCCAACTCTCCCGTCGACCCCACTGTACTTATAGGCATTGGAAAGGATGTTCATGATCGCCTGTTGCATCTTGTTCTTATCGGCAAAGACTGTGGCGGCTTGAGTGGAGAACAGGATGCTTGGTGCACTGCGACCTTTGGGCGGTTTGAAATTGGTCACCACCTCCTGCACCAGAGAATCGACTGTGACTGGCTTCATGACGAAGTCTTGCCCGCGTCGTGCCTCTATCCGTGCCAGATCCAAAAGTTCGTTGATGATGGAGATCATCAGTTCGGATTGGTTGTAGATGATGTTCAGGAATTCTTGTTGCTCACTCTCGCTGAAGTTTTGCGACAACAATATCTCCGAAAAACCGTAGATGCTCGCCATAGGTGTTCTCAACTCATGCGCGGCAGTCGTCAAGAACTCGCTCTTCATCCTATCCACTTCGGTCTCGTACGTGATATCCCTGAAATACAGGATCTGCGAGACCGTGCGCGCTTGCGATTCGCGCAGCCCGACCTCTAGGATGCGCCGCCCGTTGCTCCTCAGTTGGATGCTGACCATGTTCTTTCGATCATCCGCCCTGACAGCTCGCAATGATGCGATCCCTTTGAAGGGAAGGAGATCGTTACAGGCACTCGCCAGCTTGGTGGAGAAGGCTTCCTCATCCATCCCCACGATCTCCTCGCGCCCAAGGCCTGTGAGCTTGGTGAAGGCAGGACTGGCAAATTTGACGTGGTGCGTCTCATCGAAAGAGACGAAACCATCCGGACTCAAGGCGAATATCCCATCGAGTTGGGCGGTACGATCCTCCGCTCGCCCTTGGGCGGCACGTCTCTCCTTGATCTCATGGCTGACCTTCTTCAGGTAGCTAGAGAGCGCCGTGGCCAGTACGAGTATCAACAGACTCAGCACAAAGGCCTGCAACAACAAGGCGTCGCGCGCACGGTGATAGTTCGCGAACAAGGTCTTGGTATCCACACCGTCGACCACAACGAGCGGGTAGCGAGGTAGCTTGCGGAAGTAATACATGCGCTCGATGCCATCCACCACGGAAACCGAGGTGTAACTTCCCTCCGTCAACCCGTCGCCGAGCATCTTGAACAAACGCGCGCCCGTCGCTTCACCGCCGAATTCTTCTTTGTCTCCCACCTTGCGCGCGCGCGCGATGCGATCCAGACCGTATAGCGCCACGACCCCTTGGTCGCCCAGTTTCAAGTCATTGTAGAAACGCGTGAAGTAGCCCGGATCGATAGACACGACCACCACACCGGCGAACTCGCCGTTCGGACGGGTGATGCGACGCGTCAATTGGATAGACCATTTCCCGGTCGATCTACCCAGAACTGGTTTGGAGACGAACAACTCTCCCGTATCCGCCGCCACATGCACCTTGAAGTGCTCTCTATCCGAAAGATCGAGCCTGCTTGTGATCGGACGATTGGCAAGGGCATAGATACCGTGCGCATCGATGATGCCTACTTGAGGGAATATCTCGGTATCAATGACACCTTGCGCGCTGAGCTTGGTCAGGTCCAGCTTATTACCGATCTCAAGATAGCGTGCCTGGATGAAACGGATCACTTGATCGGTCGCTCTGAAGGTGCGCACCGCATGCTCTTGACTGACCCGAGTGAGGTTCGCCAGATCACGTTCTGCCGTCAGCAACTCCCTGTTCCGACTTTCCATGATCAAGGAGCCCACATGCCACCACGTGACCAACAGCATGGCGACCGCAACCGACCAGATCAGCGCAAGGGTGGATCTCTGTGTAGGGATATTGGATTTCATTATTTGTCCTTATTCAGACTCAAACATTGAGCGACTGCCCAGCGGAGCGATCGCTCTCCACTCCATACGGAAGCCACAGCGTCACCGCCGTACCCTTACCCGGGGCGCTTTGGATCTCTACCGTTCCTCCATGCAACTCGACGACCTCTTTCACGATGCTCATACCGAGTCCGGTACCAGGAATCTTGCCGGAGCTGTCTGCCCGATAGAAACGCTCAAAGACACGCGCCACCTGTTCTGGGCTCATACCGATACCTTGGTCGGTGACACGGATGCCGACCATGCTGCGCGCCCTTGCCTGCTCATCCGCCTGATCTGATGAGCAGATCAGCTCGAGTTCGACCTCGCCCCCATTCGGTGAATACTTGAACGCGTTGGACAGCACGTTGTTCAAGGTCTGGATCATCTTCTTTCGATCCACGTGCAGGAAGAATTCGCGCTTACCCTCGGGATCGAACCGGCATACACGACCCGATTTCGTCCTAAAGCCGGTGATGACCTCGCGGATCAGATCGCACAGATTGACGGACTCGATGATGAAGTCCTTACCGCGTCTCGCCTCGATGCGGGCGATATCCAACAACTCATCGATGATGGAGGCCATCAACTGGGATTGCTTGAAGATCGTGGTTTGGAACTCGCGTTGATCTTCGGGTGAGAAATCTTGATTGATCAGCAACTCGGAATAGCCGTAGATGTTGGCCATCGGCGTGCGCAACTCATGCGCTGCGGTCGACAGGAACTCGCTTTTCATACGGTCGACTTCATACTCGTGGGTGATATCGCGGAAATACAGGATCTGCGAGACTGCGCTGGATTGGCCGAGTCGCAACACCACTTCCAACACTCGCTTGCTAGGCAAGGCGAGTTCGATCACCTGACGATAGCTCCCATTTTTATAAGAAGACTCATCACGCAAATGATCGACACCGAGGAAGCGACTTCCGTCCAGGCAGAGTTTATCCAGCGCAAGCGAGAAGGACTGCTCGTTCAAACCGATCAACTGCTCCGTACGCATTCCCACCATCGCCGCGAAAGACGGGTTCACGTAACTGACGCATCGGTCTTTATCAAATGAAACGAAGCCATCCGGACTCAATGCGAAGATGGTGTTCAACAACTCCGTTCTCTCGGCCAAATCGATCTCGTTCGACTTGTGTTCCGTGATATCCACCACGGAACCGACCATGCGCACCGGCTCCCCATTGGGCTTGCGTTCTACGACGTTGCCCCTATCGAGCACCCAGATAATCCTGCCATCTTTCAAACACATCCGGTGCTCACTGTGATAAGCCGAGAGACCCTTCATGCAGTTCGTGATCCTGTCCATCATCGCTGCGGCGTCCTGCTTGTGGATCAATTCAGAGAACACTTCCAGGGGATGACTCAGATACTCGTCATCCAATCCAACGATCTTGCACCACTGTTTGTTGTGCGTAACGATCCCGCTCGCGACATCCCAATCCCAGACCCCTTCGCCCGTGGCCTCCATCACATAGTTCAATCTGCGTTCGCTATCTTCGAGCTTGGATTGGGCGTTCTTCAGATCGGTCACATCATTGGCGATCACCAATATCTGCCGTTCGCCTTCTGCGGCAATCAGCGGTTTTTTGATCGATTGGAAGTAGTGTTTCTCACCCGTCTTGGCGTTGGTCGACTCTTCCATCACGATCTTGGTCTCACTCTGAGACATGATCTCGCGCACATTCTCCAGATAGAAGGCGACTTGCTCCGCATTGGGGTTGAAGGCACCATCGTCCTTGCCGACCAAATCGTCAGGTGTCGTGCCATACAAAGTGGCAAGCGCCTTATTCCCAATCAGGAACTTGCCGTTCCAGTCCTTCATCAAGATGATGTTCGGATTCTCATCGATCACCGTCTTTAACAACGCGTTCGCACTCAGGTCCGGATTCAAAGGGGTACTCATCATTCCGCCCTCCCGTGAGCGTGGACACAGCCGCTTCCAAAGATCGAATAGGCATTGCCACCGACCTTCTTCGCGTCATACATGGCTTGGTCGGAATGCAGAAGCAAGGTGTCCGCATCGCCCCCATGCACCGGATATGTCGCGCATCCCAGACAAGCACCAATGCGTACCTCGCCCCCACCGATGTTTAGCGGAGCGGCGAGTGCCGAGAACAATCTTCCACATAATTGATCGATACCGATGTCATCAAGCAAGCGAGGGGAAAGCACGATGAACTCATCCCCGCCCAAGCGGGCCAGAGTGTCGCACTCCTCCAATGCGGCTTGCATACGACGTGAGACTTCCTGCAACACGGCGTCACCGACCGCATGTCCGAAGCCATCGTTCACCTTTTTGAATTGGTTCAAATCAATGAAGAGCAAGGTGAACGAACCACCCGTGCGCTCCGCAGTTGCAAGAGCCTGTTCCATCCTGTCGTGCAACAACATGCGATTCGGGAGGCCGGTGAGGCTGTCATAGAAGGCGAACTGGGCGATCTTGCTTTCAGGCTCGATCAGATTGGACAGGTCCGAGAACACGCCGATGTAAGTCAGCACCTTTCCGTCCGAATCCTTTGCCGCACTGATCGACAGCAATTCCGGATATATCTCACCATTCTTCTTCTTGTTATAGACCCTGCCTTGCCAAACACCCGTGGCTTTCAGCGCGACCCACATCTCATCGTAGAACTGTTCGCCTTGTCTGCCCGATTGAAGTATCCGCAGATCCTGCCCAATCATTTCAACGGCATCGTATCCAGTGATCCGACCAAACGCAGGGTTCACGGCCAATATCCGCCCTTCCGTGTCTGCGACCATGACACCTTCAGAAGCATTGTTGAGCACCATCGAGGAGACTTGATTATCTAACTCACGCTCACGCAAAGTTGAGATGTCACGTATCACCCAATGCAGGTCCTGCGTACCCGTCGCTTCGCGTATCGAGAACACCTGGACCGAGGTGGATATCTGGGCTGCGTCACCCACAAGATGCTCGAGTTGGAGCTCATCCTGCTCATCGACACCCGCCACATGCAGCACGACTTTATCCAACAGTTCTTGAAAGCGTTCGATATGGGATGGACTGATCCAATCTGAGAGAGATGCACCAATCAGCTTATCTTGTGATGCCAAGATCGAAGCTGCCGGATTGGCTTGCAGGATGCGACCTGAGACATCTGTGACCAAATGGATGTCACGCGAACTCCTGATCACCGCATCCAATTCTTTACCGCTTGCGAAGAGCTTAGAACTGTACGCCACCAACGCGTCATACTGCCGCTCCAACTCTTCATTGCGCTGCACCATCTGTTGCAGATCTTCGGCATAGCGATAGAGCTGATCGTGCAATGCCTCGCTAGGCGCAAGCGCTGGCTGTACGCCTGCGGGCTTGGGATCATCAGATGATGAGGATGGCGTATTCATCATTCTCACCCAGCCAACTTCTCCTTGATGAAGCTGACTAGCTGCAATGGACTAAATGGCTTGATGAAATAGGCATCGGCACCGCGCTTCATGCCGTCGTCGTGGTCTTGCGCCTGACCGCGCGCCGTCACCATGATGACCTTTGTGCTCTTCAATTCAGGATCGCCCTTGATGATGTCCAACACCTTGAGGCCATCCATCTCACCCGGCATCATCACATCGAGCACGACAAGGTGTGGCCTCATCTGGCGAATGACGTTGAGCGCGGTCACACCGTCTTCCGCCTCCAACACCTCGAACCCTTTACCCAGTGTGATACGGACCAATCTGCGGATATCAGAATGATCATCCACCAACAGAATCTTCTTCATGCAAGCTCCTTTTGAATATTGGATTGACGCACGGCCACCAGCTCCTCGGCGATGGCACGCAACTGATCGAATGGGATGGGCTTGGGGAGAAGGTCGACTCCAACCGGGATACCACCCCGTTCTTTGATCTCTTGGGCGCTCAATCCACTGACGATGACGATCTTCATCCCGCTCAGCTCGGGCATGCTATACAGCACGTTCAGCATGCGGAATCCATCCATCCCCGGCATATGCAGATCGGTGACCAACAGGTCCGGCATACCCCGGCCGACCTTGACCAAAGCCTCATATCCATCCAAGGCCGTACTCACCTCCGGCTTGATCGACCAACTCCTCATATTGATCGCGTACAGACGTTGCAAATTAGGCTCGTCTTCCACAACCAATATCTTGAGAGGCGTTTCAGATGCCACCTCTGCCTTACTCACTACGGCTTTGCGATTAGCCACTGAAGGTACGAGTGACTGCACTGAAGGATTGGCCAGCAAACGCTCGACTGATTCGCGCGAGATACGGCGATGCCCTCCCTCAGTCTTCCACGCTTCAAGCAATCCGCTCTCAGTCCACATCTGTGCCGTTCTCAAGGAGATACCCAGCATCTCAGCGGTTTCGCTCGTCGTGCAAAATGTCTTAGGGGTCAGTTTGTGATGAGACACTTTATATCTCCAAAAATATTTGAGGTCATTTTACTTTCATTTTTTATCATTTTGCAATTTATTTTTTCATTTGTTACGCTGTAAAAACTAGCCCACCGCACATCGAACAACATCCCTAAAATAGGCATATTAAATTGTTTTTATTAGATATTACCGCACAAAATGCATAACGGATACTAGAGAGAGGCGGCTTATGAACTACAAGACAGCATCGAACACCCCGCCTTATCCAATGCCCAGTCGGGTCGTTTAGCGATGAGGTTCGCGGAATGAGACTCATCATAAGGATGGCGCGCGGCCTGCATCAGTTGTTCGATCTTGCTCAAGTCATTCTGCATCGCCGCGTCGATAGCTTCTTGCGCTAGATAATTCCTCAACACGAAACGCGGATTCACCTTGTTCATACGCACTCGGCGCGACGCATCATCATCTTGTTGTTGCCCCAAGCGATTCGCATAACGCAACAGCCACGCTTCGAACAAGGCAGCGTGTGATTCATACAACGGCGCGCGATAGAAGGCCGAGCGCAAGGTCTCCAAGGTGGGTTCATGTTGCTTCACTTCCGCCAGTTGCCTAAAGAACTCCGTCATATCCACTTCGGCTTGTTGCATCAGATCGAACACCGTCTCGACCAAAGCCATATCGTCTTCTTTCCACGTCAGCAAGCCGAACTTCGCCGCCAACATCGTTGCGAGTGCGGCTTGGAAGGTTTCATCGAAATGCGCCAGCCCCTCATCCAACATCTTGCGCGAAGGAGCGACGGGCATCAGCGCTTCCGCCAAGCGTTCCAGATTCCAACGTGCCACCACTGATTGCCGACCGAAACAGTAGCGGTGGAATTGTTCATCGGTAGTGTTCGGCGTCCAGCCCGGATCGAAGTTGTCCACCCAACCATACGGACCGTAGTCGATGGTGAGGCCGAGGATGGACATGTTGTCGGTGTTCATCACGCCGTGCACGAAACCCACACGCAACCACTCCACCATCAGCAATGCGGTGCGCTCACACACCAAGCGGAACCATGTGGCAAAACGCTCGGCATCCGTCCCCACGATGAACGGAAAATCGCGCGACAAGGTGAAGCTCACCAAGCGTTGCAACAACTCATGCTCGCCGCGCGACGCCAATATCTCGAAGTGACCAAAGCGAGTGAAGGATGGAGCAACGCGACACACGATGGCACCCGGCTCGACGGCAGGATTGCCGTCATACAACATGTCGCGCACCACACCATCACCCGTGGCGATCAGACTCAACGCGCGCGTAGTGGGAATGCCCAGATGATGCATTGCCTCGCTGCACAAGAACTCTCGCAACGAAGAACGCAACACCGCGCGTCCATCCGCCCGCCTTGAATACGGCGTGACGCCCGCGCCTTTGAGCTGCAACTCCCAGCGCTCACCTTTTGAATTGATGACCTCACCCAAACCGATGGCACGCCCATCCCCCAGTTGCCCCGCCCATTGTCCGAACTGATGACCACCGTAACGCGTGGCGTAGCTCGCCATCCCATCAAGCAATCGGTTGCCCGCGAATGCCTGCAAGAATTCGGGCGAACGTGCATCCGCATCACTCAGATCGAGCAGCTCTAACACCTCCGACGAGTACGCCAGCAAGAATGGACGACTCACCGATGTTGGCACGACCGCCGACCAGCAGATGCCTTGCGACGTTCTGCTAGCGCCTGCATCACCCGGCAACTCACGGATGAATCGGTTATCGAAATTGAGACGCTTCAAAGGATGCCTCACTCCAGAAGATGGACGGAAAGACGTGTCGAAATTCTAGAGGATTGGAACGAGGCAATAACAACTAAGTTCTGGGGGTATTGAAGTCGGCTAGAGTGATGGGCTTTTCATAACGCCGTGCAGAAGCTCAGTCAAAGCAACGCGAGGGGTATGGACTTAGCGGACGGTCGCTGGAACGCTCACATGCTTCCGCACTATGCCAAAAGCGGACGAAACTTAGGATGATCCAAACGTCCGCTAAGGCCGATATGTGACACACCATATACACCAGCAACCCTCCACTCCGAGTTACTTCGCGCCCCTCTCTGCCCTGAATCACTTCACAAGATCATTTTGATCACGAGACCAACCACGGCACACAATGCGATGACTTCCATCACGCCGCGTTTGTAACGGAACAGGGCGAAGGTAGCCGCAAGCGCGATCATTGCTGAAGCGATATCGAATGTGCCCTTAAAGCCTTGCGGCCACAGCACGTGGTAACCGAAGAACATAGCTAGATTCAATATCACGCCGACCACGGCGGCCGTGATAGCCGTGAGTGGCGCGGTGAATTTCAGATCGCCATGCGTGGATTCGACCAGCGGACCGCCTGCGAGGATGAACATGAAGGAAGGTAGGAAGGTGAACCACGTCACCAGCGTAGCGGCTAATGCCCCCGCCAGGAACTGATTCTCTGCACCGAACAACGCTTGCGTGTAACCACCAATGAAGCCGACGAAAGCCACCACCATGATGAGCGGTCCCGGCGTAGTCTCGCCCAGCGCCAAGCCGTCGATCATTTGCGTTGGGGTGAGCCAACCGTAGTGCCCGACTGCACCCTGATACACGTAGGGCAACACCGCATAGGCGCCGCCGAAGGTGAGTAGCGCAGCCTTGGTGAAGAACCAGCCCATCTGCGTCAAGGTGTGATCCCATCCGTAGTTCAACGTCAGCAAGGTCATGGGCAGCAACCACAACAACCCACCTATCAAGACTACCTTGATGAGTCCCGTCCAACGGAAACGTGCGTGCTCTGGGGTTGGTGTGTCATCGTCAATCAACGCGGCGCCAAAAGACTTGTTCGCTTTGCCATGTCCGCCGCCAGTTTTGAAGTGCTCAGGCGAGATGCGTCCAACGAAGAAGCCGATCAAGGCTGCACCAAACACGATGGCGGGGAACGGCACATTCATGGCAAAGATGGCGACGAACGATGCGGCGGCGATGGCCCACAGCACGTTGTTCTTGAGCGCACGTGAGCCGATACGATGTGCCGCATGTACCACAATGGCAGTCACTGCAGGTTTGATGCCGTAGAACAGCCCTGCCACCAGCGGCACATCACCGAAAGCGATATACAGCCACGACAACGCGATGAGGATGAACAGCGAAGGCAAGACGAATAGCACACCCGCCATGATGCCACCCCATGTGCGGTGCATCAGCCAGCCGATATAAGTGGCGAGTTGTTGCGCTTCGGGGCCGGGTAGCACCATGCAGTAGTTAAGTGCATGCATGAAACGTTTCTCGGATATCCAGCGATGCTTCTCCACTAGATCATGATGCATGATGGCGATCTGCCCAGCTGGCCCGCCAAAACTGATGAAGCCCAGCTTGAGCCAATACCAGAAGGCCTGCATCAGGGTGACCTGTGGAGGGGGTTGTGAATTTTCGGTAGTGCTTTGCGATGTGTCCATGGCTTGTCCTTGGAATATCCAATGATGATGCAAGCCTTGGACGATGAGTTGTCTGATTCGGGGAGGCTGCGATATCCCCGATGGAATGCGCCAGAGAAGGTCTGGTTAAATCTTCAAGCTATGGCTTTTGTCTCGGCAGCATTATGCTTCTCGATTACGCCATCGATGAATTTGCGCAGGAAGCCTTCCGTCTGTGAACTGTGGAAGCGATCGACCTCCACGCCTTTGCTGTAGGCGATCACGGTAGGGAATCCCCTCACCTTATGGCGCCCAGCGATCTTCATATTCTCATCAGCGTCTACGATACCCAATATGAACTTGCCGTCATAGGCAAAGACCATCTTGTGTAGCAATGGTGCCAACACCTTGCAAGGTGCGCACCAGTCAGCACTGATGTCTACCAAGACGGGTATTTCGTGCGACTTCGCGACCACCAATTCATCGAAGTCGCTTTCTTCTACGTTGTACGAATAATCACTCATTACATTTCCTCAATTCAACCGCGTTCTACCGTTACAGATCACCTTTGCTTGCTGCTACCATCATGTCTTTCATAGCCGCCATCACACGCTCTGCACTTTGACGCGTATCCGCAGGCATGGCCTTGATCAACTTCAGATCCATCATCATCGAGATAACCCATCGCTTGCCTTTACTGTCTTCTATCAGTGCGATGCGGCACGGCATGAAGGCGATCATCATCGGGTCGGCAGCGAGCATCTTGTTGGCGGTCAGACCATCGCAAAAATTGAATATCTCCATGCGTTTTGCGGGCTTGCCAGTCAGTGCTTCGATCTCTTTGTAGAGTTGGTTCGCTCCGACGAATTTTAGATTGTGTTGATTGGCGCGCAGTTTGAGCGATTCCACTGCATCGTCAAAACTCACACTATCTTGAATCTGGATACGCGCGATCTGAAGTTTGACGTTGGTGTAATTGATCCCTGCCTTATCCGTTTCGGCGATCGCCATTTGAGCAAAGGCGATCAGCAAGATTGCGATGAGTGTCTGTAGTTTTTTCATTTTGCCTTCCTTTTTAGCTTACTCAAATCATGCCAGGATTGCCTGCCACACCTTTAAGTTTTGGCACGTTCGGTGTGCTGACTTTGACGACTTTTTCATTTCGCAGATGACGTGCAACCAAGTCCCATATCGGCTCACCGCCTTTGTCTCTTGCCGCTTCGGATACAGGTGCCCAACCCGCCACCTTGTAGGTCTTGCTCGCATCCAATAGCTGCCCGTTCAGGCGCATGTCTTGGATGCGCTGCCCCATCTTCGCGTTCGGCTCACAGGTGTATTCCAAGCCACCCACACGCACCATATCGCCACCTTGCTGGTAGTACGGATCCGGATTGAACAGGTTGTCTCCCACGTCTTCCAGCACGCCTTTGATCTGCGCGCCCGTCATCTCGGTGAGTGTGCTGTAGGGATAGGTGATGGCGGTCTGGTTGAGCACATCTTCCATGGTGATATCTGAACCCGGCAACAATGATGTTCCCCAGCGGAAGCCGGGCGAGAAAGCGATAGGTGCGTCTTTCTCTTTCATCAGCGCATCGAGTATCACTTGGTCGAAGCTGCCGTTGAAATTGCCACGGCGGTACAGCAGACCATCGGTGGTCGCCAGCTTTTCGGAGAGCTTGCTCTCGTAGGGTGCGCGGTGCTTCTGCATCAACGCGGTCATGCTCTTGTCTGCTGCCAGCAAGTTGGAAAACACCGGCAGTAATTTGTAATGGAAGCTCGTGATCTTTCCGGCCTTCACGTCGAAATCCAACACGCCGAGGAACTTGCCATTGGAGCCAGCATTGGTCACCAGCGTGGTGCCGCCTCGATTCTTCACAGGGATGGGTGCGGGTATGCCGTCATGTGTGTGACCACCCAAAATGGCATCCAATCCACTGACGCGCGACGCTAGTTTCAAATCCACATCCATGCCGTTGTGAGACAACAGCACGACGACCTGCGCGCCCTTCTTGCGCACCTCATCGATGGTGGCTTGCAGATTCTCTTCTTGTATCCCATAAGACCAATCGGGTACGAAATAGCGCGGATTGGCGATGGTGCTGTAAGGGAAAGCTTGGCCGATGATGGCGACAGGAACACCGTTCATCTCTTTCATGACGTAGGGCTTGAACACAGGATCGCCGAAGTCCGTAGTCTTGACGTTGTGCGCCACCACGTCCATCTTGCCCTTCAAGATGCCCTCTTCCGCATCTTTGATGCGTTGCGCGCCATACATGCATTCAAAGTGCATGGTCATCACATCCACGCCCAATTCAAGACAGGCTTCGATCATGTCCTGACCGTTGCTCCACAGTGCCTGTCCACTTCCTTGCCATGTGTCACCGCCATCCAATAGCAATGAACCCGGGCGCGAGGCACGTATCTGTTTGACCAGTGTCGCCAGATGCGCGAAGCCACCCACCTTGCCGTAGCTCTTCGCCGCCTCGATGAAATCTAAACTGGTGAAGGCATGCGCTTGCGGCGAACCCTGCTTGATGCCGAAGCGCTTGAGCAGTGCCTTGCCGACCAGATGCGGCGCTTGCCCACTCATAGCCGCCACGCCTAGATTGATCGAAGGTTCGCGGAAATGGATCGGATACAGCTGCGCATGACTGTCAGTGATATGCATGAAACTGACGTTGCCGCGACGTGGTAAGTCATACATGCGCGAGGCATCGCTGGCTGCATAGCTCTCGTTGCTGTTCAGCACGAAACCGCTCGCTGATGCGATGGCCATTATCTGAAGGAATTCGCGACGATTCATGCTGTGGGATCCTTTGTTGAATGCAGATAGAGACTACGAGACCAGCGAACTACCCCTCCACGAACGGGAGGGGTGCATCAGCGGTGTTACTTATTGACGGGAGATTCAGGATCCAACAACAGTGCGACCAGATCCTTCATCTGTGCTTCGCTCAAGATACCCATGTGGCCGAAGCGCGGCATGTTGGCGCAGGCATTCGATGCCTTAGCGTCGTAGATGCGTGCATATACGTAGCGCTGGATGTCCTCCCCATTGCCGCGTACCTTGCCGAAGTTCAGCAAGCTAGGACCGATGGTGCCGAAGGCGATCTCTTTGGATGAGAGTTGGTGACAGTTGTAGCAATTGCCGCCGGCTGGATCCTCTGCCTTGTCGCTCCATGTCATACCGCGCCCACTTTGCGCCAACTTCTCGCCCGCTTTCCAATCACCCATGAATTTTCCATCCGCAGGAAATTTGATCGCCTCAGATTCTTTGGCTTCCAACTTGGCTTTCAGTTTGGGCGGAAGTTTATCCACGTATTTGCTGCATGCCGCTTGCAACTCGTCTTGATTCACACGTGTCGCTTTGGCGATACCTTTGTCGCGAAAATCGCGTTTCACGATCTCTGCGGTCTTGGCATCCAAGTTTTCTGCAAAGCTAGGCATCGCTAGCGATACACCCACCATCAGTCCGATCATCAGTTTTGCATTCATGTTCATATCCCCTTTAGCGTTTCAGACCTGGGCCAGCAAATTCTGCACCGTTCGCGCTGACTGCCAAGAAGGTGGTCAAAGCGACAGTCGCTTCAGAAGCGAACTTGGGTTCAGGGAATCGTTGTTGACGGAAACAATCGTTCAAGCGCCACTGGAACGAACGTGTCAGCCCTTGTGAGACACGATAAGCAGGCCAAGTCGTGTAGGCAGTCTGCGCATCCTTTTTGTTGTGACTCAGGTTGGGCAGGTCTTGCATACGGATTCGTACGCCCGTGGTGGCATGGCAAGTGGAACAAGCGAAGTCATACGGCCCTGCGCGATAGTTGAATATGCGCTTGCCGATCTCGTACGACTCTTTGACTTTAGGATGCTTGGTCGAAACCGCCATCTTGATGCCTTTGGATTGCCCCACCACATAGGTCGCCAGCGACGAGATGTCAGAGGCTTTCTTATCCGATGCAAAGGGTTTGGCAGCCACTTCATCTTCAGTAAAACCTTGCAGGGTCGTCATGCACGTCAATAAGCGAGACTCAAGATCCTGCACCTTGTTCGTGTCTTTGAAATACTTCGGCAATTCGGCGTAAGCGCCCTTCACCACACCCACGCCTTTACCCAGATCGCATTGCTCCAAACTGACTTTATTTGGCCCCGCCGCTTTCTTCCACAACTCTTCGCCGCGCATCTCATCGAACTCGGCAGGATTACCATCACTGATCATTTCACGATACTGCTCGATGCGATCCGAATCAGTCACCGCAGTTTCAGCAGCAACCGCCGTGATGCTTGCTGACAGAGCAAGCAATAAAAGCGCTTTGTATGTCTGTTTGGTTCTCATTTTCTCTCCCTGATAAAAAATGGCCATGCAGTCGCATAGCCAATTTATTCATTCATCGCATCATGCTGCGATCGTCGCCTCGTCGGTACGGCTTTCGCCTTTGTTATCGACCCAGCTGACTGAGACCTTCTCTCCCGCCGTTCCCCCTTTGAATCGGAACAGCAGGTAGGGATTCTTGGATACAGACTGTCCAAATTGCGCTTCCATCACTGTGCGGCCTTGATATTGCGCTTTGACTTCGGTGATGAACCAAGCAGGTACCAAGGTGCCATCTGCCTCTTTGCGCAACCCTGTCTCCATATCATGTTGCATCAAAATCTTTACTTCAGTCACGCCCTCTTTCGCAGTAGCGCGAATCTTCATTGGATTTGCCATGTCTTCTTCCTTCTTCGAATGTGTCGTCTCAGGGAATGATCAGCCGCCGCAACCACCAGCCGTGACCTTGACCTCTTTGGCAGTACGATAGAACTTGCCATCCGCCTTGACGATCGCCACGACGTTAGCCGTTTGGCCCATCTTCACACGGGTAGTCACCAACGCTTCTGTGCCTTGTGGGAGCGTAAAACTGGCTGCCAATACGTTGGGGTTCTTGTCCACCAAGATGGATATCTGCTCGACATTCGCGAGCGAACTCGACACAGTGACAGGAACTACAGAACCATTCTCAGCGATCTCAGGAACAGTCAATTGAATGGCTGTCGCATTGCTCTCCGGCGCAGTCGCGCCCAAACCTGTAAGTGCCTCATCCATTGCTTTGGAAGTGAAAGCTGCCTTGTTCCATTCAGCCAATGCATCAGTCGGACGCAAAAGACTCAAGCCTCCAAACAGCGCCAGCAACCCCATCCCTCCACCGGCTTTCAATGCCTTGCGGCGATTCAGATCGATCTCATTACTCATCAGTATCTCCTCTTTACGTTTGGGACAAATGATCGCAACACCCAACGACGCGGCCCGATAGATTATCGGGCCGTTTCATTGAAGCTTAGCTTTTTTTGAGAACTTACAAACTACGGCTATACATCAACTGCCAGTTCATCTGACCGTGGTCGATCGTGTAGCCACCCGATGCCGCTGGTGCAGTAACAGTCACTTTAGGTGCATAGACAAAGGAGCCGTTTATTGATGATGCGTTGTCAATTGCATAACCAGCGCCCATCGTGATGTGGTTCGCAACAGTCGCAGGGAACAGAGGGTTCACCGTATCATTCGGCACTGGATTACTTGCCAGATTAGCTCCTGCACGTACTGTTAGTGCTTGGGATAACTTATAGGCCGCACCCAGTTGAATGACATCTTGGTCTTTCCAATTTTGCGGCATGGTCATGTCCATAGCGAGTCCACCCATATCAGTACTGGAGAACTTCATACGGAAATTTTTCATGGCCGATTTCCAACCAATACGCTTCCAGTCAGCAACAACCATCAGATCATCTGTTGCTTGATAAGCAGCCCCAAAACCATAGGTCTCTGGGAATTGAAAATTGACGACCGTGATCTTGCCATTCAGTGTGTAGGTTGTCCCAGCCCCACCACCCAATGCATTGGCATTGTCTACCAACATCATTTGACCACTGTTGCTAGTCATATCACCGACTGCCGTCTTTGCATGATAGGTTGCGCCTAGAGTCAACTGCTTGCCGAGTTTATAAGTCACACCCAACTTACCAGCGTATCCGGTCGATTTAGCACTACCAGTGAATGAACTATTGTCAGAGAAATTGAAATAGCCAGCATTGTTCGTACCACCAAGGAATGTCGGTAATGTTGCGGCAGCTCCACCACTCGCTGTGATAAGACCAGCACCATACATTGAGCTCATTTGGGAAGCAGCCATCGCCATCTTTAAATCCATACTGGACCAAACGACATCCAATGTGCCACCGATCGTCAGCTCTGAAGAAACATCATAGGCCATAGGAATGATTACATTACCAACGGCAACTTCAGAACGGCTTGCCAAACCAGATCCTGCGCCAACCCAATCTGTAGATTTATATTCCGTACCCATGCCGCCTTGCGCGAACATACCAATACCATAAGCCATGCCCCCTTTCTTACTAGTCCAACCAACGGCTGGCATGTAGTAAGCAGTACCACCGGATTCAGCATTGGGCATACCCGTCATTTTTGAAGTGATGCTTGGATGCAAGCCACCTAGGGCGATATCCAAACGACTTCCATCTGCCATCAAACCAAGGGTCGCTGGATTGTTAGCCATGCCTGCATTACCGTTGTCATAGGCCATCGATGCGCCCCCCATACCGGTAGCGATAGGGCCGTAGCCTTCCATCAACATACCGTTGGTCGCGTTTGCAAATTGAGGCGTAGCCAAACCAGCGACGCAAAGTGCAGCAAGAATTTTGTTCATCTTCATTTAGTGCTCTCCCTGATTGATTTTAGTGGTACTGCGCTTGACGACAAATTCACGACGAGCTCGCCCTCTCTGGGAACGAGCATGCCGAGCTTGGATCAGATAAACAAACAAACGTCAGTATCGCCAGCGAAACCCATGAACATGGTCGCGCCGCCGTACTCTACGTTCTCGATGAACTCACTCTTGTCGAATTCGAACAGATCGACGGTCATTTGGCAGGCGATGAATTTCACCTCAGCCTCAAGGCACAGATCGCGCAACTCTTCCAAGGAAGCGACACCGTGCTTAGTCAGCTTCTGTTTCATCATCATGGTAGCCATCGATTCCATACCTGGCAGCATCTGCACCATCACTGGCATAGGCACTGGCATCGGCATCGCTGGGTTAGCCAAGGGGCTGATCTTCACATCAGACAGGTCTTTGCGCAGTAGTTGCAATCCATAGAAAGTGAAGAATATCTGTACTTCGTATCCAAGCGCCGCAGCGGTAGAAGCCAGGATGAACGGCGGGTATGCCATATCCAGCGTGCCTTTGGTAGCGATGATCGCCATTTTCTTTTGCGTCATGTCATTCCTCTCGTATCAATTCGCGATGAATCACTTCTTCTTCATGAAGAAAATGTACTTGCCACCTTCTTCAGTGTTTGACAACAGCGTGTTACCCGTCTGATCGGCAAACGCCTGCATATCCTTCACAGCTCCGCAGTCAGTTGCGATCACTTTGAGTACCTGACCAGACTCCATATCCCCCAACGACTTCTTCGTCTTGATGATAGGTAACGGGCAGTTCAGTCCACTTGCATCAAACTCTTTATCGAAATTCATCTTTCTTCTCCGTACTGTTTAAAAGTTGTTACAAAAATATTGTCGAGCCACGAACGCAACGTGGGCACGGTATTAAGAACGCGCCACCACTTCGAGTCCATAACCACGACGGGCAAATCAGATAGCCCTTTGGAGTTACGCCTGCGAGCCCTCCAAGCTAAATCAAACACATTGCTTAAAACATACCCTCATATTCTGGAAGTGCCTAGTGGCACCTCCAGAGTTTCCGCATCAGGTCAACACATCGTTCAAGATGTTTTCCAACCAGTAGTTGGCCATCGCGCCTTCCAATTCAGAGCGTTTTGCCGATACACCGCCACCCTCTGCCGAGATCATCGCTTGCTTTTCAACATTGAAGCGGAACACGTTAGCCACGTGCACCGATTCGATGTCGCTCACCATGCTGTAGCAGGTGTTCACGATGGTTGGATTCTGATCCGGCGTCTGCCCTTGCATCAGTTCAATGATGGCTGCCGCACAGACTTTAGCCTGAGAGGTCGCCATATGCCCTGACTTGGGCAATGCAGCAGAAATCGCATCTCCGATGATATGGATGTTCTTGTGGACCTTCGATTCATAGGTCAAGAAATCGACTGCACACCAACGACCATCTGCACCCACGACACCCGCCATACTAGCCACTGCACCTGCCTTCATCGGTGGTATGACGTTCAGCACATCTGCCTTGATATCTTCAAATTCTGTCTTGGCAGTCTTGCTCTCGACATCCACTTTCAACACAGCCGCATTGGGGCGGTATTCCACCATGTTTGGATACAGTTCGTTCCACGCAGCGGTGAACAACCCCTTCTTGGAGGTGATGTCTGGATTGGCATCCAAGATCAACACCTTGGACTTTGGTTTGTTGTTCTTCAGATAGTGCGCCACTTGGCATGCACGCTCGTATGGTCCAGGTGGGCAACGATAGGGAGCTTTAGGGATACTGAGCGCGAACACGCCACCGTCCGGCATCGATTCCAGTTGCTTGCGTAAGGCCACAGTCTGCGCACCCGCTTTCCACGCATGGTGGATGCTCTCATCAGCCACCTTGGCATTCAGACCTTCGATCTGCTCGAACATGAAATCGACGCCGGGGGCAACGATCAAACGGTCATAGCTCAAATGCCCATTAGCCAACATCACCGCTTGCTTTTCAGGATCGATGCCTGTGACTTCACCTTGGATCTGTTTGATGCCATGTTTCTTCAAGCCATCGTAATTGCGCGTCAAGTCTTTGATGGTGCGCTTACCGCTCAACACCGTGTTACTCATCGGACAGGAAACGAACTGTTTGTTCCGCTCCACCAGTACCACTTCGATCTTGTTCTCACTCCACATGCGGATATATTTTGCTGCCGTGGCTCCACCAAAACCACCACCCACGATAACGACACGTTGGCCTTTTTTCTTCAACAATTCACTTTTAGCAAACGCGATACTGGGGAATGCACCAATAGCGATTCCAGCTGCACTCAATTTCAAAAAATCACGACGATTGATTGACATGTTCTGCTCCCTGATAGATTGATGAGTCGATGATCGACTATGACTAGCGTTTTTGAGCCGCAAAAAAATCAGCCAACAGGCTGAATTCATCATCGGTGTATCCCTTGGCATGCTGGTGCATGACCGTGGCGGGACGAGCGCCTGCTTTGAAGTCTTTCATCGAGCCGATGAACAATGCTTTGTCCATCCCAGCCAGAACCGGCGTGCCACCTGCGCTATGACCACCGGTACCATGACAAGCCGCACAAGAAGCGGCCAGATTGCGTGCATGTTTATCTACTTCCGCCTGTGCTTGGACCGCAGAAAATGCCAGACCGACCGCACATGTGATAACGAACAAGTACTTCTTGATCATTTTTTAACTCCCTCGTTAAGGTTAAGTTGCTTCCACCCTGCCGCCCCGTATCGATCAGATGATGATCATCCAGTCGGTCATGCTTACCTTCACTTAACACAACGAACTTGGCGAAAGTAGCGCAAAAAGACGACGCATATTTGAGCACTTACAAAACCACGTCCATAGCCATGACGGGTAATCCATACTACACCTTAGGGTTATTTATCAGCGAATGCTAATTCAGCCGTGCGGGAACGCTATGACACACAAGGCTTTTCCCTTATGCGAATCGATTGGCACCAACTCGGCGTTGGTGGAATTTTGAGGAGAGTTCTTCCCATTCGATGATGAGACTGCCGCCGGTAGTCTCATGTTGACGTTCCCAACTGGACAGAAGATCAAGGCAGGCATGGTCGATGTAGTCCAAGTGCTCGAAGTGGATGTGTGCTTCAGAACCCGGCCTGACCCCTTCCAGTTCCGCCGCCAGCATAGGAAGTCGTATCAGAGTAGCCGCACCTTGCAGATGGATATGCACGCGATTGTTGATGATGTCCTCATCCCATTTGATCTCTAGGTGTGAAAAGGCTTGCAGCAGTTTGAGCACCGACAGCCCGAGACCGATCAATACTCCTTCCAGCAGATTGGTGGTGACGATCATCACGATGGTCACCGCATAGATCGCCACTTCACTCTTGCCGAATTTGAGCAAGCTAGGGACGGCTTTAGGATAGGCCAATTTATAACCCGTAAATACAAGCACGGCCGCCAAGCTGGCAACGGGGATGTAGCTCAAGGTGAATGGCAATGCAGCAGCGAACAGCAACAGCCAGACTCCATGCAAGATGGCGGAGGCGCGTGTCTTGCCCCCCGCCTCGACATTGGCGGTGGAACGCACGATGACACCCGTCATCGGCAACACACCCAGCATCCCGCACAGCGTGTTACCCACTCCTTGTGCAGAAAGTTCTTTGTCATATTTGGTGCGCGCACCTTGATGCAACTGATCGACAGCACTGGCGCTCAACAAGGTCTCTGCACTGGCGATGAAGGCCACCGAAACAGCGGCGATCAAAATCGCTGGCTCGAATGCACGTCGCAGATTCTCTAGCGTGGGATACTGCACCGCCGACCACAGGTTGTAGATGTCATCTGGATTGCTCAACAGGTCGGGGATATATTTGATCTTGAGTTGCATCGCAGCAGCGACGACGACAGCCATCACGACAGCCACCAGTGTAGCCGGAATGATCTTGAACCTAGCAGGAGCGAACTTGCTCCACAGCACGATCAATGCGATGGTCAGCAGGCCGATGTAAAGCGCCTGCAAAGATGCTCCATTCGACTCTATCGTCTCGAACAGCACCGCAGGGATACCCGCAAAGTTTTGCAGACCATCACCCAGCGGTTTCTTGTCGAGCATCACATGGAATTGAGAGGCGAAGATCAGCACGCCGATACCCGCCAGCATGCCGTGAATGACTGCAGGGGAAACTGCGCGGAACCATTGCCCCAACTTGAGCAGACCCGCCAACAGTTGGAGGAGACCTGCCAAGAGCACGATCACCCCCAGCATCGCCATGCCATGTTGTTGCACCAACTGCCACACCAGCACGGTCAACCCTGCCGCAGGGCCACTCACTTGCAAAGGCGAGCCTGCCAAGAATCCGACTACTAATCCGCCGATGATGCCGGTGATCAGACCCGCCATTGGAGACACACCAGAGGCGATGGCGACCCCCATACATAGCGGTAACGCTACTAAAAAGACCACCACAGAAGCCAACGCATCTTTGCCTAACGTAGCACTAAAGCCCTGCTGTTCTTTACCTCCGGTTGGATGAGCCATCATTTACGATTCCGCGCCTACAACCAAGTCTTGATTCCATCGTCACCGCCTATGTGCTGCTTCAGCAGGCGACGTTTAGCATCAGGGCGGACTTCCAACACCTCGACATAGATCGCTTCCAACGCTCTTTCCTCATCGGGGAAGATATTGTCTTGTCCGATGTAATCCAGTAGGCCCGATTGGCGCATCACATCCAACACTTGCTTCTTCAATCCACTGAAGGTCACCCGAATACCGTTGGAGCGCAACCGCTCCACGACGTGGTGTATCACCTCGTCGCCCGAAGCATCGAGCTGATTGATCCCATCCGATACGATCAACAGATGCATTGCGCGCGGATTGTTCGCCACTGCCTCCAAGACCGCATCTTCAAAATAGGGGACGTTGGCGAAGTAGAGTGAACCGTCGTAACGCAGTGCGATGACGTTCTCACTGACCGACAGATTGTGTACTTTGACATCGCGTAGCGTGCCATCAGGATGGCGCCCAAGGATCGCCACTCTGGGAGACATGGTGCGATACAGATACAGGATGATGGCGAGGCCAGCTCCCACCATGATGCCGTTATCCAGATGCGGTGCGAATGCCAGCGTCGCAATGAAGGTGACGACCGAAGCGATACCATCATGCTTATGTGTATGCCACGCATGGCCGATGGCTTTGAAGTTGATCAGCCCAACCACCGCCATCATGATCACGGCAGCCAATACCGCTTGCGGCAGGTGGTAAAGCAACGGCGTGAGAAACAGCAAGGCGACCAACACGACCAAACCTGCGAACACATTAGACAGCCCTGTTTGTGCGTTGGCATTGAGATTGACTGCGGAGCGAGAGAAGGAACCGCTGACTGGAAATGCTTGGCTGAAGCTACCGACGACGTTGGAGAATCCTTGACCAAGCAGTTCTTGATTGGGGTTGATGCGTTGCTTGGTCTTCGCCGCCATCGCCTTAGCGATGGAGATCGCTTCCATGAATCCCACTAGCGCGATCACCAGTGCGCCGGAGAACAACGACATCACCATGTCCCAACTCATCTTCGGCATCTCGATGCTGGGCAAGCCAGCGGGAATACTGCCCACCACCTCACCACCACCAACCAGCTTCAATTCCCCTTGGCTCACTTTTTTGATACGCCAACGGTAACCATCTGACACTTCCCCTGGCGGCACTTGCCCTGTCAGATAGAGTTTTGCAGCTTGTGTCTCCGTGGCAGGTGTCTGTTCAAAGATGAACTTGCGCAACGCACGCGCGGCTTTTCGGTTCTCGCCTTCTAGATTCTTCAGCTCTAGCTTGATCAGCTCTATCTCATAGTTGAGCGCGGCATTGTGTTGACCGCTACCTTCATGGTTCTTTTTTAGCAGCTTGAGTTCAGCTACTTTGGCGGTCAAGGCGTCATTCAATTCGGCGATCTTGATCTCAGATTGAGATAACTCGTTGGCAAGGTTCTTGACCTCGACATCAACGATCTCATCGACCTTGGCTTTGCCGTTGTGTTCAAAACCGATAGTGAAACTCACCAGCGTAGTGATCACAACAGCAATCAATACACCGGGTAATTTTGGCGCATATTTCTTCAGCAGCCACATGATGGCAAACGCGGAGACGCCCATCATCAGAGTGGGCCAGTGGGTCTCACCGATCTGCATCAGCACGCCCCACACGTCATTGATGAAATGTTCGCTACGCCCCATCGAGACGCCGAACAGTTTATTGAGCTGAGACAGTCCGATGATGATGGCGGCAGCATTGGTGAAGCCGACGATCACAGGGTGAGATAAGAAATTAACCACTACACCCAACTTGAAGACGCCCAATGTCAGCTGGATCACCCCAACCAGCAGCGCCAACAATATCGCCAGCGCAACGAACTGCTCTGACCCTGTGGCGGCGAGTGGTGCTAACGCAGAGGCCGTCAGCAGAGAAGCCACGGCGACGGGACCCGTAGCCAGTTGCGCCGAAGAACCCCACATCGCAGCGATGATGCCCGGAAGGAACGCTGCATACAGCCCGTAATACGCAGGTAAACCAGCGAGCTGTGCATACGCCATGGATTGCGGTATGAGCACCAGTGCAACGGTAATACCTGCGATCAAGTCGGATCTGACTGTGTGCCCACGCAATGGCCACCAAGACAAGAATGGAAAGTAGCGCGTGAGACGATCGTTCATTGTTACCTCTGTTCCCCGTTAGGTAGCTTCTCTTGGCATTCGGCAAAGATACGTGCTTTGCAGTTGCGGCATATCTCTGTATCAAGCGTCGCATAGACCGGCTTGATCCAATTCGACATCACGGGGAAAAAATTGCGTTCGCCGATATCTTCCATTTTTCCTGTTTTCCTAAGGAAATCCATCGTCGCCGGCTTGGATGAGTAGAAATACACCCCCCCTCCCAATTTACGACGACGGCGCGATTCTTGCGCCAACATCTCTGCACCCGCCACATCAACGAACGTGATTCCTCGAGCGGCGATCAGAACCGTCTTTTGTAGCGGATTGATCTCATCGATCTGTCTCAGCTTGTCGCGCACATTATCGACAGCGCCAAAGAATAGAGCGCCATTGATACGCATGATGCTTACCTGTGGACATTGTTGGTGTCCCTCGGCACTCACGAAGTGGTACGCACCCTCCTCTTTCGCGGGAACGACCGCCAGCATACCGGGGCGCGAGACACGATAGAGATAGATGGTCAATGAGAGAAGGATGCCGAAGAAGATGCCCTTCTCCAGATCGATCAGGGTTCCAATCAATGTCACCCACAGGATGACCGTCTCGCTGCGACTACTCTTGCCGATAGCGGTTATGTGATGGAAATCGATCAACCCCCAAGCCACTAGGAACAAGATGCCCGCCATTGCGGCTGTCGGTAGATAGGAGGCGAGCGGTGCGACCAGCAACAACACCAAAACCAAGAAGATCGAGGCATACACGGTCGCCATCGGCGTCTGCGCGCCCGCCGCATAGTTCACTCCACTCCGATTGAATGATCCGCATGATGCGTAACCGGAGAAGAAGCTACCCACCAGATTCGACAAGCCTTGCCCGACGAACTCCTGATTACCGTCGATGCGCTGTTCAGATTTGACTGCGATGGAACGCGAGATGGATACCGCTTCCGTCAGAGCCAGCATGGTGACGACCAGTGCCGGGAACATCACTTTGTGAATCGTCGAATATGAAAAGTCTGGCATGACGAACGGTGGCAATTGCGCGGACAGAGCACCCACCGTCTTGATCATCGTGGTCTCGACACCGACTTCGAGATTGATCAGATATGCGATCACGCTTCCGACAACCATCGCAACGATCATATAGGGCAACTTGGGAATGAAACGCTTAGCTAGGAGACCAACAGCCAACGTGGCGAGACCTACGAACGTGACATAAGGATTGATGTTGCCAAACTGTGCGGCCGCCTGCTCGAGCACCACATGGAACGGAGCCCCACGCGCGATATCGAGTCCAAAGAAATTCTTGATCTGGCTCGCCGCAATGAGTAGTGCAGCACCTGCCGTGAAACCGATGACGACTGTATGTGAGATGAAATTGACTAGCACTCCCATGCGCGCCAAGCCCAAGATCAACTGGAACACGCCCACCATGAAGGTGAGCGTCAGCACCATACTGATGTATTGCGCAGAACCAGGATCAGCCAGTGGGCTGACCGCCGCGAACACCGCGATCGAGATGGCAGTCGTTGGGCCGGAAACTAGATGCCAGCTCGAACCGAACAATGCCGCGATGATGGCTGGCAACATGGCGGCATAAAGGCCGTATTCCGGCGGCATCCCTGCGATGGTGGCAAACGCCACCCCCTGCGGCAGCACGATCAACGCACCCGTGATGCCAGCCATCAGATCGGCGCGGGTGGAATTGCGATCCAACATATGCTTCCACTGCATGAACGGGAACAGTCGATGCAGCCAGAAATTGCGCGTGTGTGCAGTCTTCAAGATGTCGTGCTCAACCTATGGTCTGGTAATAGAGGTTCTGCGGATGGTTGGCTTGTGCAAAGAAGAACCAGCGCTCAGCCAGTAGCCCGATGTATTGCAGTATAAACGCAACGCCGAGCAACGCAGGCGTGAACAATCCCAGCGTCAACAGCGTAAGGGGAGCCACGAAGGCCAGCAACAAGAAGCCGGGTTTGATCATGCGCATGAACGATTCTTTCTTGCCGTGAAAGAACTCACGTGTATTGAACGTACCCCCCATCGCGCCCATCGAGCGCTGTACGATATGCGGATGCTTGACCCCGATCGCCGTCTGCATCGTCGAAGTCGGCTTCAAGCGCGCATTGCGTATCAAGGATGCCCAACGTCCCACGAACGCAAGTAGCGTAATGATGATCGCCCAGCCCGCAAAGAAATCTGCCTGATCTGGTGCGGCATAGGAGGCATAGAAAGAAGCGAGGATGAATCCTGATGAACCGCCCATCAAGATGTAGTTGATGACCGTCAGCGGCGAGTGCCACTCACGCAGGAAACGCAGACAGGCGTAGATCATCGCGGTGCAAAGGAACAAGGCGAACGCCATCAAAGTACCCACGCCACCTATCAAGATAGACAGATCGATGACCAAGCCGCTGGGCAAGGTCACCACTTCCGGCCTGTAACCCATGAGATGCGTGATACCGTACAAGAACACCACGCCCATGAAAGCGGGTAGCGCGATCAGTTCGCGCGACAGCCACGATGTACGCCACTGCAACATACCGCGCCAAGCACGGGTGAACATATAACTCGGCTTGCCGAGATGGAACACTGCGGCGAACAACCCTCCGCACAACAGCATCAACGCGATCACGCTACCGTAGCCATAGAAGCCATCAGACTGCATCGGCAACAGACCGAACAAGGCATACGACTGGTGTGTGAACAGTGCGAGGAAAAGACCCTGTGCAGCACCGATCAGGGTCGTCAGAAAGATCACGGAAAAAGCTGGCTTCATATTTTTTGCTCGATCAAATTATGTTGTGGCATCCAGTGCATCACCATGCGGAAGCATCATCCATCGAGGAATCGCCCTTGGCTGGTTTGGGTAGATGTCCTTCCACCTTCAACGGATTGTCTGCGCGCTCCAACTCATCGTGATGGATCTTGAGCTTGGTCTTGCGACGCGGCAGATAATGGTTGGAAGGGTGTGTCCCCCACTCCGGCATCAACGCATAGCCGCCGTCCTCTCGGATCGCTTGCGATACCACCGATTCAGGATCATGGATGTCACCGAACAGACGCGCATTGGTCGGACAAGCCTTCACGCAAGAGGGTTTGCGATCCTCTTCCGCCATTGTCATGTCGTAGATACGATCCACGCACAGCGTGCATTTCTTCATCACCTTCTGCTTCTCGTCGAGTTCGCGTGCACCATACGGACAGGCCCAAGAACAGTATTTGCAACCGATGCACTTGTCGTAATCCACCAGCACGATGCCGTCTTCCTTGCGCTTGTACGAAGCGCCTGTCGGGCACACCGGCACGCAAGGTGGGTCTTCGCAATGCAGGCAGGATTTGGGGAAATGCATCGTCTCACTATTGGGGAAGGTGCCGATCTCGAAGGTCTGCACACGATTGAAGAATGTGCCGGTCGGATCCGCGCCATAAGGATTCTCGTCACATAACGGGCCGGCTGAACCGGACGTGTTCCATTCCTTACAGCTCGTCACGCATGCACTGCAACCCACGCAAACGTTCAAGTCAATGACCAATGCCAACTGTGTCATTGCGCACCGCCTTTCTTCTTGCCGCCACCAAAATAGGCAAGCCAGCTAGGTGCTTCTTTCATTCCAGGATATTTCTTCATGGGTTCGAATTGTGGCGAGGTCTGTTCGGGCTCGCCCTCCTCTGCCTTGTAGATACGCACGCGCACGTCATACCACGCAGCCTGTCCAGTGATCGGATCGGAGTTGGAGAAACGCTTGCCGTCCGCTTGAGGTGGTAGCTCTTCCGAAATGACGTGATTGAGTAAGAATCCCTTTTGCGACTCGTTCGCGTCGGGTGTCAGGTTCCATGCACCTGCCGCCTTGCCGATCGCGTTCCACGTCCATACCGTCCCTGGCTCAACAGATTCGCTGTAACGCGCCATACAGCGCACCTTGCCCCACTGTGATTCGCACCATATCCAATCGCCATCGGCGATGCCTGTGTCCTTGGCAGTCTTCGCATTCACGTAGAGATAGTTGTGTGCATGGATCTGACGCAACCATGCGTTCTGCGAATCCCAAGAGTGATACATCGCCATCGGACGCTGCGTCACTGCCGACAGTGGATATTTCTGTTTGTCGCTGGTCTGTGTCTCCAACGGCTCGTAGTAGAACGGCAACGGATCGAAGAAGGTCTCGATGCGTTTCGCCAGATGAGCTGGCGGCTGACGTGTGATGCTCTTGCCCTGAGCGGCGAGGCGGAACTTCTGCAACACCTCGGAATAGACATGGATCAGGATAGGTTCTGCATAGCGGGTGATACCGTTGCTCTGCGACCATTCCAAATAACCCTGATTCCAGTTGCGCATGAATTGGTAGGAACGCGGCAACACATGGTGGTGCACGCAGTCGTTCTTGGCATACATCTCCCACTGGTTGGGGTTCGGCTCTCCGCGCAAGCTCTTCTCGCCGCCCTTGCCACGCCAACCGGACAGGAAGCCGATGCCGGAACCTGGCGCAGTCTCCCAATTCACGATGAAATCAGGATAGTCGCGGTATTTACGCTCGCCTTCTTTAGTGACGAACGCGGGCAACTTCAAGCGCGTGCCCAGTTCGATCAACACCTCTTGGAAAGGCTTACATTCTCCTGTTCGCGGCATGATGGGGATGCGCACCGCATCGACCGGACCGTCGAATTCGGAGATTGGCCTATCCAACATCGACATCACATCGTGGCGTTCAAGATAGGTGGTGTCCGGCAAGATCAGATCGGCGAACGCGGTGGTCTCAGAATGGAAGGCGTCACATACCACGAGGAACGGGATCTTGTATTCACCGTTCTCATCCTTGTCCGTGAGCATCTCGCGCACCTCACTGGTGTTCATGCTCGAGTTCCAAGCCATGTTCGCCATGAACAACAACAGCGTGTCGATCTTGTACGGGTCACCGCGCCATGCATTGGTGATGGCGTTGTGCATCATGCCGTGCACCGACAGCGGATACTCCCACGAGAAGGCTTTGTCGATACGCACCGGACTGCCATCCGCATTCACGAACAGATCATCCGGATCGGAAGGCCATCCCAGCGCCATACCGTCCAACGGCGTGTTCGGCTGTACGGCACGCGGGTCGTTCGGTGTCCGTGCGCAAGGTGGGATAGGACGCGGGAACGGTGCCTTGTGACGGAAGCCACCAGGTCGATCGATGGTGCCTAACAGCGTCATCAAAATAGAGAGTGCGCGTATCGTTTGGAAACCATTGGAGTGCGCTGCCAATCCGCGCATGGCGTGGAACGAGACAGGATTACCGGTGACGGTGTCATGCTCCTTACCCCAGCTATCCGTCCACGCGATCGGCAGTTCGATCTTTTGATCGCGCGCAGTGATGCCCATCTCGTGCGCCAAGCGCTTGATGGTGTCGGCGGGAATACCTGTGATCTGCTCCGCCCATTCTGGCGTGTAGTCCTTGACGCGATCATGCAACAACTGGAATGCGGGTTTGACCGCCACACCATCTGACAATTTGAATTCACCCAACAGGAAAGGATCGGCCCCTTCGGTATGGGTGATGACCGGCTTATTGGTATTGCGATCCCACCACAATTTGTTCTGCGGATCGTAGCAACCTTCTTCTGTTGGCACTTCAGTGCGCACGAACATGCCGAACTCATCGTGTTTGTCGTCGAGGTTAACCAATTGCCCCGAGTTGGTGTAGCGCACCAAGAATTCGCGGTCATACAGACCGAGGGCGATGATCTCGTGGATGATGGCAAGAAGCAGCGCGCCATCGGTACCGGGGCGGATAGGCACCCATTCATCCGCGATGGCGGAATAGCCTGTGCGTACAGGGTTGATAGAGATGAAGCGGCCACCTTCTCGCTTGAACTTGGACAGCGAGACCTTCATCGGATTGGAGTGATGGTCTTCTGCCGTACCAATCATGATGAACAACTTGGAACGCTCCAGATCAGGCCCACCGAATTCCCAGAACGAACCTCCGATGGTGTAGATCATGCCTGCGGCCATGTTGACCGAACAGAAGCCGCCGTGTGCCGCGTAATTAGGTGTGCCGAACTGGCGCGCAAACAGGCCGGTCAAAGCCTGCATCTGATCGCGTCCAGTGAACAGCGCGAACTTCTTCGGATCGGTTGCACGTATCTTGCCCAAGCGCTCCGCCAGAATGGAGAATGTCTCCTCCCAAGTGATCTCCTCGAACTCACCTGCTGCGCGCTCTGTTCCGGGTTTGCGACGCAAGGGTTTGGTCAATCGGGCCGGAGAGTACTGCTTCATGATGCCGGAAGAGCCTTTGGCGCAGATCACCCCACCATTCAATGGGTGGTTCGGGTTGCCATCGATGTAGCGCACCTCACCGTTACGCAGATGTACACGGATGCCGCAACGGCAGGCGCACATATAACAGGTGGTGTTCTTGATCTCTGTCGTAGCGTCCGCAACGGGCGGAGCAAGTGGGTCGTGCAAAGGAGTCGATGACATAGGGGCTTTGTTTAGTGTTTATCGAGGCACGACAATCCTACGGAATCAGTCGGTTTTTACGGGTTGCAAGTATGCGTATCACACGCCAGCCCTACCATAGCTGTGATGAGGGATTCTGACATAACCCATAAGGGGGGGTGCATCCCTTAACCCATGAGGGGTATCGCAGAGTCAGGGGTGATGCTCTAGTGTGCCGAACTTGAAAAACCATGAGCAGATGAATGTATTCAGGGAGACAAGTATGGCACTGGTAAACCCGCATGGCGGGGGCAATCTTAAGCCTTTGTTGCTAGAAGGCGAAGATCTGATCGCAGAAGTACAGCGCGCTCGCAACTATCCAAAAGTGACGGTGAGTTCGCGTGAAAAAGGCGACATCATCATGCTCGGTATCGGCGGTTTCACTCCGCTAACTGGCTTCATGAACCATGCAGACTGGCAAGGCGTATGCGACAGCATGACCCTGACCAATGGCCTGTTCTGGCCTATCCCCATCACGCTCTCCACCGACAAATCCGCTTCAGACTCGATCCAACTTGGTAGCAACATCGCACTGATCGATGCCGACGATGGCAGTGTCTTGGCGACCATGCAGGTCAACGAGAAATACAGCATCGACAAAGCGCATGAATGCGCTAGCGTGTTTGGCACCACAGACCTAGCCCACCCAGGTGTGAAGATGGTGATGGCACAAGGTGAAGTGAATCTTTCCGGCCCAGTGAAAGTCCTGTCGCAAGGCGGCTTCCCGCAGAAGTACGGCGACATGTTCAAAACGCCAAAACAGACGCGCGAACTTTTCAAAGAACTCGGTTGGAGCAAAGTCGCTGCGTTCCAAACACGCAACCCGATGCACCGTTCACACGAATATCTGGCCAAGGTCGCTATCGAAGTATGCGACGGTGTGCTCATCCACTCGTTGCTGGGCAATCTAAAACCCGGCGACATCCCAGCAGAAGTCCGCACCCATGCCATCATCGCACTGACCAAGAACTACTTCGTCGCCAAGACCGTCGTGCAAGCTGGATACCCATTGGATATGCGCTACGCAGGCCCTCGCGAAGCTCTACTACATGCATTGTTCCGTCAGAACTACGGCTGCTCACACCAGATCGTAGGGCGTGACCATGCGGGGGTCGGCAGTTACTACGGCCCGTTCGATGCGCATCACATCTTTGACAAGATACCCAAGGGTGCACTCGAAACAGAAGCGATGAAGATCGATATCTCGTTCTGGTGCTATAAATGCGGCGGCATGGCCTCGGGCCGCACCTGCCCCCACACAGATGCAGACCGTTTACAAGTCTCGGGTACTCAATTGCGCAAGATGCTGTCGGAAGGCGCGCAAGTGCCAACCGAATTCAGCCGCCCCGAGGTGCTAGAGATATTGCGCAAGTACTACGCCGAATTGGCTGAGGATGAAAAAGGAAAGTAAGACTCGGCGGATATTCGCAAGCGATAGATAGATTTCAATTTTTTGACTGATATTTTTTTGAGGAGGAACTAATGTTTACGAGCAATCCATTTGCCACACTATCAGGAGTCATTTCACCCGAAATGATGCAGGGGTATATCGTTCTTATGGTCCTTCTGGTCATGGGCGGAACCATCCTCGACATGATCCACAAGAAGAGTGCGAAGTACTTCTTCGAGAATGCGAAAAAAGCGCAGAAGAGCGCAAAACGAGAAGTGAGCGGCGGTGAAAAGGTCGCTATGGCCACTTCCGTGCTGGTCAAAGAAGTATTGACCTCCGGTGAATTCAGCAATCCGCGTCGCCGACTCTCCCATCTGCTGACCATGTGGGGAACCATACTCTTCATCGTGACGACCGCGAGCATGATCTTCTCGCCCGAATCCACTTCCACCTTGTTGCCACAGCTCTGGCACATCGGCGCGCTGATGCTGGCTGTGGGCGGATACTGGTTCTGGTTCGCTATTCGCGTCGATGTATCTGCGGAAGGCCTGTCTTGGTTCCGCTTCGAGCGCGCAGACCTGTTCATCCTCTCGCTACTAGCCACCTCGACATTCGCATTGGCCTGGTCGTTCACTGGCGGCGGATTGAGCGTTCTCTTCGCCTTGTTCATCCTGTCCAGCACTGTGCTCTTTGGCGGAGTGTATTGGTCCAAGTTCGCCCACATGTTCTTCAAGCCTGCTGCGGCCTTCCAGAAGCGCGTCATCATGGCTGACGGTGGGCGCGAGAACCTGCCACCCGACTATGACCTGACGGATCCTGAGGTACAGCGCAAGTTCCCAGATGTGCCGATGTACATGGGCAAGAATCCGCCCAATATGGGCTTGTGTATCAAGGCTGAAAGAGCGAAACACTACTAACACTGTATTGCCCAATTTTCTATAAAAAATAGAGGAATAAATTATGCCAACCTTTGTATATATGACACGTTGTGACGGTTGCGGAGAATGCGTTGACATCTGCCCATCCGACATCATGCACATCGATAAAAAGCTGCGTCGTGCTTACAACATCGAACCCAACATGTGCTGGGAATGCTATTCCTGCGTGAAGGCCTGCCCACACCAAGCGATCGATGTGCGCGGTTACGCAGACTTCGCCCCACTTGGACACAGTGTTCGCGTGATTCGCGATGAAGAGAAAGGCACGATCGCGTGGCGCATCAAGTTCCGCAATGGCAAGAAAGACATGGAACTGTTGGCCCCCATCACGACCAAGCCTTGGGGTTCGGCAACGCCGAAACTCGCAGACGTGCCCGCTCCAAGCAAGGAGATGCGCGACAGCCAGTTGTTGTTCAATGAGCCAAAATACATCCGTATGGATGACGGCGGATTGCACACACTGCAATCCAATGGTCTAGAAATCAAAAAAGGGGTGCAATACTAAAATGAGCTACTCGACAATCATTGAAGACAATATCGACATCCTAGTTGTGGGTGCTGGCTTGGGCGGTACGGGTGCAGCATTCGAGGCAAGATATTGGGGGCAGAACAAGAAGATCGTGATCGCCGAAAAGGCGAACATCATGCGTTCCGGCGCGGTGGCTCAAGGCCTGTATGCGATCAACTGCTACATGGGTACACGCTTTGGCGAGAACAATCCTGAAGATCATGTGCGCTATGCACGTATCGACCTGATGGGTATGGTGCGTGAAGATTTGCTGTTTGACATGGCGCGCCACGTTGACTCCACTGTGCATAATTTTGAAGAGTGGGGTCTGCCCATCATGCGCAACGAGAAGAAGGGTTCGTATCTGCGCGAAGGTCGTTGGCAGATCATGATCCACGGTGAATCCTACAAGCCTATCGTGGCTGAAGCCGCCAAGAAGTCCGCAGACAAGGTTTTCAACCGCATCTGTGTGACGCACCTCTTGATGGATGAATCCAAAGAGAACCGTGTCGCTGGTGCTGTGGGCTTCAATGTCCGCACGGGCAACTACCACGTGTTCAAGT
>Ga0172379_10000981_pt1 | contig 62441 bp, 51 predicted proteins | sample GrowelOW334metaG_FD_119756 | JGI IMG/M metagenome (GOLD analysis project Ga0172379, IMG submission 119756) | Groundwater microbial communities from an aquifer near a municipal landfill in Southern Ontario, Canada - Groundwater well OW334 metaG | ecosystem: Environmental > Aquatic > Deep... | reverse complement strand
CATCCAAAGCCATATCACTGCTGCAACACCGCTCTTCTCAACAATAAACTTTGCCACCATTAACTCTGCGCTAACTCAAAAGGCTGCAAATCTTACTGCTCTTGCTGCACAACAAGCAGCAGAAACAAAAATAAATACTGATCTTGCCTCTGCTACCGCTGCAACTTCGGTAACCATTGCTTCAATCACCAAAGCAATCAGCGATGCATTCACCGCTATTGCCGCATCACCAATAAATTCAAAGCTTCTTGATCAAGCATCACTTAGCACAACGATCGTAGCCGCTTTTACTAAAGCAATTAGCCTTGCGACCGCTACCACTGACTGCACAACCATCCAAAGCCAAATCGCTACCGCAACACCGCTCTTCTCAACAATAAGCTTTGCCACCATTAACTCTGCGCTAACTCAAAAGGCTGCAAATCTTACTGCTCTTGCTGCACAACAAGCAGCAGAGGCAAAAATAAATACTGATCTTGCCACTGCTACTACTGCAACTTCGGTAACCATTGCTTCAATCACCAAAGCGATCAGCGATGCATTCACCGCTATTGCCGCATCACCAATAAATTCAAAACTTTTTGATCAAGCATCACTCGGCGCAACGATCGTAGCCACTTTTACTAAAGCAATTAGCCTAGCTACCGCTCTCACTGACTGCACTACAATCAAAAATCAAATCGCCACAGCAGCAAAACTCTTCCCAACAATAAGCTTTGCCGCCGTTAGCACTGCACTTACCAATAAAATTACCGCCCTAACGCCAAAACCAGCCGCTCCAACAAAAGCACAAATTACCCAACTCCAAAACAACTACTCAGCGCTTGAAAAGGCTCGCAAAGATGCCGTCGCTGCTGCTAGCAAATTGACAGGCAAAACTAAAACAGCTGCAAACATAGCCGCGAAATATTCAACGGTTATTACAAAAGCAGTATCAATCTTACAAACAACACCCGCAGCTGTTACAGCAGCTTATGCCACCAACACAACCATCAAAACGATGTGTAACTATATTGTTCGTTCAATTTATGGAATTTTTACTGACACCAATCTTTTCAATAAAACTACAAAAAAACTCGGCGTTCCCGCGCTCGCAACATCGCTGCAAAAGCTTCAGGCCCTAACGGCGCCATTTCCTGGTGAAACCACCTACAAAAACGCAATCGCACAAGTAAAATTTTAATAGAAAGGGGTTTGCCTTATGCGTTTTCCACTCATCTTGCTCGTCATTGTGATCCTTACGTTTTTCGCGCATGACATTACCCATATGACACTTTTTGCACAAAGTACGTGGACCATGGGGCTTATCAATGAACTTGAACGTAATAGCAAAAGCGCCCCAACGCCCTCACAACGATTAATAGATCTTAAGGCATGGCTCAATTTTCTTGAAAACAAAACAGTTACGTTATACCCCACAATTTTTAACCCAACCGATCAGACTGAAATTGCACAACTCAAAAGCGCAGCGATCGCCGATATCTCTTTATTAACTGACCAAATCGCCAAGGCCCAAGAATTTAAAACTGCCGCAGAAAATGCTCTTGCGCAGGGGGTTCTTGAACTTGCAGCGCTTTTCCAAAACGCAACCTACAATGATCCTGCGCTCGCGCCAATAATAACAGCACAAGTCCAGCAAATTACCAATCAACTTACCGCAAAAATTGAAACCCTTATAAGCAGACAGAAAGAGAACTCTATCGCCGCACGCGCTGATCTTATCGCTCTGCTCAATTCCGCAGATGATGCACCTTATTTTGACAACAAATTGCGCCAAAGAATCATTGATGCGCAACAGGCCATCGCGGCATATCAGGAATCATGCTTAGATGGAAAGAAATTTGTTGACGATCTTAAAGATGCACAAAAAAATCAAATAACCTGGGGCAATCAAATAGACGCCATAATTGCCATGTTACAAGATCCTGCCAATGGCGAATTAGAACGCGACTTTATTATAGTTTATTAGGACAAAAAACATGAAAAACATAATGCTTTTATGCTGTTTCTGTTCATTAATCGCATGTGTGCCACCAACAACAATCGTAGGTACAGCACCCACAACGCAGGCAGCGACGGCTCCTAATGGCTATAATGCTGTTTTTGAGTCCATTGCCAAATTGTATGCAACACACACAGCATCAGACAAAAAAGCCCTACTCCATTTGATTAATTTTGTCGGAGGATCAACAACACGAAGAAAATGGTTCAACGAGCAGGAGCTTGCTCAATTAACGCAATTCCGCACCCATTTGATGACAAAATAATAAGGATCAGCATATGAACAGGTACAAAAACATACTACTTATCAGCGGCATAATGATGTGGTGGTCAATGCCACTGCAATCAACATCCGCCAATCCAGTCTTTGATATCATCAAGCAGTATTACACAACACGAGCGGCGCAGAGCGAAGCAGAACGATTAAAGCTCCTCAACATGGTCAATGTGGCGCAAAAAAATGCACAAAAGCTTTTCAACAACCAAGAGCTTAATCAGTTAGTCACCTATCAGCGACAACTTGAAATTGAGGTCGGTGTTGTCGATACTCAAAAAGCTATCGATAATTTCGAGGAGGCGGTCAAGCAGATAAAAAATCTTGCTACCGATAACGGACAGCTCAAAACTACGCTCTACATTTTTGACATGTTTATCAAAGAACCACATTACCGCATTGCGGCAAATAAGCTTAAAAAGCTTCCGGCATTGGTCGGAACGGTATACAAAAAAATAGAAACATTGTACACCCTGCGTACCAATAAACCGCTCGGGCACCTGCGACTCATCAATGAAATATTGAATACGGCAGAAAAGCTTGATTATTTTACGTCGGCACAATTGGCACAACTTAAAAAATATTCCTCGCAAGTAGAAGCCGAATATGATGCCGAATGGCGCGCGCAGGATCTTGTTAATAAAACGCTTAAAATTATGGGAAACAATGGCGGCATTGCGTCAAAAGCAACTCGGCTTGCCGGAATTTTTGGAACCAAGACCTATGACAGCGTCACACGCCCTTATCTCAAAGGCAAGGTTGCTTACACCGATACCGATCCCAAGCCAGCATATCCAGCGTGGACGTGGGTGTATTAGCAACTAATCACTCTCTGAATTTCTTGCATAAACGTTGCAACCGTTTGCTCAAAAGTTAACGCCGTATTATCGATAATCACCGCGCCCTTTGGAATAACAAGAGGTGATTCTGTGCGTGTGCGATCACGGTTATCTCGCTCAACAATTTCTTTTTTAACTCTTTCAAGCGTTGCGCCATGATGACGTCGCGTCTGATCAGCCATTAAGCGCCGTGCACGCGCATCCACATCAGCGGTTAAATAAAATTTAATATCGGCATGAGGGAATACAACGCTGCCGCAATCACGCCCATCGGCAATAGTATCATTCGACTGCGCAATTGAACGTTGAAGACTCAGCAATGCCTTGCGTACGAGTGGACTTGTTGAAATGGCAGATGCTGGCTGATCAAGTTTTGTATCGGAAAGATGTGCGGTAATATCAACCGATTGATGGTATACATGCGGTTCACCATGAAGATAACTATATGAGAGCTGGTGTACACCCTCAAGATCTTGTTCGGTAAGTGTCGCAACATCCTGCGGCATAACCGGCAAAGAAAGTTTGTGGTCAACATGCACCCACATATACGCCAATGCTCGATAGAGAAGTCCCGTATACAGATAGTAGTAATCAAGTTTTTGTGCCAAAGACCTGGCAACACTACTTTTGCCGCTTGCAGCCGGACCGTCAATGGTAATTATCATGAGATTAAACTCCCTTTTTTATAGACAATGTTACGTACGCCTTATAATTTTTACCACACGTGATACATTACACTCGCCTTGCAAAATCATAACGCTTACGCAACATTATGGAACAAAATTTTGAAAAGAACACGCCGCTCATGCAACAGTATCTGGGAATCAAAGCACAGTTCCCGGACACGTTGTTGTTTTTTCAGGTTGGCGATTTTTATGAACTCTTTTTTGACGACGCCAAAATAGCGTCGGCGCACCTCGCCATCGCACTCACCAAGCGCGGTAAAAACAAAGGCGAAGATGTTCCTCTATGTGGCATTCCGGTGCATGCCCTGAATCATTATTTGACCAAGCTCATCAAAGGCGGCTTTCGTGTTGCGCTGTGCGAACAGCTTTCAAAGCCGCAGCCAGGCACCGTTGTCGAACGTGGGATCACGCAAGTTTTTACGCCAGCAACACTCACCGACACCGCAATGCTTGATGAAAAAACGGCATCATATTTACTCATTTTTTACCCAAGCGCTACCCAATGGGGGCTTCTCTTTAGCGAACTTATGACCGCACAGCTGTTTGCAACCACCATCCCCGCGCAACAACCACGCTTGATTGAATCAGAACTTATCAGATTTCTTCCCGACGAAATTATTCTCCCCTCAGAGCACCGCGTATCAGCGCTCGACACACTTTTCAAGCGCCTCGGGTATCCCATCACCTCAATCGCCTCCCCGCAAGAAGCAGCAAGCGATACGGACCTTGTTGCGTGGACCGAATCGTTTACCAAAAAGACACAGGCTCATATCGTCCAACACCCGCTTATCGTCAACAACCTTCATCTTTTGTATCGCTTTCTCAAGCAAACTAATGAAAAAGCACTTTCACAATTCACCTCACTCCATTTTTACCAACCAGACGATTATTTAGTACTTGATGCGTCGACACAAAAGAACCTCGAACTCATTGCGAACAATAGTGAAGGGTCACGGAGCAAAACACTTTTTGCCGTTCTTGATCGCGCTCAAACGCCCATGGGATCACGTACCATCAAAAAATGGATTCAACGTCCTCTTGTGCAAAAGAACCTCATAGAGCAACGGCTTGAAACAGTTGCTGCATTACGTAATAACATTGAAACGTTGCAGCAGCTCTCGTCATTTTTAAAGCAGTGTGCCGACATAGAACGCATTGTTGGACGCATTGCGCTGCAACGCGCGCATCTGTATGACTACATCGCGCTCAAAAATGCACTTAACCTGATACCCCACATTAAACAAATGCTTATTGATCGCCTTAACACACAACTGGCATGCATGCTGCACGAACGCATTGCAGATTTTACGCCGCTCGAACAACTCTTGATGTGTGCCATAACCGATGATCCAACCGACGCGCATCCGGTCAAACGCGGTTACGATGTCACACTCGATCAGCTACGCGACGTCCTTGGCGGTGGCGAGGAAAATATACTTAAACTTGAACAAGAAGAAATTACGCGCACGGGAATAACGAGTTTAAAAGTTGGCTACAACCAAATTTCAGGCTATTACATTGAGGTCACCAATCCCAATCTTGATAAAGTCCCCGCCCATTATCGCCATCAACAAACGCTCGCCAACCGCACACGTTTTATTACCAATGAACTTGAGGCACATGAGCATGCACTGGTGCGCGCTCAAAATGAAGTTGAATCGGTAGAACAACGGGTCTTTGAACAGATTAAAAAAGAAATTCTTGAATATCTTCACCCGCTGCGCGCATGTGCTCAAAGCATTGCCTACCTTGATGCACTCGTCGGCTTTGCCACTGCTGCTTATGAATATCGCTATACCATGCCAACATTTGTCGAACAGCAAACACTTGCGATTCATAACGGACGGCACCCGGTAATTGAACAGATGATACAGGCACCATTTGTTCCCAATGACACCGTTTTGCATCAAGCGGAGCGTACCTGGATTATCACCGGTCCCAATATGGGCGGCAAATCCACCTATCTACGCCAAGTTGCACTCACCTGCATCATGGCTCAATGTGGAAGTTTTGTTCCTGCTGATACTGCAAAGCTCCCCCTCATTGACCGTATCTTCACCCGCATTGGATCAGGTGACAATCTCGCAGAAGGTAAAAGTACGTTCTTAGTTGAAATGGAAGAAACGGCCACCATTTGCACGCAGGCAACGTCACGGAGTCTGGTCATTCTTGATGAAGTCGGCCGCGGCACCAGCACCTACGATGGCATGGCATTAGCACAAGCAATTATTGAACATATTCACCACACCATCGGTGCGCTCTGCCTTTTTGCCACCCATTATCATGAGCTCACGAACATGACACGCGATCATCACGGTATTGCCAACTATCACGCGGTAAGTAAACGAATCGGGACTGCCGTTATTTTCATGCACAAAATATTACCGGGAATCGCCGAGGGTAGTTTTGGCCTTGATGTCGCACGTCTTGCGCAACTCCCCGCCCCTATTATTCAAAAAGCAACCACAATTTTGGCACAGCTCCAACAAAATGAAGGCACGCTGGTACCGCAGCAACAAAATACCGATCATGAACTCCATGCAATGCGTACTAAGATAACTGAACTTGAAAAGCACTGTGCAACCTACCGTACCATTGCTCAACGGCTCGGAAATCTTGATTGCACCTCGCTCACTCCTAAGCAGGCATTTGATCTACTCTGGGAGCTTACGCATACCAATGATTTGCCTTGACCCGGCTTACAGCGCGTATATGCTACTTTACGTTGTCATGGGAAGATAACTTTGAATAACCCCGTTCGTGCTGAGTGTTTTGCGAACCCTGTGAGTGAAACGTATCGAAGCATGAACTCAAAAAGGCGCCATCATGCGTACAAAAATTAAGCAACTTACCGCACAGGACATTGGCACAACCGTCACCATTAAAGGCTGGGTCCGCTCGCTCCGTAATCAAAAATCATTTTCATTCATTACCATTAATGATGGATCCACGCTTGCAGGACTTCAGGTAATTTATAATGCCAGCACACCCGGCTATGAAGAAACACTCAAAAACATCGCCACCGGCGCCTCCGTTTCCATTACTGGAACTTTAGTAAAAAGCGTTGGCAAAGAACAAGCTGTTGAACTTACGGCACACACGGTTACCGTTATTGGCACCTGCGATCCGGAAACCTATCCACTACAAAAAAAGCATCACACATTTGAATTTCTGCGTACCATTGCACACCTCCGCCCACGCACCAATACCATCGGAGCAGTTGCACGCGTACGCAATGCCCTTTCATTTGCTACCCATAAGTTTTTTAATGAACGTGGCTTTTTGTATGTACACACCCCTATCATCACCGGATCTGACTGCGAAGGCGCCGGACAGATGTTTAACGTCACCACGCTTGATATCAACAAACCTCCACGCACACCTGCAGGCCTGCCTGACTATGCGCAGGACTTTTTTGAACGTAAAACATTTTTGACTGTTTCGGGGCAACTTGAAGGTGAAACGTATGCCTGCGCGCTCTCAGATGTGTATACATTTGGGCCAACATTTCGCGCCGAAAATTCAAACACTTCACGGCACCTTGCAGAATTTTGGATGATCGAGCCCGAGATGGCATTTGCCGATTTAAACGACAACATGGATTGCGCTGAACAGTATTTAAAATATGTGCTGCGTCATCTGTTAGATCATTGTGCCGAAGATATGAAATTTTTTGATGATCATATTAGCAAGGGCGTTATTGCCAAACTTGAGCATGTGGTCAATGAACCATTCCAACGCCTCCCTTACACTGAAGGCGTTAAGATTCTAGAGTCAGCTCCTAAAAAGTTTGAATACCCTGTTGCATGGGGAACCGATCTTCAATCCGAGCATGAGCGTTATTTGGCAGAAGAGTATTTCAAAAAGCCGGTCATTCTTATCAACTATCCCGCACACATTAAAGCATTTTATATGCGTCTTAATGAGGATCAAAAGACCGTTGCTGCAATGGACATTCTTGTCCCTTCAGTCGGAGAAATCATTGGTGGATCACAGCGTGAAGATCGCATCGATCTTTTGGTCACACGCATGAAAGAGCTCAATTTGCCTGTCGAAGATTATGCATGGTATCTGGAATTACGTAAGTACGGCAGCGTGCCGCATGCAGGATTTGGCCTTGGGCTTGAACGCTTGATCCTGTTTGCAACGGGTATGGAAAACATTCGCGATGTTATTCCGTTCCCTCGTTATCCTAAGCATGCTGAGTTTTAAATGGGGACGGAGATGGAAATTCGAACAATTACAGATGCTGACAAAAAAAAGATACTGGCGCTTATTACCGCGCTGTTACCAAATGTTAAAGTTTATCTTTTTGGCTCATATGCAACCGGACGTGCTCGTCCTGGTTCAGATGTTGATATTGCCCTTGATGCTGGATGCCGTTTGGATACTGTTCTCGTTGGTGAAGTACGCGATATACTTGAAGCTTCAAACATCCCCCATCGTTTTGATGTTTCTGACTTTTACCGGCTTCCTGAAGATATACAAAATGCAATACGAAAAGAAGGTCTTGTATGGAAAAGCTAACCCAGCGCTATGAAACGATTACAGCGGAAGAAATAAGCCGTCTCATACCCGAATATTATGTGTTGATGAAAACAATCACCGAAAGATCGTGGAATCAGCAGCAGAAGTAACAATCCTATTTACCACAGGTTACAACCAATCGATTTCACAGCTTCTCCAACTCCTGCGTAATACGCACCACCGCTTCGTCATACGTCACCGATCGATCAAACGTAAGTGGTTTGCCAATTTTGATAGTCACCACGCCACGTCTACGAGGGACAATACAATCACTCGGTACCAATTTTTCGGCCCCAATTATTTTGACGGGAACAATTGGCACACCCATCTCAATTGCAATGAGTCCGGCACCACGCTTGAGCGGTTGTAGTTGTCCTGTCTTACTCACCTGTCCCTCCGGAAACACCGCCACCCAATATCCACGATCAAGCATCGTTCCAATATTGAGCAAGCCACTCATCACATGTTCATGTTCGCGGCGAGGAAAAGGGAACACATTAAAAAAAAGTTCTGCCAGCCATCGTACATACCAATACGTTTCGTACAAAACATCGTACGCCGCCGCAAATGAAAGTTTTGAACGCAGCGCACGTGGCAACATAGCTTCAACAAAAAGAGCATCCACCATGGTCACGTGATTGGGCATCAGGACAACGGGGGTTGTCAGATTATTGAGATGCTCAAGCCCCTCACATTTGAAACTAAAAAAAAGACGCGCGCATGCATTAACTACCATCAACCCCACATAACGTATACCACGAGCCAACCACCACGATGGCCATTTTTTTACCTGCGGCATTTTAATCGCCGGCGTTGCAGTGGCAATAATATTTTCAAGCTCGGCAACCGTGGTTTGAGCGCGTAACAGTCGCTCATCAATAAAAACCCCCTTGAGCTCTTCAACACGCGTCACCATCTCAACACGCATTAAAGAATCAAATTTTAAATCGTACCCAAGTGTAGTTGTAGGTTTTATCTGTGATACCGACACACCAGCGATTTCTGCCAAAAGAGCATGCAACGGATGCGCCGGCGCTGTGGGTGCACCATGTGCAGCACTATGCCGCGTTGCAAGCCAGGTAAGCACCATTTCTTTTTTTACTTTGCGCGTTACCGAACGAGGGAAATCTTGCTCGGGCCATACCGACCATCCAGTAATGTGCTGATACGATGCAAGTTTATCATTTGCTTGTTGAATAAGTGTTTCAACAGGACAAGCGCCATCAGCAAGCAAAAGCACCGCATGAATCTCCACCATGCCCGAAGGCGTTGGTACGCCAACAACACAACTATCTTTAACCCCTGAAAGTTCATTAAGAACCAGTTCAATATCTTCGGGGAAAATATTTTGTGCCCCAGGCCCCTTGATCATGTATTTTTTGCGGCCTTTTAAGAACAGAAAGCCATCAGCGTCAACGCTTCCCATATCTCCCGTTTTAAACCAGCCATCGGGAGTAAAACTTTCACACGTTTTTGCATCATTAAGGTAATACCCCTTAAAGACATTGGGGCCTTTAACTTCTATTTCGCCTTCAGGCGTAATACGCATCTCAACATTGACGATAGGTTTGCCTACCGATCCAATGCGTCGTTGTTCATAGGTATTAATTGTTATAAGAGGAGATGTTTCGGTTAAGCCATAACCTTGCAACACGTAGATACCAAAGGCGTCCCACCAGGTCTCAAGTTCAGGATCAAGAGGAGCTCCGCCACTGGCCACCGTATCAAGCGATCCTCCAAAAGAATGATGTAGCGGTTTGAAGAGCAGGCGTTGTAGTTTCTTGATACCAACGGCACGTGAAAGTTTCATCAAAGCCTCAAAAATTCGCGCACATTTGAGGTCGCCCATTCTCGCCTTGGTTCGATGCTCCATGAGTTTGAGAAACTCAGGAACCGTTATAATTTTGGTAATGTGGTTCTGCTGCAAAAGATCTTTAATGGCTCCATGCGAATGCGCATAAATAATATGTGCACCAATGCACAATGGCAAAATCATGCCACCTGTTTGCTCGAGCATATGGCTTAAGGGAAGCATCGACAAAATGCGTTCGCGTGGACCGTTGAGACGGATCACCACCTGCACCGCCTCTACATTGCTCGCCAAATTGGCATGCGTCAGAAGTACGCCCTTAGGATCTCCGGTTGTTCCCGAAGTGTACATGATTTCGGCAACATCATTGGCGGCAACGGGTTGCGGTACCCAACGAGCTGCATCGTAGCCGCTGAGCACGGCAGGTAATTGATCAATGATCACCGATGGGATACCTGGCGCTTCGATACCGTTGTGTAATGATTTAAAAATAAGCTTGGGCGACGTTTGTTTAATAATTTTTTCAAGATTGCTCGCTGTACTGAGCATTGCCAGCGGCACCGCCCAACAACCGCGGAGCATACATCCCCACCACACGGCAACCCAGTAGGGAGAATTGGGGGCGCAGATAATGACCCGGTCGCCTTTGGCGCAACCCTTTGCCTCGAGAAGAAGGGCGACCTGCTGGGCCATGGTATAGAGCTCGGCATATGTGAGGCGGACGGTGCGATAGCCCATGAGCATTGAAAGGGCTGGAAGATGTGCAAATTTTTGTGCGCTTGTCCGGAGCATCTCGACTAAATTCATAAAAAACCCCTCTTTTTTGATGAAAAAGTAATATCGTGTTTAGTTTACGGGGTTTTTGAACCAAAATAGAAGATTTTTGCATAGAAAATTTTTAAGCACATAACAAAAACAGAAATAGCGGAAGATACAAGCACTGCAACAATATTCAATAAATCAATAGACAAATTTAATTAAAAAAATAAATAATGGATTAATTTATTGATTTTTTAAACCCAGTAAATAACCAAGGAGATGTTATGAAAAAAGTAATATTTTTATTATTTTTTGTAGTAACAATAAATCAAGGAGCCACCGCAATTGCTTCAATATTCGATACAACCTGCAAAAATCCCGGAATACCAGTTCGCTACCTTCAAGCGGCAAAAAGAAGCATTACTGATCTTACTATTGAAGAATGGAAATCTTTTTTAAACGAGAAAACGCCACAGGAACTTAATCGTTTTTTGGAACTTGTTTCGGGAACTAAAATTCAACACATATCAAAGGATTCTGCGATAGCAAGACTTCAAGTTGTAGAAGAGCTTAAAGATCAAAAAATTTCTAACAATCTCAAAACGGCATGCATTAACTTTATCACGGAAAATAAGTCTCTTGAATTTTCTATTTGGATCAGCAAGGGCACAATTTCGATAAACACGCTTAAGCTCAAAAAAAATACCTTTACGCTAAAGCTACAAAAAGAATTCAAAAAAGAGAAAAAATCAACAATTGAGTTTAACAATATTTCAGTTGAACAACTCGCACACATAGCACAAACAATGTATGATGCCGGGAAAAAAGAAATAGCAGCACATATCGCAACATTCCTTAGCACGCAAAAAATTAACAAAAAAGTTGTCGTAACAGATGAAGATGAACACAAGAATCTGTTTGAACGAACAGTTACAATGACCTATACCTACACCATATTATTTGATGCAAAACAATTAAAAATCGAAGGCGAATCAGATGATTACACAGATCTTAGTTATCAAGATTTAACAACTGGAAAAACTATCAGTAGAGACTTCGCAGGCAAGGTAGGCCCAGACGTGCCAGAATTTAGAGATTTCGAATACATACGCCCCGAAGCAAAAGAAGAACGTGAAGTTTAAATCAATAAAAAAAGAGAAGCACCTAAGGCAGGGGACTTAATAAAATTCGAGGTCTTTTCCTTGATGTTCACATTAACAGGAGAGAAGGGAACAAGAAATGAGCCAATATCCATCTCATATCTTGATAAGATTCATCGTCATAGCACTTCTTACATCTGTTCATTCACCATTTTTATCAGCAAGAATAAGAGTAAAAACGCCGCCACAAGCACCAACCATAAGTCAACCAGAGCCAACAGAACTGCTTACGTGGCAACAAAACGTAGCACGTGACGCAAAGATATGGAAGCAGCCAGCCAAAAAGGGATGGTTCCAACAGTCTAGAGTCCTCGGCCAGAAAGAGATCAACAAAATTATCCAACAATACAACCCATATAAAGAGGCTAACAAAGAACCAGTTCAACCGAAGAAGGAAAAGAAGCCTGCAACTGTTTCAACCAAAGAAGAAAAGGCATCAAAACCAATTAGTCTATTTGAACGTGTCAAAAATTGGAAAAAACGGAACAAGCAACTTACTGACCAAGATGAAGCGTTCTTTACTTTTATCGAAGCTCAAGGATTAAACGAGAACGAAGTTGCTGCGAAGGCCGGACTTTTCAAGGATTGCTTTTATAGGCTTGATGAACAACACAAGTTTGCACTGATAATTCAGCTACAAAAAGTCCTCGATAAAGATTTAAAACGAAGGAAGGGAGTTAGCACAACTGTTCCACATCGTAAAGACTTTGCAGTCCTACTTAATGTTTTCTTACAGCAAGAGCTTGCGCAAGCTCTTGCGCAAAAACAACAGGAAGCTGATACCTTAAAAACTAAATTTGAAAAAGAATTTCCTAATATTTCAATGGAATCTTTATATACCGAGCTCGATACTAAAATTGAACAACTCGAAACAACCATCCAGAAAACAAGCGCCCATATTCAAGGAGTGTTAACTACCCTTCTCCATGATTGGAACCAACCAAAAGCAGAAAAAGACCGACTCATTTCTATTGTGTTTGACCCTAATTTTAACCAGCTTTTAGATGCGCCTGCTAATGAAGAAATTAGAGGGAAATGGGTCGAAATTGATAAAACAAAATTAAATCCTTTATTCGTTCAGTATTCGCAACAATCCGACAGGCTCAAGTTTTATCAAGGCTTGCAAAAAGATTATGATCAATGGCTTAAGGTAGCTTATGAAATACAAGCTATAGAACAAGCGTTTGCTCGAAAACCTATCTACGCAGCCGTCAAAAAATTTATTAAAGCTTGCGATCAATTAACAGCCCCAACCCAATCCAAACAAGAAGCTCCATCTGAAAAAGCTATTCCCGCAACAACTCATCGTTCAGCAAAACAAGGCGAAACGATGGTGGACGAACCATATTGGCACCCTATAATCGAGGAAGAACCCAACAAAGAAGAAATACAAGCACAAAAAAAATATGAAAAACTCTTTAAAGGATTCACCTGGTCTAACCCCGACCTGCCTTTTCCAAAAGAAAAATGACACACCTGCTCAAGCATGAAGAAGGGGCACCGAAAACTCGGTGCCCCTTCTTACTTCTCTAATTCTTCCGCGAACTAAACCAATTTCTTAAATTCCGCGAAAACTTCTTCTACCGTTTTGCCTTCAACATTCACCTCATCAAAACGCACAGCGGAATCTTTGTACACTTTGATCATTGGATCAATATTATCGGCATACACTTTAAGACGATTGCGTACCACCGTTTCATTATCATCTTCACGACGAATAAGTGGGCTGCCGCATTTCTCACAGACTAACTTCGTTGGATCTTTGAGCAACTTACGTGAGTACACTGATTGGCAAGGCTTGTTCGAGCAGACCAAACGATCTGCAAGACGAGCAACAATGGCATCATCAGAAATAGCAATGTTCACCACACGCAATGTCACTTCAGGAAATTTGCTTTTCAAAAGATCAATGAACAACGTTGCTTGCGCGGCGGTACGAGGATAACCATCGAGTACCAACGTAGTAATTGTTGGCATGTTACGCGTGAGCCATTCTTCAACAAGGGCCATGACCAATTCATCAGGCACCAACGAACCCGCTTTCATAAACGCATCAGCTTTTTTGCCGAGCTCATCACCACGCGCTACCGCTTCACGCAACAAATTGCCCGTCGACATAGTTGCATAACCAAAATTCTTAACGCATTGTTCGGCAACCGTTCCTTTACCAGAACCAGGAGCACCAAGAAACGTCAAAATAGTTTTAGTTGGTTGTGGTTGCTCTTTTTTAGAAAAAGCTCCGCATGAAGCAAGCGCAACAACAACGATAATTGCTACTGCAAGCAAACCGAACATCTTCACCATAAGGAAACGCCTTTCGTAAGAATTTTATGGGGATACAACAAACATTCAATAGATTACTCAAAAAAATACAATCTACCAAGCAAACGTGACGATAAGTGCGCATCGCCGCGCAAAACTTGTTTTTTATGAGCACTTTGCTATCATTTCGCCCCCCAGTTCAGAATAGCTCCTGCTTGAGAAGAGAAAATGCGCAGTAGTTGTTATAGTTCTGGCCACATTGTTGTCTGTTTATGTAGAGAAGGATATCGCATGAAAAAGCTCACACTTTTATTAGCAGTTGGCGCCCTCTGTGCCCCGCATAGTTATGGCATGGAAGCACAGGAGAAACACGTTTCTGGCAATACCGCCGCTCACGTAGTCGACGCACTCAGCGGTGATGCTCGCAAAGGCGAACTTACTATCGCAGAGCTTGAAAAGACTCTCGCACAACTTAAGCTTTCACAAAAAGAAAACAATATCGTAAGAAGCTGGATCAGTAAACACAAGGGTATAACGGCTACGATTGGAACAACGACGAGCCTTTATGCGATAGCATTGCTTCTTTCTTATTTTGGCAAAGACATTCTTGTGAACAAACATGGGAATGTTTACACCATTACCCCACCAGCGCAACGCGACGGGTCGCCGATAACACACGAAAACGGCCAAAGGGTCACGGGGTTGATCAAATTTCAAAAATTCCTGTTTACCTATCTTCAATGGCCGCAAATACCAGTCGATTGGACCAAAACGCAAATCACCGACTACACCGCGCGTACCACTGTCTTCATCGCCGCCGTCATTCTGTTTGCCTGCATTGCGCTTCATGAATACTCCCGCGGCAAAGATTCAACAACCGCCAAGACCTGGAACAAGCTCTTCGGCAAAAAGCAGAAAATTATCCAAGCTCAGAAAAACGTGGATGCTCAATTACAAAATGTTGCTGCACCAGTTGCTGCCTAGGCTCTGTTGTCGTTTAGGGACAACAAGGTCATTCCCGCCGTCGCCCCAACTCCGCCAAGACTCCGATGGGCAGGCAAGGCTATGGCGGGCAGGCTCCTCGAATGAGGGAATCCAGAAGAACATACGTTTTGCTATCAACTTTTATTATCGTAAACTTAAACAAAAGCGCTGGATCCCCGCTTTCGCGGGGACGACGTAAGAAGTCGGCGGCCTGCCCTTCGAAGCTAGCCTCAGCGTAGGAGGGGGATGACGTAAAAAGTGAACGAAACCTAATATCATTATTCTTGTGCATCACCGGGGGTGAGAAAATTCTCACCCTCTTTTTCTTTTCTAACTTTTTGCACAATACAACCCCAACAAAAGCGCATCGTCGCATAAAACTTGTTTTTTATGAGCTCTCTGCTATTATTTCGGCCGTCAAAACACCATTCTTAATCGAAAGATTATTCTCATGAAAAAACTCACTCTTGCACTCGTTGGCGTTTTTTGTGGCGCATATGTTTATGGCGCTGAACCACACGTTGAAAAACCTCAAAGTGAAGCTGTGCTTACACATGAAGATGCGCAAATAATTGCAAATGCCTGCAGCAATGCCAAAAACGTTGGAGATCTCCTTGCAAAATCTGACCTTTCTCAAGAAGAACAAAGCTGGGTGAGTCGCCACAAAAAAGCCCTCATTGGCGCTGCAGCAATCCCATTGCTGCTTGCAGCAGTTTATTATCTCGCACACATAGAATGTTTCGACCGTATCGATGATGAGACCGGCAAGGTTGCCATGGGTTCTCAAGGCCCACTCAGAACCAATCTAACGTGTTTTCTTTGCAAAAAATGGATAACTGCCAACACTACTCAGAAAAGCATCACAACCCTTACCATTATCATCGCAGCACTTTTATTGTACGATCTTGCGCATGGGAAAGATGCGACAACAATTAGGCTCTGGAACAAATTCTTTGGCAAGAAACAGGGCACTACACAAGCTCAGAAAAAAGCAGATGCTCAATCACAAAATGTTGCTACACCAGTTACTGCCTAACATCATCATTATTCTTGTACATCACCGAGGGTGAGAAAATTCTCACCCTCTTTTCTTTGTGTGCGTATTACACAAAACTTGTCACACAATTCACCAAACTTGCGTACCACTAAATGGTTTGGTATGGTGCGCTATTGAAAAAACTTAAAAAAATAAGCGGGCGCGATAAACAAGTGCAAACGGTAAATAATACGTACTTCTTGACGTAGCGCCGGGATTTTTGAAATAAAGCGCGAACAAATATTAGTCAGTGCAAAAATAGATATGCTATCAAAAATATCTTGCCTTTTGCCCGAGCTATGGTAAGATCTCCTCGCATTATGGAATAAATTTAGGCCTCAGGCTTACAAAAAATTGAAATGTATGTTGAGTTTGGATGGGTTCCAATAATGTGTTTCCTTCACGTTGAGCGTAGCCGAAAAAAGCGCGCGTAAAAATCGGCCAAGCGAAAACGAACGAAGGAAATCGTTACGTGGGTGTTTATAGTTTTTCGAGAGGGATATTTGAGATGAAAAGAATTGCATTAGCAGTATTACTTGCTCTTTGCGGAGCACGCGTTTACGGTGCTATTCCGGTTGAACAACAACCACAAGATGTTACCCAAGCACAGGTTGATGAACTTCAAAGAGTTCTGAACGATACCAAGAGCATCGATGCCATTGCCGATCAACTTGGTCTTCCAAAAGAAGAAGTTAAAGGTTGGTTCAGCAGACATAAAGTTATCACATCAACAGCCGTTGGTACTTACGCAGTTGCACTTGCTCTTTCTTATTTGACAAAAGAAGCTCATTGGAACAAAGAAAACGGCAAGCTTCAGGAGTACAAAGAATCAAAATGGACAGATGGCACAGATGATATTACGAAGCTTCAAAAGCTTGGCCACTATCTCAACCACTACCTTAAATATGCACAGGCACCTGTTTGGGCAGTCCAAGCTGGTCTTAGCCATGCAAAAGAGCATTATATTTGGGACAGCGTTATCGCTATCGCCGCAATCATCGTCCTTTACGAAATCTACCAAGGCAAAGATTCACTAGTAGCACATCTCTGCAAAAAAGCATTCGGCAAAAAAGCAGTCGCTGAAGTACAAGCTGTTGTCGAAGATGCTAAAAAAGAAGAAGACAAAAAGGAATCTGCACCAGCAGTAGTTCCAGCAGCTGTCTAACTTCATAACTTCGTCATAAATTAACGAGGGTGAGAAATTTTCTCACCCTCGTTTTCTTTTGTATCATTCACATTCTTTCTCATTCAAAAAACCCCTATCGCCTACCCCATTAAACTTGCGTACCACTAAATGGTTTGGTATGGTGCGCTATCGAAAAAAAACAAGCAGTTCTGCCAAACAAATGCAAAAAGTAATTAATACGCGCTTCTCATCGCAACTCCGGGCTTTTTGATGCACTTTGCGAACAATAATGAGTCAATGTAAAAATAAATGTACTATCGAAAATATTTTGCCTTTTGTCCGGGCTATGGTATCATCTCCCCGCATTGCAAAACCGAAACAAAGCGCGCGTGAAAATCGGCAAGCGAAAACGAACGAAGAGAATCGTTACGTGGGTGTTTATAGTTTTTCGAGAGGGATATTTGAGATGAAAAGAATTGCATTAGCAACTTTACTTGCTCTGTGTGGAGCACGCGTTTACGGCGTTAATCCAGTTGAACAACCAAAAGTCGTCGCCACGCAAGAAGATGTTAAAAACGTTCAGAAGTTCCTGAACGACACCAAGAACATCGATGCCATTGCCGACCAACTTGGTCTTCCAAAAGAAGAAGTTAAGAGTTGGTTCAGCAGACATAAAGTTATCACTACCAGCGCCGTCATTGTTGCCGCTTACGCAGCGCTGTACGGTATTTCTTGCGCAGGCAAGCCATTGCCCGAGCTTACAGGCGATAAAAAAGCATACTCCAAACTCGAAAGAGTTCAGGGGTGGCTTAACGCCCTCGCATGGGCACAAAAACCGGTCGACTGGGCAGGAACTCAGCTAAGAGAACATTCTATCCGGTCCGCAATTATCGCTGCCATCGCACTCCTCGTCATTTACCAAATTTACCAAGGCAAGGATTCAGCAGCAGTACGTGGTTGGAATTGGATGTTTGGCAAAGACGCAGTCGAAGAGGCACAACTTGTAGCTGCACTTGCTGCCGCAGAAGCAACTCCCGTACCAGCCAAAGTCGAAGAAGTAGTTGTGCCAGTAGTTGTAGCTACAGTAGAAAACAAAGTTGAAGAAGCTACCCCAGTAGTAGAAGATTCAGTACAAAACAAAGAAGAAGTTACCCAAGTAGTAACTCCTGTAGAAAATAAAGTAGAAGAAGTGCCAGTAGTGGTAGCTACAGTAGAAAACAAAGTTGAAGAAGCTACCCCAGTAGTAGAAGATTCAGTACAAAACAAAGAAGAAGTTACCCCAGTAGTAACTCCTGTAGAAAATAAAGTCGAAGAAGTGCCAGTAGTGGTAGCTACAGTAGAAACCAAAGTCGAAGAAGCTACCCCAGTAGTAGAAGATTCAGTACAAAACAAAGAAGAAGCTACTCCAGTAGTAACTCCTGTAGAAAATAAAGTCGAAGAAGCGCCAGCAATCGTAGCAGCAGCCTAACTTCGTAGTTTTCCCGCAAATTAACGAGGGTGAAAAAGTTTTCACCCTCGTTTTTGTTTTTAACGAGATTTGAGCACCCCAACCTTCTTGCACCACCCACTCACCGCGCACCGACTGCACCACGGAAATCGAGACGTACAAACATTCTGTCCCCACATCACGAGCAACTTATTCCACACAATCCAATATCGTTGAGGCAAAGCCGTGCGCAACGCATCCTCAGTCGCTTCCACCGTCGTCGTATGAACAAGTCCCATGCGATTGGAAATACGGTGCACATGCGTATCAACACAAATTTCTGGTTGACCGTAGGCAAGTGAAACCACCAAATTCGCCGTTTTTGGGCCAATGCCCTTCATCATCAGCAACATATCTTTGTCCCGCGGCACCTTGCCACCAAACTTTTCAATCAGCTCTGCGCTCACATTGTGAAGCACGCGTGCTTTGGTTTTATAAAAACCGGTTGTATACACCACCTTTTCAAGCTCAGCCCGAGAGAGTTTTACCATCTGATACGGCGTACGCACACGCGCAAAGAGCGTACGACATACATGAATCGTCATAGCATCCTTGGCCCGTAGGCTCAAAAGACACGATATCAAAATGAGATACGGATCTCTGCCATATTCGACAATGATAGTGTCGGCAAGTGGTAGGGGGAATTTTTGGGTACACTTTTTAAGCTCACGGACAATGACCGGAATATTCATCGTAACCTCATGCGTAAAGTATGCGTCGAAACGTATCAACCAACATATTTTTATCATCTGATTGTATTTGATGCCAATACTTGAGACAATAGCAGGCACCAGAACGGAGGGCTTACGAGGGATTGCCATTATGGATAAAGAAACATTTCAAGCAAAGGTCGCCGACTTCATCACTTTTTTAGAAGCTGAAAAGAATGCGTCGCCCCATACCATACGCGCTTACGAAAGCGATCTGCACCAGCTTATTGACTTTTGGGACCGTGTTACTGCAGGCAAAGCGCCCGGAGCCGATTGTTTTGATGACATCATCCAGCGTTATGTCGTTTCACTCTTTTACAAAAAGATTAGTAAAGCAACTCTCGCCCGTAAATGCTCATGCCTCCGCTCATTTCAACAATTTCTTGCCCAACTGGGTATCACACTCAATCTTTCTATCAAATCCCCGCGCATCGACCGCAAGCTTCCAACCGTTCTGACCATTGATGAAATATTCTTCCTCCTCGATCTCATCAAAGATCGCGATCTGCCCACACGGTTCCCCTTCCGCGACAAAGCAATATTTGAACTTTTCTACGCCACCGGCATCCGCTGCTCAGAGCTGGTGACAATCAAACTCACCGATATCGATTTTGATAAAAAAACAATTCGGGTTATGGGCAAGGGACGACGCGAACGCATCGTGCTTTTTGGCTCTAAGGCTATGGTAATGCTCAAAAAATATCTTGCCATAGAACGGCCACCACTCGCCAAAGAATCATCGCTCCACCACCTTTTTCTCAACTGCAGCGGAGGGGCACTCACCACACGCTCGGTACAGCGCATTTTTGAAATGTTTCGTCGATTTTTACACATTGACCGCAACCTCACGCCGCACAAAATACGCCACTCATTTGCAACACATCTTCTTCATGAGGGTGTCGACTTACGCGTTATTCAAGAACTTTTAGGACACAAAAACATTACGACCACTGAAATTTATACCCACGTTTCAAATCAACAACTCGCTCAACTTTGTGATGAAAAGCATCCGTTAAATAGTTTGGACCACCTCGTTTTTAATGAGTAATTATGAATATTATGACACCTCCCTCAACCACAACGTATCGTCTTTTGGATTCTGGCAATGGCCTCCGCTTGGAGCAATGGGGCAGTAACATTATTATCCGTCCCGACAACACCTGCTTATGGCAGCAAAAATCACCGGATCTCTGGAAAAATGCATCGGCAACTTACCAGAAAGATACCAAGGACGCCTGGTCATGGCACAAAACTGCAACGTTCAGAGAGCCATGGTTGTTTTCGTATCACCTACCAAGCGTTGGGCAAGAAAAAGCTCAACGCATTACCTGCCAGCTCCGCATGGGAATATCAAAAAATATTGGCATCTTTCCTGAACAAGCTGCTCAATGGGATTGGATGGTTCGTCAAATTCAATCAGTGCGACAGAGCCCGCGCGTCCTCAACCTTTTTGCATATACTGGTGCCGCAACATTGTGTGCCGCAGCAGCAGGAGCCGAGGTATGTCACGTTGACGCATCCAAGCCTGCAGTAAGCTGGGCACGCGAAAATCAACAACTGTGCAAACTCGACACGTCTGCTATTCGGTTTATCGTCGACGACTGCGCCTCATTTGTCACCCGTGAAATTAAACGCGGCAACACCTATGATGCACTTATTTTTGATCCACCAGCATTTGGTCGCGATCATCGTGGCAAAGTTTTTTCATTCGAAAAGCATGTGAGCCAACTTCTTGAGTTGTGCATGAAGGTACTTACACCTCACCCAATTTTTGTAATTTTTAATGGGTATGCCATGGGGCATTCGGCGACCATCCTTGCCAACGTGCTTGCAGACTTTTTCCCCAAGCAAGCCGCTGCTATTGAATGCGGAGAACTTCATGTTGCTGAACATAAAGGCGGACGCACACTGCCCTGCAGCATTTATGCGCGGTTTGGGAAGAAAATTTAATAAGCCTCTTTCGCAGCCTGTTTAACCTAGCTATCTTTGGCGCGGTTTTTATCATCCCTCCTACGCCGAGACTGGCTTCGAAGGGCAGGCCCGGCCGCACGTTTTTGTCATCCCGGGCAAGGACCCGGGATCCATTACAAAATCTTGGATCAATTAAATAAAGCAACGCATTTCAAAATATAAAATTTGTCGAGGATACACTTGTTAACTGAGCTTTCATGGCTTGAAAAATTGATCGTATAAATCAAGCCATTGTGGATTCTGTTGCTCGATAAGGTCAATTTTCCATTGGCGTTGCCACCCCTTAAGTTGTTTTTCCCGTCGTAGAGCATCGTTGACATAGTTGAACAATTCAACATGAACAAGCCGTGTAAGACCATATCGTTTGGTGAAGCTCTCCACAACGGCATTTTTGTGCTCCAACATCCGTCGCTGCAGATTATTGGTAATACCTATGTACAAAGTACCATTATGTTTATTGCATAAGATGTATACAGCAAACGGTTTCATGTTCCCAATACCCGCACTAAAATAATCATGGATTCCGGGTCCTTGCCCGGAATGACAAAGATTTCGCGTTCTAAAATCTTTCTTACAGAATGTTACGCGCAAATAGGTTTCGAAAGAGGTCTAATACACCAACTTCATCGCCTGCCGCACACGCGCCATCGTCGTCGCCGCAACTCCACGCGCACGCTCAGTTCCTTTAAGCAGCATCGCCATAATTGCTGCTGGATCCTTGGCAAGTTGCTCGCGTCGTTGACGGATGGGGGTAAGAATTCCCTGGAGAACCTCATTCAAACGTTTTTTAATGACGGTATCACCAAGGCCACCGCGACGGTAATGTGCTTTAAGTTCTTCAACTTCATCTTTGCGTGCATCAAAAATATCTAGGTATGCAAAGACAACGTTGCCTTCAACCGTTCCAGGATCACTCACATGGGCGTGGTTGGGATCGGTGTACATGCTCATTACTTTGCGTAAGAGTTCGTCAGCAGAATCACCAAGATAGATAGCATTGCCCAACGATTTACTCATCTTGGCCTTGCCATCAAGACCTTGTAGGCGGGCGCCTTGCGCAGGAACCATGGCCTGAGGCTCTTTGAGCACCGGTGCAAAAATGCGATTAAACGACCGCACAATTTCAACCGTTTGCTCAACAAGCGGAACTTGGTCTTGCCCAACGGGAACAAGGTCAGCATCAAACACGGTAATGTCTGCAGCCTGATGGACCGGATGCATCAAAAAGCCTGCAGGGATATTGGTGCCAAATCCCTTTTGTTTAACTTCATCTTTGACCGTTGGATTGCGTTGCAAACGGGCCACTGTTACCAGGTTGAGATAGAACATAGTCAACTCGGCAATTTCTGGTATCAGTGATTGAATAAAAATAGTCGACTGCGTTGGATCAATGCCAATCGCACAATAGTCGAGTGCAACCTGAAGCACATTGTCTTTAATTTTTTCATGCTGTCCGGGACTTGACGCCAATGCCTGCACATCGGCAATGAGCACAAATTGATCGTGCGTACGTTGTAACTCAACACGATTTTTAAGTGAACCAACATAGTGGCCAAGATGCAAGGGGCCTGTCGGACGATCTCCCGTAAGAACTATCTTTTTTTTATCACTCATGGTATTGCTCCTGAAGTCTTGTTTTTTTACAATTTAACGTCACGAGCTATGCTACCACAAAAAAGTCTTCGTTTCCTTACACGACTTATTGAGATGGGACCATTGGTCGCCATCTGGCTCATCTATCATCGCATCAGAAAGCAGCGTTTTATACGAGCATGGCGAAACCAACACGAACAAGCGTACCACTCCTCCATCGCCATGCATCCGCATCAGATACTCAGCCAGCTTCGCGCCGATCATGCATTTGATTTTCTTAATCACCACGTACCAAACCCCCATCACGATGTTTACCCGCGCGCTGACCGGGCGATGCAGCAGACCTTTCAGGTTCTTGGACACAAACCTTACACATTTTCCGGATCGATTGCCTGGCACCACGATTTCACGAGCATTCATACAAGTCCCCCATCGTGGCGCACTGCTTTTTATACTGATATTGCCATTCCGGCATCGTCACATACTGCGCAAGCTGATATTAAAATCCCATGGGAACTTTCTCGGCTTGGGCACTTCTATGATCTTGGACACGGCCTTCTTCATGCACGCGCTACACATGATGGCCAACGCTCCGAACGCTATGTCACCACCTTTGTCGGTCATCTTGAAGACTGGTGCACCAACAATCCCTTTCTCCATGGCGTGAATTGGACCAATCCTATGGAAGTGGCACTGCGCGGCATTAACCTGGTGCATGCTCTGCACTTTTTTAAAAATGAACCAATGATCACGGCTGAATTTTGGGCACACTATAGCACGCTGCTTGAACATCACGCATATTATCTTGAGCATAATTGGGAGGTATCAGACCGCCCCAATAATCACTATCTTGCAGATCTGATAGGGCATTTTTATCTGTGCACCTGCCTACGGTTTATCAAAAAATATGAACGCGCTCGCCATATAACCGCACGTAAAATATGTGCCCAACTTGAGCAGCAGATACTTGATGATGGGACCCAGTACGAAGGCTCAACACATTATCACCGCTTGGTAACAGAGCTTGTAGAACTTTTTGTTACACTCGGTGATCATTCCGACATTGTGATACCTGATGCTACGCGCGTAAAGCTCGCACGCATGCAAAAATTTATTGACGACTGCACTGATCATAGAGGGAATTTTGTACACATTGGTGATGAAGATGGGGGACGAGTGGAACCGGTTATTAAGCCCACCCTCATCACCTACCCCCACTTCGGCATTTCCATTATCAAAGATCCCTTCATTCACGCAACATTCAGGCACCCAACCTATCACCAGCACCAGCCAACGGGACATTTTCATCATGACAGTCTTGCTTTTACGCTGAGCATGAGGGGGATTCCGATCTTCGTTGATCCTGGAACCTATTGCTACACCAACGATGCGGCACAACGGAATTATTTTCGCTCGTATGCAGCACATAATACTTTCTGGACAACAACCCCAAACGCTTACGACCCCACCAATATTTTTGTACTCAAGCGACAGGCACATCCACCAGCACCCAAAGCACGTGCAACTGATCACGAACTCAACATGCATGACTATTATCAAACGGACGATATGGTTCTGCACCGTACAATAACCTACCAACCGCAGAAAAGAATCTTTTCTATCACCGATTGGCCAGGGTTACGTAAACAAAAAAAAGAAAATGACGTTGCACTGGCGTGGGCGCTTCATGTCGCGCCAGCAATCACGATCGAACAATGTAGTGCTCATACCTGGTTGATTACGTATGATGGGTTGCGTATCGCAACACTCCAGACAACACTAGAATTTGTGCAACAATCTGATTTTGTTTCGCCACGCTATGGCGCTCAAGAACCGAGTACAACGTTGGTTGCAACAACGCGCGAGAAGAAAGAACAATTAATTATCATGAGACAAGACGCTTTGAATTAACAGAGGCTGAGAAGTGGTACGAAGTGCTGAAAAATATCACGATGATGAGCGGCAGCCTGACTATTCTGTTCGAACAAGAGCACACCGTTATTTCCGTGTTGCATAGGCCATGCAATCCATAATGGATTTTTCATCCCCAACATATGGCCAACAGCGTGAACCGATTGTTCATCGATGTCATCATGATCATTACGCGTGAGATTGGTATGCGAAAATTTTGCAACATCACCATGAAATTTTGCGGACTGCATATCAGACACAAATGCGTAAGGATCATTCCACACATCAGGTTTATGATACGCACATTCATCGCGCTGATAGCCTGCAATGCCGCGCATACATCCAAAATCGGGATTATCGACAAGATAGCCGGCTTTGCTGATACCAAATGAATCATGATGCCCCAGCTCGTGCAAAACAATTTGCGCAAGGCCATCAACACCGTGATAGTGCAATATTTTACGCGGAAGACCAAGAAGATTATCAAGGCTTTTAATGGTATTCATTGTGTTCTCCTTTCACCTTTTCACCTTACCCTTTTTTTCCACCCAGAACAAGGATTGGTAAATCAGGAGGAAAAAGATGCGTCGATGGAGTTACCGACACTCTTCAACAAGAGAACGAACCAATTTATCAAGCTGCATGCCGTGCGAAGCTTTAACCAGCACCACGGCAGGAGACTGTTCTAAGAGTAATGCGTTCACGGCGTGCGCAGCAGCCTGCCAATCATCAACACACTGGCATGACAACGATGATGGAATCATGGCCGCTATGTCACGGGCCCGCTTACCCACAAGAACAAGACGATCAATATCAGCACTTTTTTTAGCAATCAAGATACCAATGGCACGATGCCAACGGCGCTCATTACTTCCAAGTTCAAGCATGTCACCAAGAACGGCAATTTTACGACCATGCGCCTTAAATTGCGTCAACGCACATAGTGCCGCGCGCATACTTTCAGGGCTTGCGTTATAGCAGTCATCAAGAACAATGCCCTTATTATCTTTAAGCTTTTTTATACGAAAGCGACCGTCGGTGCCACGATATGCTCCAAGCCCTGCAGCAATGACCGAGAGTGGCACACGCAAAAAATGAGCTATAGCGCTGGCAGCAAGTGCATTATGAACAATACTTGGATGATTGCCCTGCATGCGTACCACTGCTTTATCGCCGCCGCACCACAGATTAAATTCGGTGATAAAGGCGCCATCATCCTGCGTGGTAACACGAACCGCACGGGCACGAATCTGGTTGCGTGCTCGCAACCCAAAATAAATCGTTTTATGAGCGTAAGATCTTTTTGCCAAAATCGCTTGATCACCAGGAACAATGCCAACATTATCGTGCGTAAAGAATGAAAAAATTTCACATTTTTCCCGAGCAACTGCGGCCAATGAATTACCGAGTCCTTCAGTATGTGTGTGCGCAACACAGGTGATAAGCGCCATGGTTGGACGAGCGATGGTGGCAAGGAGGCGCATTTCGCCAACATCATTAATACCCATCTCAAGTACTGCTGCCGCTACCGATGACGGTATGCGCAGAACATTGTAGGATACGCCGAGCACATTGTTGTAATTTTTGAATGAAACATATGCCGTAATTCCAGCATGCTCAAGTATCGAACGCACCATCTCTTTGGTCGATGTTTTACCCAATGATCCGGTAACGCCAACCACAGGACAGGTCAGCTGCGCTCTCCAGGCAGTAGCAAGGTCACACAGTGCCTGTTGAACATCAGGAACAATGATAAAAAGTTTTTTATACTTCTGTTCTGTAGAGAGTTTTTCACGGCACGCGTAGCGTTCCCGAGCTATCAATGAACCACTCGCCCCTCGCTTCAGCGCCTCTTCTATAAAATCATGACCGTCACAAATGGTGCCGGGGAGGGGAATAAACAACTCGCCAGGCGCAAGCGTGCGCGTATCAAACGATACACCAACTTCGGGGTGGTGCGCGTAGGTGCACCAGTCGGCATCCGTCATGGGGGCGTCGCCGAACAGAAATGTTGCATACGGGAGTGAGTTGGTTAAAAAATCTTTGGTTAGTTTCATAATAGATCTCTGTCAAAACCTGTTTAACCTAGCTATCGTGGACACGGTTTTTGTCACTTGGCCGCGGCTTTTGTCATCCCTCCTACGCCGAGACTGGCTTCGAAGGGCAGGCCCGGCCGCACGTTTTTGTCATCCCGGGCAAGGACCCGGGATCCAGACTTACCAAATCTTGGATCGATCAAAAATGCCACCCCTTAAGTTGTTTTTCTCGTCGTAAAGCATCGTTGACATAGTTATACAATTCAAGCCGTTTCTTAATACCTGCACTAAAATAACCATGGATTCCGGGTCCTTGCCCGGAATGACAAAGTTTTCGCATTACCCAGGATGACAAAGTTGCCTGGAATGACAAAGATTTCGCGTTCTAAAATCTTTCTTACAGACTGTCACGCACAAATAGATTTCGAAAGATGTCTAATGAAGAAAAATTACGTCCACGCCGCAAATTGTCAAGCTTTATCGTGCAAAACCTTGCGCGGCTTGCTCCCCTGAGCCGGGGCCACAAGGCCGTCCAATTCGAGCTTTTCAATCAAACGGGCCGAGCGATTAAACCCTATGCGATAATGACGCTGCAACATGGAGATCGAAATCTCATCCACCGATAGGACAAACTCACGTACCTGTTCATAAAGCTCGTCGCTCCAATCATCAACGTTGGTATGGTTATTACGAAGCACAACCTCATCAAGGTCTAAATACTCAACACTTTTTTGTGCACGTACAAAATCGGCCACACGTTCCACTTCGCTATCAGTAACAAAAGCACCGTGCACACGTTTAAGGTCTGAAGAGGATGCCTGCATCCACAACATATCACCACGTCCAAGAAGCCTTTCAGCCCCTTGTGTATCCAAAATAGTACGTGAATCAACCTTGGACGAAACTCTAAATGCAATTCTGCTGGGAAAGTTTACTTTGATAAGACCGGTCACCACCTCAACCGATGGACGCTGCGTTGCCAACACCAGATGAATACCGGCAGCACGCGCCATTTGAGCAATGCGCACAATGTGCGTTTCAACCTCTTTGCCCGCCACCATCATAAGATCTGCAAGCTCATCAATTATCACGACGATATAGGGCATGGCCCGCTTATCGGGTGCATCAACTTTATGATACTCGGCAATACTGCGCACGCCCTCTACAGCCATTGCGGTATAACGAGCATCCATCTCTTGTGCAACCCACGCAAGCGCTGCCGCTGCACGGGCAGGTTGGGTAACAATAGGAAAAAGTAGATGAGGAATGTCGGCATAAGGCGTAAATTCTAAACGCTTTGGATCAATTAAAATAAGTTTTAAGTCCTCTGGCGTTTTTTTGTATAACAAACTCAGTATAAAAGTATTGAGCGCTACCGATTTGCCAGAACCGGTCGCTCCACCTACTAATAAGTGCGGCGTACGTGACAAGTCCTCAATAATCGGATCACCGGCACTATCAAGGCCAAGTGCAACAGGAAGGAGCGCTGAATTTTTTTCAAAGGTCGGACTCGCTATCAAACGCGCAAAGCTTACCGTTTCGCGTTCTTCATTTGCTATTTCAAAGCCGATTACATTTCTTCCGGGGATGGGGGCAAGAATGCGCATACTCTGCGCCGAAAGCGCCATGGCAAGATCATCTTCAAGCGCGAGTATTTTACTAATTTTGCTATCAATCTCCGGCTTGTACTCAAACATGGTCACCACAGGACCAGGCTTAATTGCCACTACTTTGCCATTGATACCAAAATGTTGAAGCTTTTCTTCAACTTTGCGCGCACGCTTTTCGAGTTGTTCGCCAGACTCCTGCTCTTTAGTTGCCGGAGGAACATCAAGTAGGTCTACATCGGGTAGTTGAAAGGATGCTGCGGGAGCGCCACGCATCGCCGCCTTGATGGCGTCATACAGACACTGCGAAGCATCATCAGGGGTTGCAAAAATGTTGCGGGTCAACACCGAGTTGGGAATAATTACCACGGGAGTTTGAAAAATTTTATCATGGCGCGAGGTGCGACGAATCTCATAACGAGCAAGACGACAACGCGCTTCTTCGCTCAACACGTCACAAGGCACCGCTTGTTCATCACTGATAGCAGGATTATGTGGGGATACTTCCGCATCAAACGTTTCAATTTTAACGGCACCCTCACACGACGCCACCGTTGGAGTACGCCGTGTAACCAGCAACCGCCCTTTTTGCATACACCATGAGCCACAACGTTTACACAACGACACCATTAATGAGAGTAGCGGCACACGTGCAAAAAGCGCCACCGTTATCCACAACACACTCCATATCACCAGTTGACTGCCTATGCCCCCCGTCGCTGCAACCAGAACACGATGCACGTATGAGCCAAGCATTCCACCTGCAACACCTGAGGGAAATGACAATCCATACAGTGCGCACAGCGTTGCCGCAACAATAACTTCGACAAGGAGCAACAGCCCGCGGCGCTTTACATCTTCAACAGGTGATTTTTTAATGAGTACATACAGAGGGAAAAGAGACGCCACCCACAACACGTAGGCCGCAGCACCGAGCAGAAAAAAGAGTAATGCTGCCATATTGGCGCCAATAGATCCTGCCCAATTGATAACGGCTCCAGTAGTACTTGAAAAATGAAACATCGTGTTATCGTGTGGGCTATATGAAAATAATGCCAGGGCGCTGTACGCAACCACGGTTGCATAACCAACGGCGATAACTTCACGACGATACAAAGAATCGTGCGTCTGATTAACCATATCCGGTCTCCTCTTTTGCGCGACAAATTCTAAGGAGCAGTGTAGAAAAGAAGCGGATCAAAGTTCAATGATACGAGAATTATAATAGCCAGAGCACCAGGCACGCAGCAATAGGCAACGTCATGTAATAGCCTAGCCACCACCAACGATTGGTCGACAACAGCCAACATGACATCGCAAAGAGAGGGTATGCCAGCAACGTTGCACCACCGAGCAGCGCAACCCATGGCAACACCGCAACACAAGATACATTCATAAGCATCGCGGGAATGCCGTGCACAACAAAGGCAGCAAGCATAAGCGGCGCAAACATCAAAAATGAAAATTGTAGCGACCGCCGCTGACTGATTCCCAGCCATCGCGCGCAGACAACAGTAGATGCAAAACGGGAAATTCCTGGAAGCAATGCGACACTTCCCTGCGCACTACCTATGAGCAACGCACGTGAATACGAAAGTGTCTGCGAACTATCAGTACGCCAACGAATGCTCCAGAGCACGAGCATCGTCACGGCAAATCCACACGCAAGAAGCATGATATTATTCCCCGTCAGCGCTTGAAGTTTATTTTTGAACAAAAAATAACCGAGAGCTGTTGTTATATCGGCCACGACAACCATGCCAGCAATGCGCGTAACGATTTGAAGTAATTTTCGTTGAGAAAAGGTCAGCGAATGCAGAACACCACGAGAACGAATGAGGGCGGCAAGCGATGTGACGGTAGCACGCGCAAGAGGAACCCACTGCTTACGGAAATACACGGCAAGAATAAACAACATTGGGCCATGTAAGCCATGATCAAGCGCCTCGGACAATCCATCGTTAACGTCATAGCCCCAACGTTGGAGAAAAAGTTGCAGTAATTGAACATGCCCCGTGCTACTGATGGGTAACGACTCGGTGATAAGTTGTACGGCGGCCAGCGCCATGGTAAGTTCTTGTGTCATGAAAAGCACTTTCGAATTATTTTTCTTGAGTGTATCACGTACACTCGATTCGTACACCGTATCTGAACCGCGACAAGTACATTTTTCTTGCAAAAACACAAAAATAATTATAAAACCACAAGTATGCAATTGGGGTAGGAATCAAGCTCAGCGATATGGTATATAAAGGAGCAAGAAAGGAGGGCTACCGAGGATACATTGTGAAGAAATTAGAGAAGGGGTAAGTCTAACTCGGTTCATGTGAGGTACTTTCTATGAACAAAATACTTAAAAGCCTTTTAATCGCCGTTTGCGCTTGTGGCATAGCCAACGCCGGCAACACGACCAACAGAACATTCTTGCTACCACGTCCACAGGGCGTCAATCTGCCGATGGAAGAAACAACATTTGCAGAACTCACCATGCTTGAAAAAGAAGATCGCTTCGGCGGTAACTTTCAACTCGTTCCATTTTTTCAACAATCAAGCAATAATTCTGACCTTGCAAAATATTTCTTAGTTAATACCAAGAGTATGATCACCCTAAAGACCGGTACCAATCCTGGCAATGCACGATCAGATACAACAGGTGATCTTGATATCCTATACTTGATTCACAATTACACCGCCGGAACCGAGCAATTTGCAGCGTATACAGCCAACTTTGCAATCGAGCCAGAACAGACGGTCTACGGTGTACGCATCGACTACAGCCAGAACATGGACAAGATTTTACGTGGGTTGTATCTCACCATCAATCTTCCTATTGTTCATGTTGAAAACAAAACAGAACCGGCTGCCAGCAATGCAACGAATACCGACCTCAAGACAAATCTAGAGAAGTATTTGAGAGGTGATTTTGTAGTAGCTGAAAATGGCACTACTGAACACAACGCTCAAGTAAAATTGAACTATGCAAAAATCGACGGCAAACAATCTGACACCGGCGTCGCCGACATTGACCTGGCCCTTGGTTACAAATTTTTCAACAAAGAAAAATATCATGGCGCCATTGCAATAGGTCTCACCATTCCAACAGGTAATGAAGCCGATGGCGTGCATATGTTTCAACCGATTGTTGGTAACGGCAAACACTTTGGGCTCGGCGCTGATTTGTGCGTTGGTGCACGTATATGGGGCGATGTCGATCACAACCTCAAGATTCATCTTAAGATGAAATATCGTTATCTGTTTGAAAACAGCGAACGTCGCACACTAGGAATCAAGGACTACAAGTGGGGACAATATCACCTCTTGGTACGCGCTGGTGTTCTCAACACTGATGCCACAAGCCTCATTCCAGCTGCAAACGTTACCACGCTCAATGTAGATGTCACACCAGGAAGCCAATTTGATGGCCTTCTCGGATTCACCTATAACAACGGTGGCTTCAACTTTGATCTTGGCTACAACGCATATCTGCGCGAAGAAGAAAAGGTTCATTTGAAAGATGCCTTTGAAGCAGGTAAGTATGCTGTTGCCTCTCGTAATTATGATACGGCGTCTGGTGTTGTCGATCATCACGCAACGGCTAATCCAATTGTACCTGGCCTGGCAACCGACGGCGGTACTACGGTCGGCAATGTTGCAATCCTGAGCAAAGACACGCTGGATGTCGAAGCTGCCTCAACGCCTTCGCAATTTACCAATGCGGTGTATGCCGGCATGGGTTACAACTTCAAAGATTGGGACACCCCAATGCTGCTTGGTATTGGCGGCAAATATGAATTTGCTTCCAAAAACTCAGCACTCGAGCAGTGGAATGTCTATGCGAAGATTGGCATCGGGTTCTAAGCGCTATTGCTTAAAACTGCAATCTCCTTTTAAGGGTCGGCATGTGCCGGCCCTCTTTATTTCACACGATTTATACGTCTCCACCGCATCAATCTCCCCACGAGGTACAAAACACTTGCGACCTCCAGTCATATTCGCTAACATAGACCCATCGTTTTGTTTTTGATCGACACTCGGTGAAGTGATGAAACGCTGCGATGGCTCTTTGAAAAGGACGGAGAGGTTAAAAAAGGACACATTTAAAAAGGCACGGTTGGGAACGTATCGGCAGCTAGCCGATACAGAAAAATGTAAGAAAGGAGGGCCTCAGAAAAGAGTAATCTACATGCAACGAGGTGGGGGAAATTGTAGAACCAATAGGTTAATCCCAATGTGAGGTACGTATATGAAGAAAATTTTACAAGTGCTCGCAGTTGCCGCGTTAGTTACCGGCACGTCATTTGCAGATGATCATACCAATAAAACATTCCTGATGCCTCGTCCACAAGGCGTCAATCTGCCAATGGAAACAACAACGTATGAAGAGGAGCTCATCCCACGTAAGCTCGACGACAAGTTCGGAGCAACGTTCCAGCTGGTGCCTTTCTTCCAACAGTCGAATGATCATGATGATACGGCAGAGTATTTTCTGATTCACCATAAGGACAAGATCACGCTACAAACCGATACAGTAGCCTTTGCAGGTGGAGACACATCAAGCGTTACCAATGATATAGACATCAATTACCTCTACCATCAGTACAATCATAATCATGCCGATGGCTACCAATACGGCGTCAATGTTTCGCTCGATCCAGAGCAAACAGTCTATGGCGCTCGCATGGACTACTATCAGAACCTCGGCGTCATCCTCAAGAACCTCTATCTCAAAATTGATGCACCTATCGTCCATGTGGAAAATGATCCAGAGTTGCTGGTAGACGGTGCTTTTGCAGGAGCCAACGCTGGTGTAACAACAGCACAAATCACCGACAGAATCAACCACTATTTGCAAGGCACATTTGAAAAAGACGCAGAATTTTTGCTCACCCAAGGCGGAGGCAATGTAAACCAATTAACCAATCTTCAAACGCGTCTTACTCATGCCAAAATTGTAAAACGTTCAGCAGCCGGCGTTGCTGATGTTGATGTAGCCCTTGGTTACAAATTCATCAACACCGAGAAATATCTTCTCGGACTTGCTTTTGGCGTCACAGCCCCTGCAGGCAACAAAGCAAATGGCGAATATATGTTTGAGCCAATTGTTGGTAACGGCCAACACTGGGGCATTGGCGGCGACTTGTATGGCAGCATACGCGCATGGGGCAAGATCAAGCACAATCTCAAGTTCTTCTTGCGCATGAAGTATCGTTATTTGCTTGAGAATAGCGAAAACCGCACGCTTGGAATCCAAGGATATGATTGGGGCCAGTATATGCTCCTCGGTCGGGCAACTCCAGTTGCAGGAGCTGTTTCGAATCTTGTGGCCTATCGCTCCCTGGTTCCAGCAGCCAACGTCACCACGCTCCGCGTTGATGTTACCCCAGGCAGCCAATTTGATGGCATTTTGGGCATGACGTATAACAATGGGGGCTTCAGCTTTGATCTCGGCTATAATCTTTACTACAGAGAAGCTGAATCAGTACATCGTAAAGATCATCTCCCAGCAAGCACCTACTTTGTAGCTGCTCGCAACCTAAATACGGCCCTTGCAGGCGATACTCGCGCGATCACCAATAGTGATGTTGATGAGGCTGGCGCTGCTGAAGGCGCTGCTAATGTTTGGTATGTCGACGATGCACACCTTGATCTCAGCGTCGCCGAAACACCATCGCAATTCACCAACTCGATCTACGGCGGCATGGGCTACCAATTCCGCAAATGGGAAGTCCCTATGATGATGGGCATCGGTGGCAAGTATGAATTTGCCAGCGAGAACTCAGCTCTCGAGCAATGGAGCATCTGGGGCAAGATGGGCGTCACGTTCTAATAAAACGTTTCATCTGCTTATTAAAAGAGGGTCGGTTTTTCCGGCCCTCTTTTTTGTGCCCATAAAAAATGGCTTCCTTCAGCCCTCTTTCGAAACCCGTTTAACCTAGCTATCGTGGGCGCGGTTTTTGTCATCCCAGAAGCACGTTTTTGTCATCCCGGGCAAGGACCCGGGATCTAGAAAAAAAATAAAAATCTTCTGGGTCCCCGCATTCGCGAGGACGACAAATGTTTGCCGGGACGACGAATGAATGCCTCAAGCAAGCCGATAAAACAAAAAGGGCTTTGTTGCTCGACAAGGTCAATTTTCCATTGGCGTTGCCACCTCTTAGGTTGTTTTTCTCGTCGCGAAGCATCGTTGACATAGTTGTACAATTCAACATGAACAAGCCGTTTCTCAATACCTGCACTAAAATAACCATGGATTCCGGGTCCTTGCCCGGAATGACAAAGTTATCCGGAATGACAAAGTTGCCTGGGATGACAAAGCTTTCGCATTCTAAAATCTTTCTTACAGACTGCCATGCACAAATAGGTTTCGAAAGAGGGCTATTTTATTCTCTTCTTTTTAGTGCTGTTGAAATGCGAGCATTACGCACGATGTGCGATAATGCTCAGTTCGTTAACACTACGCGTTATCATATGAAACTTCGACAACCTCCTCCTCGTACATCTACAAAACTATTGATATCCACACCACCATTCGCTAACCTGATTTTCGTCTTTTATTTCCGTTCACCAAAAAAATATTTTGAAGAAAGAAAGGAGGCTGAGGGAAAGATCGAAAGACAATCCGTAGGATAAACAAATCACACGAGAGGTAGAAAATGAAGAAAATTTTACAAGGTCTTGCCGTTGCAGTTCTGGCAACCGGTGCAGTTAATGCACACGATGACACCAACAAAACATTTTTAATGCCACGACCACAAGGCGTTAATTTGCCAATGGAAATCACCACGTACAAAGATTTGATTCCACGAAAACTGGACGATCGCTACGGCGCAACAGTGGCAGTAACTCCGTTCTTCCAACAGTCAGCTGATCATGATGAAACTGCAGAATATTTTCTGTTCAAACACAAGAGCACGGTGACGTTGAGGACGTCGGAGACGCAAACAGCGCAAGCCGACAGATATGCATACTCCGATGTAACTAATGATTTGGATATCAACTATCTGATTCATGATTACGATCTTGGTACCAACCCAACCCGATCTTACTCAGCCAACGTCTCGCTTGACCCAGAACAAACCGTCTACGGCGCGCGTATTGATTACCACCAAAATCTTGGCTCAGTTCTCAAAAATCTCTATCTCAAAGCCGACATGCCGATCGTCCATGTTGAGAACAACCCCAAATTTGCTGTTGATCATGTAGCGCAGGTAGGGGCCTGGACGGGAAGTCTTGCCGATGATATTCGCAATTATTTTGAGGGCAAATACGAAACGCGAGCTTCATTAATACCAGACAATACCCCAGTTGCTACTGACCTCCAAGAAAAACTTACCAAAGCAAAAATCCTCAAAAACTCAACCACCGGCGTTGCCGACATCGACGTAGCTCTCGGCTACAAATTTGTTAACAGCGAAAAATATCTTTTTGCGCTCGCACTTGCAACAACTATTCCAACGGGTAATAAAGAAACCGGCGAATATATGTTCCAGGCAATTGCTGGCAATGGCAGGCACTGGGGATTTGGTGCTGACCTGTGCGCAAGTGCACGCGCGTGGGGCAAAATCAATCACAACATTAAGCTTAGCCTCAAGATGAAATATCGTTATCTTTTTGAAAATGATGCCAATCGCACGCTGGGTATCAACGATCCACGCGGATTACGCGATTGGGGTCACTATCATCTCCTCCTTCCATCAAATCCGCTACGGCCTGATGCCGGTGGAAACGTTCCGCCAACACTCATTCCCGCCGCGAATATCACCACACTCCGTGTTGATGTAACACCAGGAAGCCAATTTGATGGCGTCTTCGATTTCACCTACAACAATGGCGGATTTAATTTTGACCTCGGTTATAACCTCTATTACCGCGACAGAGAAGATATTGACCGCAAACAAGATCTTCCTGCAAGCACCTATGCAGTTGCCTCTCGCGGTTTTAGTAGCCAAATCGACACGCAACGAGCTATTGCACAAGCAGACATTGATGGCAATCTTGCCACACTCTGGTACGTCGACAACGCGCACCTCAACACATCCGTCGCCGAAACACCATCGCAACTCACCAACTCAATTTACGCCGGCATGGGCTATACACCCAAAAACTGGGATATACCTCTGATGATGGGCATCGGTGGCAAGTATGAATTTGCCAGCAACAATGCAGCACTCGAGCAATGGAGCATCTGGGGTAAGATGGGCGTCACGTTCTAATCCGCCTACGCCCTCGCGTTGCTCGTGGCTACGTCGGACAGGCTCAGCCATTGTCCTTAGCAACGACGGGGAAAGAATTCATCAAGAGGGTCGGTTTTTCCGGCCCTCTTTTTTAGTGTCGAATTTTTGCGTTTTTACATGTTCCCGTTTTTTTTGATGCTTGTGATAGTGTGTTAAGTCCCAATGACATTATTAGGCCCCGGTGACTTTTACGACAATGTGGTCATTCCCACCGTCGCCCCAACTTCGCCAAGGCTTCGATGGGCGGGCAGGCTCCTCGAAAGAGGGAATCCAGAAAAACATACGTTTTGCTATCAAACTTTTATTAACGCAAGCTAAAATAGACCTCTTTCGAAACCTGTTTAACCTAGCTATCTTGTACGCAGTTTTTGTCATCCCTCCTACGCCCTCACGATGTTCGTGGCTTCGAAGGGCAGGCCCGCTGATTTTTTATGTCATCCCTCCTACGCTGAAGTTAGCTACGGAGGACAGGCCCGGACGCACGTTTTTGTCATCCCGGGCAAGGACCCGGGATCTAGATTTACCAAATCTTGAATCAATCAAAAAGGCCTCAAGCAAGCCGAAAGGGCTTTGTTGCTTGTAAGATCAATTTTCTATTGGCGTTGCCACCCCTTACGTTGTTTTTCTCGTTGTAAAGCATCGTTGACATAGTTGTACAATTCAACATGAACATGGATCCCGGGTCCTTTGCCCGGGATGACAAAGTTTTCGCGTTCTAAAATCTTTCTTACAGAATGCCACGCACAAATAGGTTTCGAAAGAGGTCTAATGAAAGCCTTGGATTGTATCTTGATCCCCGCTTTCGCGGGGACGACGTAAGAAGTCAGCCGCCTGCCTGCTCCGTCGAAGCCTTGGCGAAGACGAGCCCGCCGACTTGTCTCGCCAAAGCTCCATAAAAACGACGGCGGAAGCTATCAAAAAAGCGTAGGCGGGTAGCTCGCGCATACGGCTGACAAAATATCTAGTACCCTCGCATTCTGCACTTTGTGCATGATCGCTCAACACGAACAATCCATATAACTCAACAATAACAACTCCTAATGAAACGCGTATCAGCTTTTACGACGACACATCACGCAGAATTCTTCGACGCCTGACGCATTCCGGCTAAGTAGAATAAAAATCTTGCTATTCACTATCTGATCAGCTAGCCTCAGTGAAGCTTGCACCAGCAAACGCTTTGTGAATGTTCTGCAAGCTGACTTCAAGAAGAAAAAAGAAGAAAAAGGGAAAAGAAGAAAGGAGAAAGAAAATGATGCGCAGGTCATCACTCGTTTATGCACTTATCGCCGTCATGGCACTCGGAATATTCAGTGCCGACGCGCACCAATACTCCCAAAAAACTTATCTTGCCATTCGTCCTCACGATATCAACACCGCCATGGAATACACCACGTGGCACCGCAACGCCTACACCAACCACGAACCAACTATCCACACCCATTTTCAATTCGTACCATTTTATCAAGACTCAGAACGAAGCGCAGATCTTGGCCGTTATTTTGGCGTAGGTAATGGCAGCAATAGCTTTCGCGTTGATAATGATCTAGCAGTTTCAACTCGCGACATCAATAAAAACTTTCTTATCCACGATTGGGGGCATCAAGATGGCGGGCTTGCGGGCACAGCATCATTTGATCCTTACCAAGAATCCTATGGCTTCCGCTTTGATCTCTTTCAACACATTGACCAACCATTCAAAGATTTTTTCTTCAAGTTCAGCACCGTCCTTGAGCAAGTAAATCACAGCATGAAATTAAAAGTCGCCAATGGCACCCCAGAAGCTTTCGACGGCACCAGCGTATCTTATTCACTTCAGGACTTTTTTGCTGGCAGAGTAAATATTACTGCAGACAATCCTGCACTTGTTGAAAATCAACAAAGCCCACTCACCATGAGCAAAATTACCGAACGTCGCAGCAAGTTCGGATTAGCCGATCTTGATTTTGGTCTCGGGTACAAATATTTGCGCGCTAAGCACCATGTGTACATAAGCCTTGATCTCACCATTCCTACCGGCAACCGCGTCCGTGGTGACTATCTATTTGAACCGGTATATGGCAATGGACGCCATGTTGGCCTGGGCGGAAGCTTGGATGTTGGATTGCAACTATGGCGATCGAAGCGCGCCAATTTACGTTTACTCTGGGCAACACGCTATCGCTATTTGTTCGAGAATTCAGAGTACCGCATGTTTGGCATTAAAGGTGAAAAATTTGGCCAGTACTATCTCGGCGGTGTCCTTAACCAACAAAATAAACCGCTCTTCCCTCTGGCAAATGAACTTACCCGCTCATGCGGCGTTAAGCCCGGCAGCCTGTTTGACACCATGTTCGACTTCGCCTTCAAGAGCTCAGGCTTTTCAATCGACCTCGGTTATAACCTCTATTGGAAAGATCGAGAGTCGGTATATCTGAGAAATGCACAGTCATTTGACGATAAAAATTTGGTTATCGCCGACCCTTCGTATAAGACACAAAGCGAAGTGCTCGGCGACCCAGGCACTGTCTATCGAAGCATAAGCAATGCCGATTTCGATCTTGATTCGGTCAAAACCCCTGCCGTCCTAACAAACAAACTCTTTGGCGGGTTTGGCTACTCGTTCTCTATATATGAGCAGCATCTGTGCTCGGTCGGACTTGGTGGATCTTATGAATTTGCCACCGACAATAACGCTCTTGAAGCTTATGCAGTGTGGGCAAAAATAGGCTTTTCTATCTAATTCATAACATTTTATTAAGATTTTAATCGCCGGGGCATCAGTTGCCCCGGCCTTTTTTTGGCCTCAATGTACCGCATAGTGCTACATATGGTCATTTTTTATCAATTATCTTTTCTATTTGAATAAAGACCGCTGTTTTTCACCAAAAAGCAGGCTTTTGCCTTTGTCTTCGCTTTTTTTTACACTAGAGAAATACTTATTAATAAACTAATTGTCAATTTTGAGCCCCGGTGCCATTTTTTTTAAACGTACTTATGGAGGTTATATCATGTTGAAGAGAAATATTGTTTATACCATTGCACTGGCCGTGGCATTGCCATGTGTCGGAGTAACTAACATCGCAGCTCAGCATCCTCATGCGGCACGCGCAATCAGAGGACAAGCTTTTAGATTCGCTTTGCACAAAGAATTCAAAGACTTGAATCATCAGCTTGAAGACGTTAAGGGACGTAAAACAATCTCAGGGCTTATGGGCCTTGCGGGGTTCAACCCAGACGTTCAGGGTTCTGACAAAGATCATGAAATTTTTATCGAAGGTGGCGCGATTCACTTCGTTACACTTCGAGGCAATGTTGAAAATGCAGTACGAAAAGTAGCAACGCAATGCGGCAGCTTTACCCACGACGAACGCCGACAGGCTCTTCAGGCTTTACGCGAGAGCATTACCAAGATTGGCGCCTGTATTTTTTCTAAATTTCATGATGACGGGAAAGCTTTAGATACTTTTGATGTACGCCACCCAGATTCACCAAGAACAGTTCAGAGTTATAACGCACTGCTCTCTATCATCGATCAGGCAATTGCACAACTAGACGCACAACCGCTAGCGGCACAACCTCGTGTTGAGATAAAAGAAGCGCCCGTACAACAGGTCGTCCGCCGACCAGCCGCTGTACAATCACAAAAACCACCCGTTATATCTGCGCCAATAAAAGTTATACCAGCAAAAGATGTTGTAACTACTTCACCCAAGGCACCAGCAATAGTCGCACCTAAAACACCCGCGCTACAACAACAGCAACCGCAGCCACAAGCACAACCAGTCGTAATACAAGCAACTGCTGCAGCACCAACAACAAGCGCAACATCGAGCACACCAAACGCCACGGCGGAATTTTTGGACCATTTACTACCATCAACCCATACAGATGCATCACTAGGGACTTTTGAAGAAGCCATGGCAGAAGTCATGGCAAAAGTCAGGGCTGAAGACGAAATAGAGCGACTCGAGCAACAAGTTTTTTCAGTCTCAGCTCCATCAGTATCAGCGCCAAATGAAGAGCCAGAGCTCTCGCTTCCTGAACGACAGCCAGCCGTATCACCAATAGCAACAGCAAAAGCAGAAGAAATAGAGCGACTCGAGCAACAAGTTTTTTCAGTATCAATTCCCAATGTAGTACTTCAAGATCTCTCTCGTCCTGATAAACAGCCAACGGCTGCTGCCAAGCTCGAAGAGCCCATCCCAGCTATAGCCGCACCCAAGACACCAGCTGAAGTTATTACAACACCTATTATTGATACAGATGAATGTAATGCGCTCGCTATTGAAGAACTAGCATGCCAGCTTGCAATTGCAGAACACGATCTTCAGGAAAAACCTTTCGAAGACATCCGTAACACCTATACACAAGAAGCAGAAGTGCCCGCAGCATCAGACGCTCAACTCGCGCTTGCTCGTACACCAGAAGAACACGTTAAAGATTTTTTGATACCAACGGGTGACAACTTCGGCGCTAGTTTTAAAAAGAAACTTCTTGCAGGCGACTACACAAGAACCAAAGATAAGCAGCATGATGAGCTGCTTGCTGCCTTTGCGCATGGAATTGCTCAATTAATGCAAGAACCCAATAAAACAACCCTGGCCGCTAATCTACAGAAACTAATAAGCGGGGAAAAATTTATTACTGACAAACAACGCTATAGAGCTGAAATTGAACGTCTGATAGAAACGAATGACGCAGCTATCATAGCGAAGATCACTGAGAACAACCCACAGAATGTAGTTAGTGAATTATTAGATCCATACATCATGATGCTTATGCTCCCACAGCCAGCTGACGGCACGGTCATTAAAAACCTTGGTGACTATATAGCCTGGTACCTCCAGTATCAACATCAGACAGAATTCGCGGGATGCAAACAAGAGCATGTAGACTTCTTGATTGAGCTTCTTCGTCATAGCGGCTGCAAGAAAGAAGTAGTTGAAAAAATTGAAGGCTCTATAAAAGCTTACTGCAGCAAAGCACGACGTTTTATGGAACGCACAAAGAGCATAGCACGCAGTATGAAAAAGTGGCTTTTTTCTGGCTCAAACGTTGCTGCGAACACCGCATTAAGTTGTATGGTTAATAAATACTTTGGTTGCGGATTTTTCGCGAACTTCATATTAGCTGATTTTATTCGTGGCTGTTTACCCTACAAATTAACTGTTGGCGAAGTTATCGCAAGCATATTGTTAGCTCATTGGACTCATGAATATTTACCATAGGTCGTCGGTTTTAAAATCCTGAATAAACGGGACGTATAAACACCGCGCATTGTAAAAGACTCTCAACACCCAACCCATCCCAACCTCACAAGAAACGATTCTTATGGGGTACCGGGGGGCACCCGAAAAAACCCTCTTGCCTAACCGCAGGAGGGTTTTTTCCTTTAAAAGTTTTATCTATCGCTACGCTTCAAGATAAGCACCGCATTACCACCGCCAAAGCCAAATGAATTTGACATGGCATACGTAATGTCTGCATCTCGTGCCGTATGTGGAACATAATCAAGATCGCAGGCAGGGTCAGGATCATCAAGATTGATGGTTGGCGGAACGCACTGGTCGCGCAGCGCGCAGGCAGTCAACACCGCTTCAGTTGAACCGGCGGCGCCCAGCAAATGCCCCGACATAGATTTGGTACTGCTCACCACAACGTGGTGCGCATGCGCAGGATATGCGCGATCACCAAAAACTTTTTTAATGGCCATGGTCTCAACAACATCATTCATTGCAGTACCAGTACCATGTGCATTAATGTAATCAATAGCATCCGGCGCAAGGTGCGCATCAGCAAGCGCACGTTCCATAGCCAACACAGCGCCACGCCCTTCAGGATGCATCGCCGTACAATGGTAGGCATCGGCAGAGGCTCCATACCCAACAATCTCGGCATACATAGGGGCACCACGTTGCACGGCATGTTCGTACTGCTCGAGTACCATCATGCTTGCACCTTCTGATAACACAAAACCACTTCTATTGCGCTCAAAAGGACGACTCGCGGCAGCAGGATCTCCCACCCATGTTGAAAGAGCTCGCATATTGCCAAAACCGGCAAGCGCAAGCGGTGTCATACAACTCTCAGCGCCACCCGCAAGCATTGTTGTGGTGTACCCATCGCGAATCAAGCGAAAGGCCATACCTAGGGCATCTGAGCTTGAGGCACATGCATTGGCAAATGCCATGAGGGGTCCCTGTAGCTCCCATTGCATGGCGAGCCAGGCAGGAGCTATGTTGCTAATCGTTTTGGGAATTGTAAAAGGAGAAAGTCGTTTCAACCCACTGCGAGCAACATCATGAGTTGCCTCTTCGATCGACTGCAAGCCACCAACACCTACACCTACATAAACGCCACATTGTGCACGAATTTCGGGTGCAAGCGTAGCAAGACCGGCATCACGCACAGCTTCGTGCCCTGCAATGAGTGCAAGATGCACAAAGCGGTCTGTTTTTGTATGAAATTTTGCAGGGAGCACCGTATCAAGAAGAGGTTGTTCACCCGTAACACTGCCGACACTGGCAATACGATAATCGCCAAGACCGCGCACCGCAGAAGCGGCACTTAAACCAGAGTGGCCAGCACGAGCATTATGCCACGACGTTATAACGTCATTACCCAATGGGGTTATCATCCCCATACCGGTGATAACAACGCGATGTGATGATGGCGGCATGTTACTTGGTACGTGCCGTGTGAATGAGATCGATAGCGTTGCCGACTGTTTTGATCTTTTCGGCATCTTCGTCTTTAATTTCGATACCGAATGTTTCTTCAAAGCTCATGATAATTTCGACAATATCAAGCGAATCGGCGCCAAGATCTTTGAACGTTGAGGTGGCCGAAATATTTTGAGCAGGCATGCTCAATTTCTCAGCAATAATGGCGATAACTTTTTGACTCGTCTCTTCTTGGGAAAATGACATAAAAAACTCCTGTAAACATATTTATGAATTCACTAAAGAGCCCTGAGGATACCGTAATTTCAAAAATTTTCTACATTCCCCCGGTCACTTCAATGACCTGTCCAACGATATAATCAGCACAGCCGGACGTCAAAAACGCCACCACATGGGCTACATCATTGGGGGTGCCATAACGCTTGAGGGGGATGTGATTAAGAATTTGCTGTTTAACTGGATCAGAAAGTGTTTGTGTCATCGCGGTGTCAATAAAGCCTGGAGCAATTGCATTAACCAAAACATTACGGCTTGCATATTCAAGCGCAAGTGTTTTAGTAAGTGCCATGATGCCTGCTTTGCTTGCAGCATATGCCGCTTGCCCCGGATTGCCGGTACGCCCCACAACTGAACTCATGTTGATAATATAACTTTTAGGTTGTTTGATCATGCGTAACAATGCCTGCTGCGCACAAAAAAATGCGCCCTTGAGATTGACATCAAGAACAGCATCCCAGCTTGCTTCGGTCATGCGCACGGCAAGCATATCTTTGGCAATGCCAGCATTGTTCACGAGAATATCAAGTGTTGGTTCAAGGATTTGCGCAAAACCCTGTTTGATAGATGTAGTATCTGCAAGATCGACGCGCACATAGGAGATACCACGTTGGCAACAGTTGCGAACACTTTGATGATCTGGCGCAACGCAGTCAAAAATGATGACACGGTCACCACGCGCATGCAGAATATCCACAATGGCGCGGCCAATTCCCCCCAACCCACCAGTTACAAGGGCTACCTTTGGCATAAAAACCTATTCGTTGATAGTGTCGATCTTCTCTTCTTTGGCAATTTCAAGGTCGAGCGCAAGCTCAGTTTTTTCCATTTCTTTACCAAAGAACTGTAATATTTTTTCAAGATCAGCCGGCGTACTCAATGAAAAAAGCTGCTTATCCGGCCATTCACGTTTAAGAAGTTTGGCAAATTTATTACCTGGGCCAATTTCAATAATCACATCACATGATTCGAAGTGATGCATTGAAGGCCACCATAATACATGAGAACTTACCTGTTTGATAAGCGATTCTTTAAGAAGAACATGATCAGTAATTGGCTGGGCAGAAATATTGCTCACCAAGGGAATCGCTAAATCTTTAAAATCCACTTTGACCATGTAGAGCGCAAGCTGAGCACCAGCATCCTGCATAAGCCGCGAGTGAAAGGCGCCCGCAACATTAAGCGGAATAACTTTAGCTCCTGTTGCTAGAGCATCTTTGGTAACGGCCTCAAGTTCTGGTAGAGTTCCTGAAACTATATGCTGCTCAGGCGCATTATAATTAACAATTTCAGCTACTTTGGCATTTCCCGTTGGTTCGTCATAACGGCAACATATTTCTTGAAGAAGATCCATCGAAAGACCTATAACCGCAATCATCGATCCCGGGTTGGCCAACGTAGCTTCTTCCATAAATGTTGCACGCTTTTTAAGAAGATAAAGTCCATCGGCAAAGTTGATACCACCAGCAGCAAAAATCGCGGCATATTCACCGGAGCTATGGCCAGCAACGACGTCGGGAACAATACCATATTTAGAGCTCAAAACAATGTACAGAGAAGCGCTCACCAGAAAAAGAGATGTTTGGGCGTTGACCGTTTCGCGCAGTTCTCGGTCTGATGATGCAAAACAAAGACGTACAAAATTTTGATCGAGGCAGTGTGATGCCTGTTCAAAATACTCTTGCACGCATCGTTCGCGATCGTAAATCTCTTTTCCCATACCAAGAACCTGAGATCCTTGGCCCGGAAAAATCATGCCTACTTTCATTGATCATTCCTCTGTCGTTTCATAACCGCCATTTCCCCATTAATTACCATTCAGCGCTGATAAGCTTTAAGCGCGCTTTAACCAGGGGCACAAAACCGGATTGCTGTTTTGCGTCTGGTTTATCATATTGCACAACAAGCTGCTGCCAATAGGCACGTGCTTGTTCAAAATTTTTGATCGACCAGAAATAAAGCCCCACATAATAAAGGCCTACTTCATGCGCCGTATTCGAACGATCGTTGGCGATTGACGTCAACGCCGTCAACCCCTCGGCTTTTGTTGCCGGATTGTCTAATTTCATAAGTGCCAACTTAGCAGCATAAAAATCACGTAATTCTTGGCTGGCAATTGACGGTACTGCTTTTGCCATAATCGCAATTGCTTCGTCAGTTTTGCCTAAATGCGCAAGTGCGTCAGCGTAATAAGTTTTAAAGAATGGCGCAATGCGTGCACGACTATTTTTGTGATAGCCAGCATCAAACATTTCAGCAACTTTTTTCCACTTTTCCTCATCACTCCCAAATTCAATAGTCCCGTTGGTTATAACCGTTTTTTGTCCTACAGGTGCATCGTAATAACGTAACGCTTCGGCAAATGTTTTTTGCGCCGACATTTGTACCCACGAACTGTAGTAGCCGTATGCTATAAAACAACATGCAAATCCCACCAAACAAAGAGCTCCAAGGGCAAGCCTCTTGCGATTGGCTAACGCAACTTCAATGGACTTATCAAACCACAAGGTCACTTTATCCACAAAGGAAATCATTGCTTTCTCCTGCGCTTGGCTGCGCGCAATAAAAATAAACAAACATACATTTTTTCACTATAGCGACACCGCGTTTTTTGTATACTTCACTACTAATTACTGCGACATTTGTGCAATTTTTCGATTTCTATTTGTAATTGTTTCTATGTGACACATTCCACGCTTGCACCAACGCCTGTTCAATGGCCCGAGCATCAGCATTTCCATGGCATACCAGAACCACGCCCTTCACCCCCAAGAGCAAAGCACCTCCTCTGACAGGATACATCTCGTCTTTTGCCGCAGTATCGGTGTGTACCTGTTCGGCAACAGACTCCATCGTCTTAAGCAAAACATTGCCAACAAAACCATCGCATACTACCACATCGACACGCCCTGCAAAAATGTCATATGGTTCAACATTGCCGATAAAGTTGAGGGTATCCTTTTGTAATAGCTTATGTGTTTCTTTAACTATTACATTCCCTTTGCCCGGTTCATGCCCATTACTCAGCACTCCAACACGAGGTCGAATATTTTTCGTTAGGTGTGTAAGGTAGTTAACACCCATATGGGCAAATTGTTGAAGATGATGTGAACGGCAGTCCGTGTTAGCTCCTAAATCAAGCACTAACACCCTGCCCTGAGGCGATGGCAAGAAACCGGCAATTGCTGGACGTTCAACGCCCTCTTGTTTGCCGATGAATAAAGTTGACGCTGCCATAAGAGCCCCAGAATTGCCCGCTGAAACAACGGCTGTACTTTTTCCAGAGCTTACACTTGCAACTGCACGCACAAGAGATGAATTCGTTTTTTTGCGTACAGCACTTACTGGTTCAGCAGCCATATCGATGACCTCTGGCGCATCAACAACTGTTATCGCATACGTTCGCCAGAAAGAATCTTTGGCATCAAGCCACTGTTCAATCATGGTGCCAGGACCATAAAAGGCAATAGGAACCGATGTGCGCGCCGCGGCAAGGCCTCCTTCAAGGACCACCTGCGGAGCTCGGTCTCCCCCCATCACATCAACGGCAATCATGATGAACTACACTCCAAAAATATAACGCCGTTCGTTGATCATAAGTACGACACGAACGGCGTCAAACTTATAGTGGACGCCCGGAATGGCAAACTATTTCTTCTCTTGAACGGTATTCTCCGTACCTGCACCTTCAGTTTCTTGGTGATGAGTACGCATTTTTGAAGCTTGCGCCTCACGAGCCTGGCCGCGGGCATACATGCGGTCGGTCTTGGTGCGTAAAATCTTTCTTCCTTTGTAGTACCCACACTCTTTGCATACCTGATGAGGCATCATTGGGGCCTGACATGTTTGACAACCGGTAATAGCTTTGGGCTTAATACCTTTATTCGCGGATCTTTGATCGCGTCGTTTACGGGATAATTTCCGTTTGGGTACTGGCATGTGTGAATCTCCTACCAACTAACACTTCGTTGTAGCATAAAGAAAACGCCTAATATCCTAATTTTTAAAGGCTCTTTTGTCAAAGCGGAGACACTCTGGTTGTAAAAACGGACAATTTTGGCAAACTATGGTTCAGTTGTACGTTCCTGACGTACAAAAACACGCAACCCCACCGAAAACAGAGGAGCTTATTCATGAGTACAATCAGCATGGAGCTGGTGAAAAAGTTACGCGATCGCACCCAAGTCGGCATGATGGACTGCAAAAAAGCCCTCGAGCAGACGAACGGTGATTTTGATCAAGCTGTTGAAATATTGCGCAAAAAAGGCGCCGCAGTTGCTGCAAAACGCGCCGATAACGTCACCAACCATGGACGCATTGAAAGCTTTATCAACGCTGATAGCACGGTGGGCGTTTTGGTTGAATCCGCCTGCGAAACTGACTTTTCTGCAAACACCCAGGCAATGAAAGATTTTGTTGTTGGGGTCGCAGAACACATCGCCACAAAAAACTCCCCATCAGTTGAGACATTGCTTAAAGAATCGTTCAGCAAAAATCCCGCAATCTCCGTTCAACATTATCTTGATGAGCTTGTTGCAAAAATTTGCGAAAGCACAAAAGTTAACCGCTTTGTTCGTTTTGACGTAACTGGCCATGGTCTGATCAATGTCTATATTCACCCAGGATCAACCGTTGGCGTTATGGTAGAACTTGCCACCGACAAGGCGCCGCAACCTCACCTTGAGGCATTGCGCACCCTTGCTAAAGACATCTGCATGCAAATAGCCGTTACCAATCCGTTGTGCGTACTTTCCAACGATCTTGATCCCAAGGCCGTTGAAAAAGAACGCGCACTGGCACAAGAGCAACTCCAACCAAGCGGCAAACCTGCAGCGGTTATTGAAAAAATCATTCAGGGTAAACTTGAAAAGTTTTATCAGGACGCATGTCTCATGAATCAGCCCTTCATCAAGAATGATAAGATTACGGTAAAACAATATATCGCCGACACCGCAAAAAGCATGGGCTTAGTTGTTACGGTTAAACAATTCAAACGCTTTGCCATCGGACGTTAACCTCATCCACAAAGGATCGGCATGGAAACCGTGCTCCTCAAACTCAGTGGAGAACTTTTAAAAGGTTCCCGGTCATCATCGCAACGTGTCGACGTCGCATTTGTCCGTTCTGTTGCCCATAACATCAAGCAACTGGATAAAACGCATCGCTTCCACGTTGTCGTGGGTGGCGGAAATTTTTTTCGCGGTGCACGCGATGGCGCGAGTGCCGGAATCAGACAACCGATAGCGGATAGCGTTGGCATGCTGGCCACCGTTATGAATGGCCTTCTGCTTCATGAAATTTTTGCTTCAGCTGGGATCTCATCAGTGGTGCTCAATGCCAATCCACTGCCGGGCATTGTTGCAGGTTGCGAACAGGCACTCATTGATGAAGCGCTCAAAAACAATACACTGATTATTTTTACCGGCGGTACCGGCAATCCTTATGTGAGCACCGACACGGCCGCCGTAATTCGTGGATTGCAAATCGGCACACAAACAATTTGGAAAGCATCAAATGTTGATGGCGTCTATGATACAGATCCGGCAGTTAATAAAGATGCACATCTCATCAAGACGATCTCATACGAAGATGCCCTGCAGCGCAAGCTGCACGTCATGGATATGACGGCTATTGCACTCGCGCAAGAGCATAAGATGGTGCTTCGTGTTTTTAGTATTTTTATACCCGATGCACTTCTGACTGCAGCACAAGATAAGAACTTTGGAAGTACGATACAATAACCAGGGGATTGAGCCATGATTGAAATCGCATTTAGAGAAGGTGATTCAAAAAGTTTCGAGACGCTCCTTAAGTCGTACATGGAACCACCATTGAAACACTATGAAAAAGAGCTCGCAAGCATTCGCACTGGCCGAGCATCCATAGCATTACTTGAAAACATCAAAGTTGATGCTTATGGCCAAATGATGACGCTCAAGGAAGTGGCAACGTTGGGAGCTCCTGATCCACGGCTTTTGACCATTCAACCATGGGACAAATCAATTATCGCTGAAATTGAAAAAGCGGTTGCCGCATCAGAACTTGGAGCCGCACCTATCAATGACGGGGCACTGATCAGGATTCAGCTTCCTCAAATGAGCACTTCACGCCGCGATGAATTAATTAAATTACTTGGCAAGAAAACAGAAGAGTGCAAAGTTTCGCTCCGCAACATTCGTAAAGACTTCCACAATGAAGTACGCGATGCGGACAAAAAACACATTATCTCTGAAGATTTTGCCAAGCGGCTTGCTGATTTGTTGCAAAAAATTACTGATCAGTACATTGAAAAAGCTGAGCAGATAAATAGCAAAAAAGCAGCCGAAATCGGCCATATCTAAATCTTTTCACGGCCCCGCAATCGCGGGGCCTTTTTTTCCATCGCAACTTTCTGTACACTCGTGCCTATCCGTCATAAAATAAAAAGCTTCACTAACGTAGTACAAAACAATAGACCTCTTTCGAAACCTATTTGTGCGTGGCGGTCCGTAAGAAAGATTTTAGAATGCAAAATCTTTGTCATCCCGGGCAAGGACCCGGGATCCATGGTTATTTTAGTGCAGGTATCGGGAAACAACTTGTTCATGTTGAATTGTACAGCTATGTCAACGATGCTTTACGACGAGAAAAACAACTTAAGGGGTGGCAACGCCAATGGAGAATTGACCTTATCGAGCAACAAAGCCCTTTTTGTTTTATCGGCTTGCTTGAGGCATTCATTCATCATCCTCGCGAATGCGGGGACCCAGAAGATTTTTATTTTTTTTCTGGATCCCGGGTCCTTGCCCGGGATGACAAAAACCACGTCCAAGATAGCTGGGTTAAGCAGGTTTCGAAAGAGGTCTAATGTCACAACACTTTACCCATCTCCACATTCACACCGAGTTCTCGCTCCTTGATGGCGCCATACGCATCAATGACTTGCTCAAGTTTGCGCAAGAACAGCAGTGGAATGCTGTGGGCATTTCTGACCATGGCAACATTTTTGGTGCCGTGAAATTTTTTCAACAAGCAAAAAAGTTTGGTATCAAGCCCGTGCTGGGCATTGAAATGTACTTTACGCCTGACGTTGCGATCAAAAATGCACAAGAACGTTACTTTCACATCTTGCTTATCGTCCAAAACCGCATCGGCTACAAAAATTTGTGTCGTCTGATTGCACTTTCATATCAACAGGGCTACTACTTTAAGCCACGCATCGATTATGCAATGCTTGAAAAATATTCAGAGGGCCTTATTGCAACAACAGGATGTTGTAGCGGACAAATTCCAACGCTTATTCGCGATGGCGCGCTTGAACAAGCAAACGATCGGACTCAATGGTTTTTGGATCGTTTTGGACGGGATCGATTTTTCATCGAACTCCAGCCTGCAGAATTTGACAAGCAAATTACAACAAACAAACTGCTCATTCCCTATGCGCAACAAATGGGAATTAAGTGCATAGCAACTACTGATGCGCACTATTTACACAAAGAAGACCGCGATGCACACGAAGTTATGCTTTCGGTTCAAACAAAAGATCAAATTGATAATCCCGATCGTTTTTCATTCGGCGAATGTCATCCCTACGTCCGCACCACACAAGAAATGCTCGCAGCGTTTCCCGAACACCCTGACATTGTATGGAATACCGGCTTTGTCGCCGATCAATGCGACTTTAATTTTGAGTTCGGCAAACTTTTGTTTCCCCAATTCCCCATACCAGAGCAGTACACGCAGACAACGTATTTTGAAAAATTATGTCACGATGGGCTGGAGCAGCTCAAAAGCCTTGGATTAATTCCAACAGACCAATACGCGCTTTATGATGAGCGCTTACGTACAGAAATAGAACTCATCATCAAGATGGGGTTTGTTGGATATTTCTTGGTAGTAAGTGATTTTATTCAATGGGCCAAGCGCCAACAAATTCCCGTTGGTCCTGGGCGAGGATCGGCCGCTGGATCACTGGTTGCCTGGACGTTACAAATTACCAACGTTGATCCGCTCAAATATAATCTCCTGTTCGAGAGATTTTTAAATCCAGAACGCGTAAGCATGCCCGATATTGATATCGATTTTTGCATCGAGCGACGCGAAGAAGTTATTACCTACGTCAAAGAAAAATATGGACACGATTGCGTGTGCCAAATCATAACCTTTGGAACCATGATGGCCAAAGGCGTCATCAAAGACGTTGCGCGCGTATTGGGATTCCCTTTTCAAGATGCAAATGCCATCACCGAACTCATACCAGAACAACTTAAAATTACGCTTGCCGAGGCAATTCAACAAGAGCCACGGCTTGCACAACTGATTGAGAGCAATCCCAAAGTTAAACATCTTTTTGATATCTGCTTTAAACTCGAGGGCCTCACGCGTCATGCATCAAAGCATGCTGCTGGCGTGGTAATTTCACCCGAAAGCTTAGCCGACTGCCTCCCCCTCTTTATCACATCAAAAAGCAACGATCTGGTCTCGCAATATGCAATGACCGAGCTTGAAGCGGTTGGCTTTTTGAAAATGGACTTTTTGGGGCTACAAAACTTAACGGTTATCGAACGCGCACTCAAGGCAATCAAAGCTCATCACGGCATTGAAGTTAATCTTGATACGCTGCCGCTCGATGATCAAAAAACATTTGAGCTTCTGCGCAATGGAAAAACAAAGGGCGTCTTCCAGTTTGAATCTGACGGCATTCAGGAGGTTTTGCGCAAACTTCAGCCAGATCGCTTTGAAGATCTTATTGCCGTTAACGCCCTGTATCGTCCGGGGCCACTCGGCTCGGGCATGGTCGACGATTATATTGACCGCCGCCATGGACGCAAACAGTCAACGTATATGTTTCCAGAGCTTGAACCAATTTTGGCCGAAACCTATGGCGTCATTGTCTACCAAGAACAGGTTATGAAGATCGCATGCGCTATCGCCGGGTATACACTTGGTGGCGCCGATATTTTGCGGCGCGCCATGGGTAAGAAAAAAGTTGAAGTCATGGAAGCGCAAAAAGCACTGTTTGTTGAGGGCGCCACAAAAAATGGGTTCGATGCTGGCAAAGCTGCCGAGCTCTTTGACCTTATGGCGTATTTTGCGGGCTATGGATTTAATAAATCTCACTCTGCCGCCTATGCGTTGATTGCTTATCACACAGCGTATCTCAAGGCAAATTTTCCGCGCGAATTCATGGCTGCTCTCATAAGTTTTGAAACCAATAATCCCGACAATTTGACCAAGTACTTACAAGAAATTCATGACATGGGCAGTGCTACTATCCCGCCTCACATCAACATGTCTGATATCGAATTTACAGCACGACAAGACGGCATAGTATTTGGGCTGAAGGGGATTAAAAACGTCGGCTTGGCAGCATTGCAAAATATTTTGGAAGAGCGCACGCACAAACCCTTTGAATCGCTCCTTGAATTTTGTAAGCGCATCGATTTACGCACCGCAAATAAACGTGTTATCGAAAGTTTAATTTATGCCGGAGCAATGGACTGTTTGCCCGGAAATCGCGCACAAAAGATTGCAGAGTTAGACACCATTATTGAACGCGCCCGCGAAGAAAAAGAAACAAAGAAAACTGGACAGATGGGTTTGTTCGGCATAGAAACACCATCTGACGCATCCGCAACGACATCCAACTCCGCTGATTATATTTTTGCCCAACGCCCCGAATGGTCTGACAAAGAGAAGCTTGAAAAAGAACGCGAAGTTGCCGGCTTTTATCTGAGCTCACACCCACTCAAAGCCTACCCTTCGATTCAGTTTATCGAGTACACAACATTCGCGCAGGCGTTAGATTTAATCAAAAATGTCTCTTCGCTTAAAGAACCAACGGTAACGTGTTGCGGCCTTGTGCAAACCAGCAAAACCATCACCACCAAAAAAGGCGATCGCATGGCATTTGCTCAGTGCGAAGATTTAACCGCAAGCGCCGAAATTATTATTTTCCCACGTCTCTTTGCCAAAATTGAGACCTTACTTGAACAACACAACGTGTTTATTATCAAGGGAACACTCGATATCACGTCGCAGTCAACGTGTAAGATCAAAGCAAATGATCTGATTCCTGCGGCAACAGTTTTTGATGATCCATCCCTAGCAATTGCTCTTACCGTAACACTTCCTGATGATATTCAAGAAAGCATGCTTCAGGAGTTGAAAAACTTTCTCCCCAAGGGTTCGCTTCCCCTGCAACTGGCTTTTAGAGAAAATGAGCACGAATTACTACTCGCAACGATGCACAAAGTTGGATATTCGCTTGATCTGCTAGCGGATCTTAAGACGCGTGGGTTGGTGGGGAAAGTAGTACTGTAAAAATCGACTACTACCGTCAAAAATTCGTTCGTGCTGCCTGTCCTCCGTCCTGTCCGCCATAGCTTTGCCTGCCCATCGGAGCCTTCGTCTTCGCCATTGTGGCTACGACGGAACAGGTTGGCGGAGTTGGGGCGTCGGCGGGAGTGTTTTGCGAAGCAAAACGTATCGAAGCATGAACGCGTTGCATGCGTACCTAAATTATGGTACACTTCACCGGTACGACAACCATTTTTAAGGACATAAGTTTCAATGAAAGAGTACATAGCCCATCGTGGATCATCGTTTGTTATTGAATGGTTTTATGGCATCAATGGCAGAAGCCAGGTTCTTGAATATTTCAACGGACTTGACGAAGATACACAAGATAGCCTCGTGAATCTTTTTGTTTTTATGGGAGAGACGGGGAAGCTTTTGAATAAAACTAAATTTCGCAATGAGGGTGATGGTATCTACGCTTTCAAATGCAAATTCCATCGATTCCTTTCATTTTTCTTTGTCGGGAAAAAAATTGTGCTAACTAATGCTTTCGCAAAAAAACAAGACAAGCTACCAGCGAACGAAAAAAAGAAAGCTTTACGTTACAAGCTGGATTACGAAACACGAGTAAAGCGGAGAGTATATTATGTCTAAAAAAAATATTATTAAAAAAACAGAGCCAAGCATGACTACCTATGAAAAATTAACTAAAGATCCGATTCGCCGGGCAAAAATAGAACGTGGATATAAAGATCTCGTGCTATCTGAGCTTCTCATCGCGCTGATGGAAGAGGATCATGTATCCGTGCGTAAACTAGCAAAAGCTGCTGGAATTTCACCGTCTATAATTCAAGATGTTCGATCAGGGAAAAAAGAGAACATGACTGTTAAATCGTTTTCAAGTATAGCCACGGCACTTGGCTATGAGGTTGTACTTCAAAAAATTGCCCATGCACATCACAAGTAATAGTGCTCTAACTCTCCCGCTTCAATCCCCCAAGACGCGTTGCAAGAACTTCGGGCATATCAGACAACATCTCATTGAACCATTGCCAAAACCAAGCACTTTTTTGTTCCTGTTCAGCCTCAGCAACAACATCAACAACATCCTTAACCGCCTTTTCCATTTGGAATTCATCAATTGCATGATCGTTGAAGAGACGAACTAAGTGATGATAGCGATCGTGAAATTTATCTTGCCAATCAATCATGGCATAAAAAATGAGTAGTGAAGCCAGAATCTCGTATGAATCAGGAGTTTGCGTCAAAAGATGTTCGTAAACGGCAATAGCGTCAACCCATCGCTTTTCACGTTGATACAAAAATGCAGCTTGCTTGTATTTCTCGGCTGAATTCTTATCGTCGAGGTACCACAGAATATCACCCTCGAGCTGTAGAACATATGCACGATCTTGAAGCGAATGCGCAAGTAGACGAAAAACATTGAGTGCTTTTTCGCGCTCTCCTCGAGCAATGAGGTCAGCAAGCTTAAACCACGCGAGGCTTTTCTCCTTTTGGCTCTGCTGCCGTTCCATTATCTCCCCTTTACTGTGCAACCTGCTCATTAACGCCACTAATGCTTATCTGAATAAAATGATTACAGGCGGCCTTTTGAAAACGGTTTTTCCTAATGTTATACTGCTTGCCGCTTTCTTGTAAAGAAACGTACTTAAATTTTCTCTTGACCGAGAGGCCCATGGAAACAGCAGCAACACGTACAGAACAATGGCACGCAAAAGAACGTCAGGCGTGTGATGGCGGCGATACCCAAGCACGAGCACGCCAAGAGGCACTCGGCAAACAGCATGCGCGCACACGCATCGATCATCTTTTGGATCCAGGAAGTTTCATTGAAATAGATCGTCTTGTGTGTTCTGCGTTCGGAACATCCAAAAATTACACTGATGGCGTTGTTGCTGGACTCGGCACCATTCATGGACGCCACGTTGCCGTTTACGCGCAAGATTTTACGCTTAAAGGCGGCTCACTTGGCAAACATCATGCCGCCAAAATCTGTAAAGTCATGGACATGGCTGCAAAAATTGGATGCCCTATCATCGGCATCATCGATTCTGGTGGAGCACGCATTGATGAAGGAATTCACGCGCTTGCCGGTTATGGAAAAATCTTTAAACGTAACTGCCATTACTCTGGCATCATTCCTCAAATCTCACTTATCATGGGCCCCTGCGCTGGCGGCGCGGTATATTCACCAGCTCTGACTGATATCATTTTTATGACGTCCGGCACCAGCCAAATGTTTGTCACCGGACCCAATGTCATTGCTCAGGCCACCCATCAAACCATTACTAAAGAAGATTTGGGCGGAGCTGAAATACATACCACTATTTCCGGCGTCGCACACGATGTTTGTGCTACTGAAGATGAATGTCTTGAGAAAGTTAAAGCACTTCTTGAATATTTACCCAACTCCTATCTCGACCAACCGCCACGCCACAAAACTGTTGAACCGAGCCAACAGTCCCCGCTGCATATACCGGAACACGCGCATCAAGCGCTTGATATTATTACCGTCATTACATCGCTTGTTGATCACGAAAGTTTTTTTGAACTTCAGCCGCGATTTGCGGCCAACATGGTTACCGGATTTGCGCGTATGGATGGCATGGTAGTCGGCATCGTTGCCAATCAACCGGCAGTAAAGGCAGGCGTTATTGATATTGAAGCTTCAAGCAAAGCTGCACGCTTCATTCGTTTGTGCGACAGTTTTGGTATCCCACTCGTTACCCTTGTTGATACGCCCGGATATTTGCCCGGCGTTGAACAAGAGCACAGCGGCATCATACGACACGGCGCGAAACTTTTGTATGCGTATGCAACCGCTACGGTACCTAAAATCACGGTTATTTTACGCAAGGCGTTCGGCGGAGCCTTTATCGTCATGGGCAGCAAGGAGCTTGGCGGAGACATTAATTACGCGTGGCCAATGGCGCACATTGCTGTTTTGGGAGCTCAGGCTGCAGTTGCCATCATGCATGGCAAAAAACTCGCTGCCACCCCAGCAGAAAATCGCCTTGACCTGCAACATGAACTTGAACACGCCTATCAAGAAGAATTTTTGAATCCATTCACCGCAGCAGAACATGGTTACATTGATGCTATCATCGAACCATCTGAAACGCGTATGCATATTATCAAAGCGCTTCATCTCACCAAAGATAAAGTCGAAAAGCTTCCGCCGCGCAAACACGGCAACATGCCTTTGTAAATCAGAGCCTGTACGGAAATTAGTAGAATAGACCTCTTTCGAAACCTATTTGTGCGTGACAGTCTGTAAGAAAGATTTTAGAACGCGAAATCTTTGTCATTCCGGGCAAGGACCCGGAATCCATGGTTATTTTAGTGCAGGTATTGAGAAACGACTTGTTCATGTTGAATCGTACAACTATGTCAACGATGCTTTACGACGAGAAAAGCAACTTAAGTGGTGGCGTTTTTGCTTGATCCAAGACTCGGTAATTCTTGATCCCGGGTCCTTGCCCGGGATGACAAAAACGTGCGTTCGGTATGACAAAAACCGCGTCCACGATAGCTAGGTTAAACAGGTTTCGAAAGAGGTCTAATGTTTAGATCCAGTTCGTGCTGAGTTTTTCACAGCCTGCCCGCCATAGCCTTGCCTGCCCATCGAAGCCTTGGCGAAGTTGGGGTGACGGCGGGACGAACGGGACTATTAACGCGCTCAACACCGTAACCTCAAAGCAACTGTTCTAATCGCCGGCCAACAACTTAGGGCACACAACAAGATTCGGTAGCAGCCGTACGATCAATCACTATCACTGCGTCATTATCAGTTTTAATAACAATATATTTCTGCTTTTTTGCCGAAAATTTTTTAAGGGCACAGCGCACATCGGCAAGCGTACGAATGCGCATATCGTTGATACTCTGAACAATATCTCCCTCCCGTATCGTACCAATATCTCGCGCCGGTGAACGCGCCATGAGATGCGTCACAATCACCTTGGGCTCAGTACGATGTGAAATTTCTTCATAGTATGAAAGTCTTTTAGCAATGTTCGTATCACGGCACCTCAAAGCATCAAGATGATTGAGCGCAAACGGCATCAAAACGAGCCCGCCAAGAATTTCGTAATCAACATGCTCAAATGGAGGGTACCAATAACGAATCGGCAACTGCTGAGCCGTTCCAAAGTCAATAGTTACGTTACGTCTTTTCCCATGACGATACACACCACACGAAATAGTCTGATCAGGAGAACACTGATTAAGCGCAACCAACAACGGCATCAATTCATTACGCGCAGGATCCTTGAGCTCTCCGGATGGTGTAAGTGCGTGCCCGTTGAGTGTGTACACTACATCGCCTGCAACAATACCGGCAGCAGCACACGCACCATGTTTATACACGCGCGTCACATAAAGACCTGCAACCGTATCAGGATTGCCCAAAAAGCGCATCAAGGACGGATGTGTCCCTACAAATGATGCCCCGATGAATGGTCGATGCACCACCGCATGACGATGAAGTGATGGTAGTAACTTTTTTATCTCATTAATGGGGATAATAAAGTTCATACTTCTGATACCCATTAGTTGCGCATTATTAATCCCCACAACATGACCTACCCGATCAACGCAAGGACCTCCTGAATACCCTGAGCTTAATGGCGTGGTCACTTCGATAAATGACTCGCCCTCTACAACTTCAAAGCCACTGACCATCCCCGGCTGGCAATTAACACGTTGCTGGCCAAAAGGATACCCATAGGCAGTAACACGCCGTTCGCGCTCAATGTTGTCAGAATCACCCACAACAAGATGCGGCAGATATCCCGTAATGCTGCGCACGTACTGACGATCATCCGACACGATTTTGAGAAGCGCAACATCACTTTCGGGACAAATGCCAACGACTGTCGTATGCACTACCCGTTGGCCACACGACGGTAAGGTGACCGTAATATCGGTTGCATCTTTGATCACATGAAAATTGGTAATGATATGCCCCTCATCATCAATCACAAATCCAGAACCTTGTTCAGTTGATGCCGGTGACGTTTTGAAGGGTTCGAGCCAGTTAAATGAACTACCGGAAGCATATACATGCGCAACCGCTTCATACACTCTTTTGTGGGTAACGGGAACGGCGTAGTTCGATGTTATTGAAGCACACATTATTATTGCCACAATAACGCTTCTGCTCATTGTAATCTTCATACGGCCATCTCCTTCTTGTTTTGCAAGATCTAACTATGCTATGGTTTTTTTTATGTTACAAAGAAAGGTCACCGGAGAATACAAGGAGAAAGAAATGAGAAAATGTTTGGTAGCATTGCTACTTTTATGCACGCTTGCTATGCGTGAGCAATTATGTGCAGCACTCACTGAAGAAGATAAAGCTAAACTTCAAGCACTTGTGGATGCATATCAAATTACCACCAAAAAACTACCCCTTATTAAGAGAATAAACAATCTACGCACAAAATACCAACAAGATAAAGCTGCGCTTACTGCAATCGAAAATGCATATATTCCAAAGCTCACCGGACTCCCCGCCGATTACGAAAAAGATCAAAAATCGAGAGAACAACAAGAACGTCAAAAACTTTTGTCGCAATGGGAACAAGCACAAGATAAAAAAGCTATCGAGCAAGAAATAAAACGCGCTATAAAAAACCTCAGAGTTGCAAATCGTTATTTGGCCGCTCTTGAGCTTGAAGAAGGGCTGCAAACGCACAAAAAACAACCACAGCGCCAAATTCCGTTCAAACCCAAAAGTATATTTCGCGATCGCACACTTCCCGACATCATGCAAAATCTTGATGCGGATCTTTATGAAGAGGGTAAACAGGAAACAGCGCAAAAAATATTCTGGCATATTCAGCGGCTCGTCCAGCTTGCCAATACCTATCTTCTTCTCAACGTTATTCCACAATCGCGAGACCTCTATGCAGGCGTTCGAACAAGCATTGAAAATCTTATTGTTGCGCTAGCGCAAGGCAAAGAAAGTGATGTTACTACGGCATTTGAAGAACTTAATCGCACAACTGAAAGGGTCACATCAGTAATAAATTTGGCTATTGCAAATTGCAATAAGATCAAAGCCGAAGACATTGTATGTATTCAGCCAGCTGTTTTTGAAAAAATTTCAAAAATTCTTACTGAGGCAAGCACCATAAATTTTGGCCAGCTCGTTCAGTCCATACAATCTGCATGGAACGCATGTCCAAGATATGAAAAAACAGAAACGGGCAATATAGCTATCGATGATACCGACAAATTTAAAATAAAAACAAAACCAAGTAACTCCGAGCTTATATTTACTGCCTATGCGGCATCTAAACAATATTATAATCGTATACAATCGCCAGAAATGGCAAAACATGCCGTCTTGTTTGGCATTGCACGTCCTGATAATTTTGATGGACTTTTATGGCGTCAGATAGCTCCTATTACGCAATTAAGCACAGACCTTTTAGGTTATGATCGATTGCGTTGCAAATATGAACAAAATCAAGAAAAATCGCGTCCTGTTCATCAGATGATGTATGAAGTGCAAACCTTAGTAGCTGCAGCAACCACACTCAAGCAACAACTTGAAAGCACAGTGGCTGAACGCGGCAACATCAATCGCGTATTGTATCCATTACGCAAAGAGATTAATCAACAACTTACCACGCTTCAATCAGTTATTTTAGAACTCCATCACGATCTTGAAAGTAAAACTAAAGTCTTCAGTGATGAACTATTAGTTCTTGATATACTTGCTGATGTAAGCATTTTTTCTTCAGCGAAAGAAACCAAATCAATCTCTATATCTCAGGATATTACTTCGGAGATCGTTCAAAAAACGCAACTGTTGGCGCAAACAACTGCTTGCTCAAAAATATTGTATGACGAGCTACAAGGAATACGAAAATCGATTTTTACAGCTGCAGGGGTGTCCGATATTAACGACAAACTTATAGGCCAAAAGGAGCTAACAAAGAATGAACAAGATAATGTAATCAAACAAACAGACCTGCATTTTCAAGGCTTTAAAAATATACCATCCCTACATTCCTGCATTACTGATTTACACAAACAATCACAATCAACCTACAAAGATAAATTAGAGAAGTTTATCAAAAACATTCCCGCAAATGTCAAAGAGCAGGTTTCAATATTCATTCAGGAAGCTGGCCGGTTTCCTTCTACCATAAAGCAACTGTTCACCAAAACAAGCATGCCTTCTCAATCAAAAATTAATTGGGAAAAAGTAAAAGAATACGTAATTATCGCGCTTGTTATCATTGTTATTATTGTCGTAATTGCAGGGCTTACGTACTTATCCTGTGGCGTTATTGCGCCATGGCTTGGATATCCATGGTGGTACGGACTTTTTTTTAGTCCAGCTCAAATGTGTTGGTTCAAAGCATTGGGGCTTAAAAAGACGAGCTATCCTGAGTTGCCGCAAGAAGACGCGGTTCAACTTTCGCCTCGTATAGTACAGAAGGCGCTCAGTGCTAATCTTTTTGAAGATACGCCCGAATTTATCGTCGAGTGGGAGCTTACCTCGATTCTCTTTGATCTCATGGTAACAGAGAAGGTTATAAGCGATGAAGCCACAATAGCTGCCAATGATAAGTCTACTATTCTTACTATCATTCAAAATTCAACCTGGCAGCACCTGACTATGGCACGCAAAGCAATTGAAAAAATTAAGGGTGATAAGCTAAATCTAGCCACGCGAATTGATAAGATTCGTAACGAACTTAGAATTTATTTTGCTACGCGACGAGGAACAACTCAAACTGCATAATCGCCAACCATTTGCTCCACCAAGTAAGCCCTCGGCACACCACCGGGGGCTTATTTCTTTATGTGGATCCATCCCCCATCTCAATCTTGTTTATTGGAACCAACTTGTGCTAACGTCAGTCAACGTTACAAATAATTTGTTATCGCACACCGAAGGAGAGTCTTATGAGAAAAGTGATCATATTATGCGGCATCTTATGCGCCTTTGTTACCTGCAACCAGTTACGTGCTGAATTTCTACCACCAAACCCTGCTGACTTCTCAGTGCTGCCCCAAGAGGACCGAACCAAATTGGATTCAATTACCGAAAATTATTCAAGAGCTCAACAAAAAGCATCACCTATCAAACAGATCAATAATTTGAGAAAAAAATACGCGCACAACAAAGAAGCTCTGACAGAAATCGAAACCGCATACGGCAAAGCATT
>Ga0172379_10000980_pt1 | contig 62539 bp, 57 predicted proteins | sample GrowelOW334metaG_FD_119756 | JGI IMG/M metagenome (GOLD analysis project Ga0172379, IMG submission 119756) | Groundwater microbial communities from an aquifer near a municipal landfill in Southern Ontario, Canada - Groundwater well OW334 metaG | ecosystem: Environmental > Aquatic > Deep... | reverse complement strand
TTTCAGGCGGCCAACAGACAAAAGAAAGTCTGCTTTTTAGCACCGCCTTCTTAAACTGTTTTTTGTGTTTATCATACCGATTAAAAGAGTATAATCTATAACAAAAAAGATGTCAACCCAGACGAACTGGGGACATCTTTTTTGTTATAAAGTCTATTTATTTTTTAATTATTCAGATGCTTCTTCGCCAAGCTTTGCGATAAATCGCGTAGCATATTCTTTGCCACCCAAGCCGAAAGCTATAGCTCCAGCCAAGGCCAACATCGCAATTATTCCAGAGAAAAGAATATTCATGTAATCACCCAAGCCAAGCTTCCCAAGAGCAATGATGATAGCAAAAACCCAAACAGCATATTTTGCAATAGCTGCAAACATATTAGCTGCTTTTAAGTTCATAGCTTTTGCTGTAGCTAAAACTGCTTTAGCAAGACCTTCAGAAACAACTGCGGCAATAATCAAAACAAATGCAGCAATAACAACTTGAGGCAAGAAAGCAAGAACACCTTCACTCAAGAAAGAAGACACGTCTGTCAAACCGACCAAATTAAGTGATGGAAGAAGAAAGACGATTATTATAAACCACCTTACTATTTGTCCAATAAAATATCCAGAGTTGAGATTTATTCCAGCTTTTTTAAAGAAATTTTCTGCGCCAATAGACTTTAAAAGATTGTCTATTTTAAGACTACTGAATACTTGTTCAATAGCTTTAGCGATCAAAGAACCTAAAACCCAACCTATGATAAAAAACACAACTGCCACTACAAACAGCGGAATAAACTGCACAAAACCAAACCACAAACTTTGAAATGATGCGTTGAAAACATCACCCCATGTAACAAAAATGTTATTCATAATAAAAGATTCTTAATAATAATACTACCTTTTTAAGTTTCGACCTTATAAAAGTTATACCTATATTGTATCAGTTTTTACTTAAGACTTACGAATAAACTATGTGGATAACTCAAAATGGGTTAAAACCTATCGAGTAGCCTTTGTAAGATTTAGTTCTTTAGCCTGCAAAACTACCTCATGTGGATAGTCTAAAATATCTCGAACTAATTTATCATACATATTTAATCTATAAAGAAATTCTTTGGTCTCAAATACAGCATAAATGAGTTCTATCCCTATCTCTGCTTCAATTTTTTTAATTCCTTCTTCTATTTTACTTCGTTTCATTTTATCTCCCACGATAAGCAAATCCACTCGGCTGTCATGATTTTTGATAAATACACCAGAAGTTATGATAAGTTTCACCCTTCCGATTTTTCGAAAATTATTTAAGATGGTTTGCTTGCTTAAAGTGTCCAAACTAAGCAATAAGCTTTCAAACTGCTCCCCATATTTAAAAAGAGAATTGAAATACCATAGAGGAGAAACAGCTGAACGCTTTTTGATAAAACCAATAGAAGAAAGCAACCTGAGCTCTCGGCGAACAGTTACGGGACTCACTCTGCTTCTTTTTGCAACATCCTTATTAGAAAAACCCTTACCTCTATTGAGTAAAAAGAGACGCATAATTTTTACCCGCGCCGAATTACCCAATATCTTTCCTAAAATTTCCATTCGGATATTGTAATGCTTTTCTAAGAAAAAATCAACGTGATTTTTTCTTTATTTAAAAACGCCCGAACTTCAGATCCTACAATTCCATCACCTTTTAAGTGATTTACAATCTGGAATGTAATTAAGGCTAATTTAACTTTAGGGCCAAAAATTCCATCAATATTTCCTACATCATACCCTGCTTTTTTTAGGAATTTTTGTAATTCCATAACCTCATTTCCAGTTGAACCTTGTTCTAGGAATTGGGTAAAGTGAAAGGATTCTGCACCGAGAACACCAGTAGCTGTTGCCCCACAACCCCAGTCCATACCACCACTGTTGCTGTTACAATTCCATGTCCATTTAGAATCTGAAAATCTATATACAGTATCGGGAGTAAACCCTTGTATACACAGCCCACTTGTTGGAGCAGAACTGAATGTCCCCCCTAAGGCAGAACCACATCCACCAGTAGTAGTTGTACCCCCGCTCGTTGTTGTTGTAGTATTTGTTTTTAAAGCACTGCAACCAGAGTAGCCCAGAGTTCCAGTACAAGTCCAAAGCCACGGACTAGAACTAGCACCACTTCCAGTAACAGAAGAAGCTGTTCCTGCAGAGCAAAGATTGGATGTTGGAACACTCGTGAAATTTTTACCACTTGAAGAACCACATTGGCCAATAGTCGCTGTAGTTGTGCCTGTTTTTGAAACACTACAGGAAGCAGTTGTTCCACCATTTGATCCAGCACAAGTCCATGTCCAAGGACCAGATCCAGAAAATACAGAGGCTGTTCCTGCAGAACACTGACTTGTTGCTCCAAGAGTAGGAGGGATAGCTGCAATTGATGTTCCATTTAAAGATCCGCATACACCAGCGGTAATAGTTGTTGCAGGATCTATGGTAAGAGTTAATTGTTTAGAACCTGGTGTTACGCTGCTGCTTGAAGTTGAAGTCAAAGTAACATTTACTGTATAGGTGCCGGCAACAGTCGGAGTGCCAGAAATTGTATTGCCAGTTAGGCTTAATCCTGTTGGTAATCCTGTGGCTGACCAAGTATAAAGACCAGCTGCTCCTGTTTGGAGATATTCAGTATAAGAAATTCCAACTGTGCCTTTTGTAAGAGAGGTGTTGGTGATAGGCATAATAGAAGTGCTTGCTCCAACTTTTGGAACACTACAAGAAGCAGTTGTTCCACCATTTAATCCAAGACAATTCCATGTCCAAGTATTTAATGATGTAGATGCTCCAACCAATGCTCCAAGAGTACCGGTACTGCAAAGAGAGGTCACTGCTATTGTTGGAGCACTTAATTGTGAAGCCGTTGCAGATCCACAAACACCATTAACAACGGTTGCAGTATTTGCTACACACATTCCACTGCTACCACAAATCTGTCCACTCAAACAATCACTACTAGTTGAACAAAGGGTTTTTTCAGAAATTATAGTAAATGAGTTACTTACGGTACTTATGTATTGGCTAGGATCACTAGGCGTTACAAGAACAGCTCTAATTTTATAATTTGTTCCTTGATAAAAATAGAAAGTTCCTTCACCAGCACTATAAATAGTGGAGGGAATAGTCCACGCGTAAGAACCTGTTGCTGGAAGTAGATTACCAGCACCATTAATTACAACCCATTGCCCGCTTGGTAAAAGAGCCTCTAAATAAACATGTGCATCACTAGGAGCTGATGAAGATTGCCATTGTATAGTATGAGTAGAGCCAATATCCCATTGTTCTCCACCACTTGGAGAAAGAATAGGCATTATATGAGTTGTTGTCGCTGAATCCACGGTTAAGGTAAATTGCTTACTTACAGATTTATCACCAGAAGAAGCAGCTAAAGCTGAATCAGATGCTTGAAGAGTAAATGTATATGTTCCTGCAACAGATGGTGTCCCTGTAATAATTGCACCTAAATCACTAGCAGAGATAATTAGTCCTGTTGGCAAACTACCACTAATCACAGACCAATATAAATTATTCGTAGATACCTCGCTAGAAACATCTAAGGTCGTCAGATACGTACTTCCTGCTTTTGCATTAGGAAGTAAAGAGGGAGTGCTAATAAAAATAGAAGTTCCACAAAACGTACCATCTACTGAACTAAAGCCTGTAATTGAAGTACAGCCACAACGGAAACCAGTAGCTGAATCAAATCCACCAGATGAACAAGTAGAAGTTTTTGTAATTACAGTAAGTAATACTGAATTACTTGGGAAATCTCCACTACTTAATCTATTTGCTACAAAAAGTTTATAGGTGCCAGGCGCCATGTCAGCTGGAATTACAAAACTTAGTGATGTATTTGTATACGAACTTGGAATAACCCTCTTAGTACCAACAGCCATAGGAGCACCACCAATAGAAACCCAGGAAGTATTATTAAAGTTTGAGCCATAAACTTCAACCATACTACCAGTCGCTGCTAAAGCAGGATTGAGATGAGTTATTTTCGCTGCTGCACAAGAAGTACCATCTATCCAACTAAATCCAGAAGTTGACTTACATCCACAAGGCAAAGGGTCCCCTGTTGTTGAATCAAAAGTATAAGATGAACAAGTTGAGGTTGATACTGGTGTTGATGTTGTTGTTGATATTGATGTTGACCCGCTAGCCAAATTATTATCTCCTTGAAAATCTCTTACCGCTCGATCGGTTATTCTCCCATATTTACCATCAATTTTCCCAAAGTAATAACCTTGATCTTTTAAAAATTGTTGAAGTGGTTTAATGCTAGTACTGCTTGCTCCCACTTTAAACCAACTTTGAAATAAATTACGAAACTGTGTCAAGCCTGATGAGTTAGAATTATCGTACCATTCATTACAACGTTGTCCGGTCACTGAACTAAACACATCACCAGAAGGACAAGTGACTGATGTTGAAACAGTACCACAAGCCTGACCAGTAGTTCGACTAAACATATCCCCCGCCAGACAACCTGAAGTAGTTGCTCCACCAATAGATGCTGCACTGAGAGAATTTACGTTAAAACTAAATAATGTAACGAATAAAACAAACCCAAACAATGTATATTTTTTCATATACCTGATATTATAAAATATGTAATAAATAAAGCTAGTAAGTTACCGTAAAGTAAATTATGTTAGAAATACCATTTGTGTTTGTAACGGAAATCGAATAAGTTCCAGGAACAACTGGTGAATATATTTGAGAACAATACTGGCCCGAGTAACAAGTGTTTAAATTTGACGGAACAGTGAAAGTTAGGTTAGCACCGTTATAAGAATACACATTCTGAATGATACTTCCACCAAAGTTAATAGTATTTGTTGTAACACCACCACTATTATAATAAGGATTATAAGCAAAACCTGTTCCAGATATTGTAACCTGAGTACCAATTCTTCCAGAAGTTGGAGAAATTGAATAAATAACAGGGGCACCGTAATTAATCGATGATCCACTAACCACTACACTTAAACTAGTAGTAGCAGATTGCCCATTGCTATTCGTCACAGTAAAGACTGGTGTATAAGTCCCTGCTTGTGTGTAAGTATGCGTAAAGGTTGCATTTTGTTGAGGTAAATAAACAGAAGAATTATTTATCCCATAAGCATAAAGTGGCTGGTCACCCCAATTGATTGAATAAGAAAGATTTCCACTAGTATTTATATTAGAAACCAACACAGTCCAAGTCCCTATTTGATTTACATTTAATGAGTGTGGCCCATTAACTCCAGAAATAACTGGAGCTTGGTTGTAGTAAGGGTAAATATTTTGGTAAGAATTTGAGTATTGTGATGTATTGCAAAGTTGTCCAGTGATTATGTTAAATGGTCCAGTAGAAGTGCATCCATAGCTATAGTTATTGGAATAATTATTATAGTTATAACCGTAATTATTAGAATAACCATATTGAGTATTGCAAAGTTGTCCAGTGTAAATATTATATAGTTCGCCAGCAGTACATCCATAGCTATAGTTATTGGAATAATTATTATTATAACCATATTGATTACTACAAAGTTGTCCGGTGTAAATATTATATAGTTCGCCAGCAGTACATCCATAGCTATAGTTATTGGAATAATTATTATAACTGGAATAACCATATTGGGTACTACAAAGTTGCCCAGTGGTAATGCTATACAAATTAGACCCAATACAGCCTGAATCATACGCACCCGCAGTGTTAAAACCCAAAAAACTAAAGCAAATTAAGGCTAAAATAGAAATAGATAAAATTAATGTATTTTTCTTCATATACTAATGTTATACTCTTTCTTTTTGTTTTGTCAATATAAAAAAACGGACGCTAGGCGTCCGTTTTTTAATACTATTTTATTATTTTAACTCGCCCCTTGCGCATAAAATTCTGCTGAATTTTTGTGCAAGCCGGCCCTCGATGCCGACGCATCTGCGGGTCGAAAATTGAGTTATTTAAGCTCAATTTTCCCTCCAACTTCTTCGATTTTTTTCTTCAAATCTTCAGCTTCAGCTTTCTTCATTCCATCTTTAAGAGTTCCTGGAGCAGCATCTACTAAATCTTTAGCATCTTTCAATCCAAGACCAAGTACTTCTTTAACGATTTTCATCACTGCAATTTTCTGCTCACCAGCAGATGCAAGCACAACAGTAAATGAATCCTTCTCTTCCTCAGCAGGACCAGCTGCGGGACCAGCTACGGCCACAGCGGCAGCTGATACTCCAAACTTTTCTTCTAAAGCTTTGACAAGTTCGTGAAGATCAAGAACTGACATTGTTTCTATTTCTTTTATAAGTTTTTCAAATTTTTCTGACATATAATTTTAAATTAATTTTTAATTATAAATTTTGTTGAAACATAACTTTTTAAGGGGGTTTCGAGCGCGACGGCGCGAGAACTTCAGGATTTTTTAAGCTTCAAAAAATCTGTACCCTAAAAAAGTTTATATTTAATAAAATTTAGGCTTTCTTTGCTATTTGATCCAAAACAACTGCCAAACGCTGAATTGGAGAATTGATAAGGTTAACAAACTGAGCATAGAGAACTTCACGACTTGGGATCATTGCTATTTCTGTCATTTTCTCTCCCCCAACAAATTTACCTTCAAAAATACCCCCCAAGATACTTAGTACCCCTTTATGAGTTTTTTGAAAATTAAAAATCTCGCGAGCTCCTGCTATTGGATCTTTAGAATAGGCAATAGCCACTTCTCCAGCAAGCTCTGGGATTTCTCCTGTAGCCTTACCAGTAAGCGCACGTTTAAGTAATGTCTTTCTCCCCACTTTGTATTTTATCCCCTGATCTCGAAGATTTTTACGAAGAGTTGTTTCATCACTTACTTTCAAACCATGAAAATTCACAAAGACTAAAGACTCAGAACCTTTGATGGCTCCTTCTAATTCTTTGATCATTTCTTCTTTTTTTGATTTTTGTAACATAGCTAATTTTTAATGAACGAAGTGAATATAAAAATTGTTACCCTGTTAAATAAGATTTAAGCCGGTTTCTAAGAAATAATTTACCATGATAAGTTTTTAGATATTTCTCACGATGCATGGCATCTTTTTTATCTAAACAAACTTCAGAGTAAATTAATTCTAATGGTCGACGTAATTTAGTAGAAATAACGTGACCTTTTGAATGTTGCTTAAATCTTGATTTCAAATTTTCGGTATAACCAACATAAAAGTTATTATCCTTCGAAGATTTTAAAACATAAATGTAGTAAAATTCCTTCTTATTTGAAATCATTTAACAGGGTTAAATAAAATATATTCGCTAGCGCTCCTTATTTTAAACTAAAAAAACGGCTTTTAGCCGCTAGAATATCGACCCACTAAATAGGACTTACACCAACATTTAAGGAATGAAATGACTATAAATTTTGAGTGTCCTGTTAAATGCCCTTCGGGCAATTTTTGTAAAACAAAAATTATTTAACAGGATTCTCAATTTTCTAGTCGCTACGTTCCCGAAAATTGGAACCTATCTTCTCTGCGGTTTATCCGAACACTTATATTTAAGTGTGGGGATTTATTTAATATAGCACAACCCCAGTAGCAGAGCAAGCTCGCTACGGGGCAGGCTTTTCTATTTTGCAAGTACAGAAATTCCTATTAGTCCTAAAATAATCATTGCTAAAAAAATTGTTAAAACCTTAAAAAAATGTTTACAAAGCATAGCTTGATTATACCCCCACACTTATTTAAAATCAAAATAAGTGTGGGGGTATATCACAAATCAAAAAACCATACCCGCGGGTATGGTTTTTTGTTAACTTTAGAAAATTCTAAAAGTTTATTGAGCATTCATCATTGCCTTTGTTTTTGGGCCAACGAGACCGTCTACTACAAGCCCTTGAGCCTTTTGCCATTTCTTAATAACAGCAATTGTCTTAGGTCCTAGTTTGCCATCTAATATCAATCCAAGATTCAATTTATCATTCAAGAATCTCTGAAGTTCCATCACGGCTGCCCCTTTACTACCATTTTTGAGAGTCTTAGTGCCAAAGTCATAGGTAGCTTTAGCTATAGCAACAATAGTATTTTGGCAAAGAGCACCTGTAGATGTATTGTATTTATTTCCACCAGAACAACCCGGAGACATTGTAGTCTCAGTGATTCCTGGAGCAACTTCTACTGTTATAGGCACAGGACTCTGTGCAACTTCTGAAGTTGTGTTTGGAGCTTTACAAACACCGTTTGTAAGAACTGCTGGAGAAATACAATTTATTGTGCCAGTTCCTCCTGTACCACTGTCAACAGTAGCACGACCTACAGCAACAGTCATGTGATATGTTATCCCAGAAGTGAAATAAGTATCAGTTTCATTAGTTGCAGTTGCAGCAGTTGCCCCCCAAGTCCCTCTCTTTTGGTAAGCTGTTCCAAAATAAAGTTTATTGGCAGTACTTAAACTACTAGTTAATAAAGTAATTGTCGTTCCACTATTAACTGTCAATGTCTGATTTATAATCGTACTAGCTGGAAATGATTTTGCTAAAGTTCCACTTAAAGTAAGATTATAATAACCTGCTGCTGGTAGCAAAACTGTTTGAGCACCACCACCATAAGTTACGGTGTTAGCAAGTGTAGTTGTAAGAACTCCAGCACCATCTGTTGCAGTCGTAGCAAGAAGAGTAAGACTTGAACCAGCTGCTTGTGTCCAAGCACCAGTAAGAGTCAATGTTCCAGTAACTGTAACAGTTCCAGTATTGCTGTTAGTTGTAGTTCCACTCGCAATTGTTAATGCACCCTCAAAAGTTATATTTCCAGTACCTGCTAAATTACCCGTTAATGTTGTACCTCCTGCTCCAAGATTTACTGCCGTAGCACTATTGTTTGTAATACCTGCACCAAAGACATTAACTGGATCAAGTGCGGCAAGACTAAATGAACCACCAGAGTTAACCGTTACCAATCCTGTGAAAGTTTTAGTACCAGTTGCAGATGTTGTATCTACTGTTCCAGTAATGCTTGAAGTTGTTCCAACTTCAAAACTATAACCAGCTAAGTGCAAAGTTGCGCCTGATTGAACACCAAGAGTTGCCGCTATTGTTATATTTGCTGCTGTGGTCACAGTCGCTGTACCCCCAATAACTAAACCGCCAGTAATTGTTGTAAGACCAGTTATAGTTTTTGTTCCAGTACCCTGCAAATAAAGATTGTAATAGGTGTGAGTAGCAGTATCTATGATTGTTTGATCCCCCCCTCCGTAAAATACTGAGTTCCCTGCAGCTGTAGCCGTCAAAGTGGTAACAGTATTTGTAGTACCATTAAGATACAAACCGGCATTGGCGCCGTTAACAACAGTTCCTCCTCCGGTAAGATTACCAGTGATTGTCATTATTCCCAGATTTGTAACAGTTCCTAATGTGTTAACAAAATTTCCTCCTATACTAATTACACTGCCAGCGTCTGTAGAAGTAAGCAAGGCTTTTGTAATAGCACTAGCACCAAGAAGAGAAAAATCTCCTGTAGTAGTAATATTACCATCGCCCACAGTCATCGAACCAATACCAGAAGCACCTCCTGTGATACTAACACTTCCAGCACTAAGCGTTCCAGTCCCAACAGCAATGGTAGTAGTACCAACTCCTGAAGAGAGAGGAACTGTGATAGCTCCTGAAACAGTAAGGGTATTTGTACCCGTAAAGGTAATTCCATTACCAGCACCAGCAGCTGGATCAATAAAAGTAATCGAAGTTGCAGCAGCAGTTGCATCTATGTTAACTGTAACAGCAGCATTGATTGTAACAGTGTCCCCTGCTACAGGAACAGAGTTCCCCCCCCATGTAGCTGTATCACCCCAAGCACCTGAAACAGATGCAGTTCGAGCATATGCTTCTGCCTTACTTGTTGAGACAAGTCCAAATACTCCTAAAGCAAAAGCAAGCATTCCGACTGATAGAAAAACATTTTTTAAACTTAATTTCATAATTTTTTTCATCTCGCCGTGCGAGATTAAGTTAATTAATAATAATAATAATAATAATTTTTTAGAACAATAAATATTTTCACCACCAAAACGACCTTCAGCGGTAATTTATACATTATAGTATAGCACTAAAAATATAAATTTAACACAATAAATAACCTGTGGATAACCCCCACACCTTTCGTTTTATAACTTCAGGCCATATAATAGTTATAATGTATTACGTATATATTCTAAAAAGTCTAAAAGATGAAAAGTTATATATTGGCTCAACTAATGACCTGAAACGAAGACTTTCGGAACACAATAATGGCCTTAATCGTTCAACAAAAGCTAGGCGACCTTTTGAACTTAGATATTATGAAGCTTGTGCTAATAAAAATGATGCTAGAACTAGAGAATATAATCTTAAAAAAGATGGCAAAGCGCTTGGACAGTTAAAAAGAAGGATTTCCGAAAGTCTTAAATAAAACAAAAGGTGTGGGGGATAACTTTTTAAGCATAAAAACACAAACAAAAAGCCATCCCCGTCGGGATGGCTTTTTGTTTTACCTGCACACCTTTCAACTTCTGAAAGGTTGTGGAGGAATACTTTTTAAGGCGTATTAACCAGAGCTATATAAATATTATTTATTTATATAAGCTTGTGGACCAACGGCTGTTGGTAATGCATAAGCATAATCAACTGCATCAGTAGAACCATCTACATTGTTAGTCAACATAAAGGTCTTTAATTTAGCTCCGTTGTAACCATTTGCTGTTGCCACTGTAATCTTGTAAGAAGTGACAAAGTTCTTTGTTGTTCCAGCTGGAATCTTGTAGACACCAGAGGTAGTACCATACACAGCATCAGAAGAAGTTGTACTCAACTGAGAAAGTGTATATACGGTTGTAGCAGGTGTGCCATTGGCAACTTGCTGTTCCAAGAAAATACCAGTAGTACCATCAGCTGGAGTAGCAGAAAGGTATTTATCCTCTCCATTAGCTGTAACACTAAATGACATAGTACCAGTCATTTGCTGAGCAGTAGAACTAGAATCTGGGGTAGTAACTACTGGTGTACTTGATCCAGTGTAAGCAATGGCTGGGCCATATTGATACATGTACTGGTAGTTTCCAGTTACAGTTCCAGTTGGAGTAATAGCGTTGTAATTTGCATCTGTGGTAACAATACCAGCAGCTGATACAGTAACATTTGCACTAATTCCAGTACCAGAAGTTGTGTATCCAGCACCAGGAGTACCAACAGGATTCATTTGAACCCAAATTGATAATTTAGTTGTTGTATCTTTAAGAATGCTAATATTCAAGCTATCAAATTGATAACAACTAAGAGTAGTAGTATAAGCACCACAAGTATAAGCTACGCCGGAAGATGAAGTAGAACCACTAGCTGTAGTTGCTGGAGCTGGAGCGGCTTGTGCAAGAATAGCTCCTGAAGCATCTCGAAGTTGAACTGAAGCCACCATATTCTTCAAGGTAGCAGCACTAGAATTAACTACACCCACTACTTTTGTAACCTTAAGATCTGATTGAGTTGCCTTTAGGTCGAAATCAGTTACTTTAACATCAGTTAGAGTTCCTGCTGTCGCACTAAGGCCAGAAACTATTCCAGTTGCTGGACTAGTTGCACTTAATTGAGCTGTTTCTACCCCTGTTGTTGAGGCTGAAGTAACAAAATTAATAACTCGAGCGGTAAGAGTTACTGCTTCAGAGTAACCAGAACCATCAGTTGTCCTGATAGAACTGTTTGCGGTCATATTAGTAGCTGTAGCACCTGTTAGATCCTGTGTCAAAAGAGGGCGATCAAACTTAGCGGTCAATGTCTTAGTCGTTCCAACTGGAACAACTACGTTTAGACCATTAAATTGAACTTGCCATTCTGAACCAGTTGTATACTCAATAACGGTTGAAGATGAAAGAGCGATAGTAGCGAGTTGTGTTGAACCATCCCAAAGAGAGATGTTGTTAGCAGCAAGCCAAATGCGCTGATCAAAATTTAACCATAGACGAGAAACTTTCATATCAGAACCAGTAGCCTTCATTTGCAAACCAATAAATGCCTGATTATTCTGTCCCTTGTAAACAAGGGTAGTATTTCCAGGAACTGGAGCATATGAAAGTGCTATTGAACCTTCACCTGTTGAAGTTATTGGGGCTACAGTACATGATGCGCCAGTTGTTGCACTAAATAATGCTCCGACTGCACAACCAGGGACTGTTGAAGTTGCAACAGAACATGCTGCGCCAGTTGCGGAATTAAATAATGCTCCACCTGTACAAGGGCCAGTTGCTGGCAATGCTGCACAAGCAAGACCTGTTGTTGAACTGTATCCTGCAGCTGAAGTACAACCTGCTGGGAAATTCCCAGAAACTGCACCACCAGCATTGAAGACAGCTCGTGACTTAGCACCAACTACTCCGTCGGCTACTAAACCATTATTTGCTTGCCAAGCCATAACAGAGGTCTTAGTCATAGGACCAAATTTACCATCTGCAGTTGCTCCGACTACGGCCTGAAGACATTTAACTTCATCGCCTGTTGAACCTACTCTTAATGTAGCTGTGAGTGTACAATCAGCTGAAGCTGTGTCTGCACCAATAAATGCAACACCTCCTACAACTAAAACTGTAACAATCAAAGCTCCAAGAAGAAATTTTGATTTTAATAATTTACTCATAAATTTTTTCTAATTTTTTTACGCCATTAATTAGTTTCGACAAAACTAAAAGCGTATTTTTTTCCTATCATTTTTCTCTCCGCTAATAACTAATAATAATTTATAATGTCGCGGATTAAAAAACGAATAGTGATAAACTAACATTGAAAACATAGCTATTTGGTTTTCAATGACCTTTCTTTACCCAACCAAAACTTTTTATAATTAATAAAAGAGTTGGCAGGGAATCTATCTTCGTTCAAGATTTTTTCGACGAAATCCTGAATAAAAATAAATAAACTTTATGAATACAAAATACACAAGTTCTGTGCGCTTTGTAAACATAAACACATTATAATATATCTCAAAAAATTATAGCAATATATTATGTGGATAACTTAGCTATTAAGCCAATACCCATGAATCTATCTTACTTCATTTTTAGTTAAAATGCAAGCAAAGATTGTGGTAAATAAGTAAATCGTTAATACATAACTCTCCGCAGAATTTTCAATGATTTAAAAATCTATTTCAAAAAATATCGACTCCAACGCTTCTCCCCTGTTTTATTAAGGACACTGTCTTTAACCATAGAAACAAGTTCTCTTTGAAGAGTTTTTTCACTGCAAGAAACGAGAGAAGTAATTTTATCTTGTGATGATTGGACTTTGTCCTTTATGTCCTTTATTGTGGCATTTCCTCCTAGGGTTTTTATAATATTTATTATATCGTTACGTCTTTGTTTTTTAAAAGCATCAAAGTCTTGATTGTGAGAAAACTGTGATTTCTGAGTTTTCATATTTGGATTAATTTTATCGGACAAAGCTTTCAGTAAAGTACTACCTCTTTGAACTCCAATCCTTGTAGGGGTAGGGTGTCCGATAGAAATTCCTTTCTTGCTCATTAACAAAGGAGAGGCTTCGTAAGTATCAGACTTCTCTCCATTATGATCTCCAAAAAACTCAGATAAATTTATTGGTCTATTCGGTTTATTTATTTCGCTTTCAACAACGTCTTTTTCTGTTTGAATAGATAATATAGATTCGCTTAATTCTATAAACTCTTTTTTAAGAATAGAGCAATTCATTTCAGAAATAATATTTACAGCAGAAGCAATGTCTAAAAAGGACATTATTTCGGATATCTTTCTACGAGCATTGGAAGGAATAGAATTTATGTCCGATATAATTCCCGTCCCCAATGTCCTTAATTTATTTCTAAGTGGTTCATCTTTGTCTATGATGTCTGTTACCATATAAAGGGCAGTAATAAGCTTATTGATTTTTGTATAGGACACCAAGCCAAACCCTACGGCTTGGTACGGTGCAGGCACGGAAGAGGTGTCTTTTATGGAGTCTTTTACATTTTTTTCTTCCTTAAACATTTGTCCATTATATATAGGACAAAGAAAAAAGCAAGGGTTTAAAAACTTTTTTTCGGCGTCTCTTTTCTGAAAGAACAAAGTATAGTTTAAAAAAGCACACATAAAATTCTGCTGAATTTTTGCTCAAGACTCGACTCGTCAGTCTCCGTAGTCATTTTTAAACTATACTTTGCTATTCCAGAAATAAGACAAGTTTCTAAAATATTTTTCGACACAACTTTAAAAGAAACAGAATTGTTGCTATTTGCAGGCTACGGAGCGCGACGGCGCGAGTCCTGAGAAATTTCTTAGCAAAGAAATATTTGTACTACAAATAACAACAATTCTGTTTCTTTTTAATTCATAAAAATATGTTAAAATAACTGTATGGCGAAAAACGAGAACAGGAAGAATGGTAAAAATGATAAAAAAGTAGCAATGGGATTAAAAGCTCACACTAAGCACGGAATTATCGCAGTTATTTTTTTTGTTCTAGCATTATTTTTTTTAATGTCTTATGCGAATGTCGCAGGAAAGGCCGGTGTGTTTTTATATGACTTTTCTAAAATGATGCTCGGCACAATCGGTTATTTTATTTTGCCAACATTATTTATTTTACTCGGATATTCATTTATAAAATCAGAAGTACCAGATATAGGATGGACCCGCACAATCAGTGGAATACTGTTCCTACTCTCTAGTCTCGGAATAATAGAAATAGCAGGAGGAATAGACAATCAAGCAGGAGGATTATTGGGGAAAATATTATCTACGCCCTTCGTTTCTCTTTTTGATATATATGCCAGTCTGGTTTTACTCGGAGCAATTTTAATAATTTCAATTTTAATGATGCTAGATGTAAAGCCCAACTTCGCTCCCTTGTTTACAAAAATTTGGTCTTTCTTTAGAAAGAAAAAGTCTCTCGAAAATGCTCAAGAAACTTTAAATGAAGACGAAATAAAAGAAGTAGAAAAATCTATACCAGAAGAAGAGGAAGAGGAAAAAGAAACTACTGGAGAAAAAGTTAAAAAGGCTTTAGGTTTCAACAAAACAAAAGAAGAGGAAGAGGAAGAAATGCCAATTAGAAAAAGAAAGAGCGGACTTGGTTCTTATGTTCCTCCCCCACTCTCTCTCCTTGAAGAAGACAAAGGTAAACCAAATACCGGCGACATTAAAGCAAATGCAAATATTATCAAACGCACCTTGGCTAATTTCGGCATTGAAGTAGAGATGGATGAAATAACTATCGGACCGACGGTGACTCGTTATGCTTTGAAGCCAGCCGAAGGAGTGAAGCTTTCTCGCATCGTTGGTTTACAAAATGATCTTGCCCTCTCCCTCGCTGCTCACCCGATCCGCATAGAAGCACCGATTCCAGGCAAGTCCCTCGTCGGTATTGAAATTCCAAATAAATCAAAATCAATCGTTGGCCTAGCCACTCTCCTCTCTGATGATAAATTCCAAAATTCTCCTAAACCTCTAACAACTGCCCTCGGAAGATCTATTTCTGGGAAAGCTGTCTTCGGCAATCTAGCTAAAATGCCCCATATTCTAGTAGCTGGAACGACAGGCTCTGGGAAATCTGTCACCATTCATTCTATGATTACTTCCCTTTTGTATAGAAATGGACCAGATGATTTGAAGCTTATTTTAATAGACCCAAAGCGCGTAGAGCTCACTCTTTATAATAATATTCCACATTTACTTACCCCTGTAATCACTGAAGCGAAGAAAACAATTCTAGCTTTAAAATGGGCAGCCAAAGAAATGGATCGTCGTTACGACATCTTGGAAGCAGAGTCTGTGAGAGATATCGAGTCTTATCATAGTAATGTATTCAATAAAAATCCAAAAAAGAAAAGAACCAACAGCGTTGGGGAAGAAGAAGAAATTAATGCTGACCGCATGCCCTATGTTGTTATTATAATAGACGAATTGGCAGACATCATGAGTACTTATCCAAGAGAACTCGAATCCGCTATCGTTCGACTAGCCCAAATGTCTAGAGCAGTAGGTATACATTTGATACTCTCTACCCAGCGTCCTGAAGTAAATATCATCACTGGTTTAATTAAAGCAAATATTCCTGCTCGAGTAGCGCTTAAGGTGTCTTCGCAAGTAGATTCACGCACAATTTTAGACGCTGGTGGAGCAGAAAAACTCTTAGGGGCTGGTGACATGTTATATTCTTCGGGCGAAGCTCAACCAGAGAGATTGCAAAGCGCCTTTATTTCCGAATCTGAAGTTAAAAAAGTGGTAAAGTATCTCGCAGATGCTTATGAAGATGAAGTCTCTGAGGAAATTACCCTAACCGCTGGAAGTATCTCGGCTGATAAAAGTATTTTTGAAAGTTCTCTAGAAGATGACAACGATAATGATGACGATGAAATGTATGAGGAAGCTAGGATTTGTGTAATGGAAGCAGGTAAAGCTTCAACTTCTTACCTCCAGAGAAAATTAAAATTGGGCTATGCTCGCGCAGCCCGATTAATGGATCGTCTAGAAGAACGTGGGGTCATTGGACCTGGAGATGGTGCCAAGCCTAGAGAAGTATTGGAGAAAATTACCCATGATGAAAATGGTAACAATGTCGTATAAAATAATGAACAAAGTGAATATATTTTAAAGACCTTGTTAAATAATTTTTATACTCACTATGTTCGTTAAAAATCAATTATGAATCAAAATACAAAAAAAATAATTAAAATAGGAGGGTTTTCTCTTTTTTTTATTTTAATTATTATTTATGTAATTATAGGTTCTAAAGATTTGATATTTGGTGTAAAAATTAAAAATGTAAATCTAGTAGATGGAGCTACAGTAACAGAAAATATAATACAAATAACCGGTAATGCAAAAAACGCAATAAATCTAACCCTAGATGGCCGAGAAATTTCTATAGATGAACAAGGTAACTTCGATGAAACAATTGCACTTCTTGCCGGATATAATATAATCAATATCAAAGCAAGAGATAAGTTTGGATATATTGATGAAAAAAATTATCATATTATAAAATAACGAACGAAGTGAGTATATTTTTTTTGACCCCGTTAAATAGCTTTTGCTAAGCAAAAGCTAAAATCCAAAGGATTTTATTTAACTGGGTGATGATTTTATATATTCGCTACGCTCATTTAAAATCAATCATGCAAAAGAAAAAAGCAAAAAAAGAAGATAAAACAGTAGGCGAAGCCGTGCTTGAAGATACACTGAAATCTATCCAAACAAAATTTGGCGAAGGATCTATTATGAAATTTGGTGATTCGCCAAAAGTAGACATCAATACAATACCAACTGGTTCTATCGGCCTTGATATGGCGCTTGGTGTCGGAGGAATACCGCGCGGTAGGATTATAGAAATTTTTGGCCCAGAATCTTCTGGTAAAACAACTCTTTCTCTGCACATTGTAGCCGAAGCTCAGAAAAAGGGTGGTGTTTGCGCATACATCGATGCTGAACATGCGATGGATCCAGATTATACTAAAAAGCTTGGAGTAAATATAAATGATTTACTTATTTCTCAACCAGACAATGGCGAACAAGCACTCGAAATAGTGGAGTCATTAGTTCGAACTGGGAAAATTGATGTAGTGGTCGTAGACTCAGTCGCGGCCCTCACTCCCAAAGATGAAATCGAGGGTGATATGGGAGCATATCATGTCGGAAAACAAGCTCGCCTAATGTCTCAAGCACTTCGTAAGCTAACGGCTATCGTTGCTCGATCTAAAACCGTTGTTATTTTTATAAACCAAATTAGAATGCAAATTGGAGTAATGTTTGGTAATCCAGAAACTACTCCAGGAGGAAAAGCCTTGAAATTTTATACTTCTGTTCGGCTTGATATTCGAAAAATCGCTCAAATAAAAAAGGGCGAGGAAGTCGTGGGAAGTCGTACTCGGGTAAAAGTAGTGAAAAACAAAGTGGCTGCTCCGTTTAAGCAGACAGAATTTGATATTATTTACAATGAAGGTATTTCCAAAGAAGGTGAGATTATGGCTCTAGGAGAAAAATTCAAAATTATAGAAAAAACTGGAAATTCATATTTCTACACGCCAGCTGGTGACAAGACAGAGAAAATAAAATTAGGCGTAGGCTATGACTCTACTCGCACCTTCTTGAAAGAAAATAAAAAGACATCAGACCAAATCTTAAAAGAAATTCGCAAAAAGTTTGCTGAAGAAGCGTAAAAAGAAATAAAATAACTTAGATATCAATTTTTCTCCGGTACGGATTTTTTTCTGCTGAAAAAAATCCTGAAGTTTTCGGCTCGACAGCCTACGAAACCCCTGCGAAAAATTATATCTAAATTATTTTTAAATTTGATTTAATAAATTAATCTGTTAGTATATTGATTATGGCTCAATTAGAATACAGTGCAATTCGTGAGAAAAAAATAATTATCCATGATGATGAACCATGTGAAGTGGTAGAGTCTCATGTTGCTCGTACCCAGCAAAGAAAACCACAAAATCAGGTAAAATTGCGAAGTTTAATATCAGGAAAGGTCTTCCCTGCCACTTATCACGTTTCTGATTCTGCGATGGAAGCTGATATCACCAAACGTGATATTACTTTTCTATATTCCAATAAAGGTGAATTCTGGTTTTGTGAACCAGAAGATAAAAGTAAAAGATTTAAATTAGACGAAAACCTTATTGGAAACACTGCTAAATTTTTAAAACAAAATGGAAATGCTACTGCCCTCGTCTGGGACAATGACGACGAAGAAACAATTATTAAAGTCACTCTTCCCATTAAGATGGAATTTTTAGTAAAAGAAGCTCCACCAGCCGTCCGAGGAGATACTTCTAAGAGCGGAAATAAAATTATTACCTTAGAAAATGGCACAACTTTAAACGCTCCGATGTTTATAAAAGAAGGAGATAAAATTAGTGTTAATACAGAAACTGGAGAATACGTGGAACGAGTTTAGTTTTTTACTTCTATTATTTTTTATAGATAAAACTTTTTTTAACAGATCTTGGATCAAGTAAGGGTAATTCTGCTGGTGCACCACGTAATTTACGAAGCCTAAAAGAACTACAATGATCTGCCCTATTATCAGCAAAGCCCGGCACAAAAGATATCTCAATTAAATTTTTATATTCTTTTTCAATTTTTTCCGTCCAATCTCTTAAAAGCTTGTTGAAGGCGACAGGTGTCTGCACAAACATAACACCTTCCTCGGCAAGTAATTCATACCAAATTTTTAAAATTTTACTAACGGTATACGGTTCTATTGGAACGAATTCCAAACCTCTTCCCATACGTGACACTATGAAGTCTACCTTTTTGCCTTCTAATAGCTTGTCCAAGGATTCATATGTTTTAAGATCAAAAATATCACCCTTTAATATTTCATGATTTATTTTTTTATCTTCTTTTTTTGACTGAACTAAATCTTTTCTTTTTCTGTGATCAATAAGATCAACTCCTATTGATTGAGCAAAGAAACCAGATGAAAATGATTTAAAAACATTTGAGCCAATCCCCCCGAATTCTACACCGACAGCTTCTCCTTCTTTTTTCTTAAGACATTCCTGAACATAACTTTTCATGTTTTTATTTGATTCTGGTAAAATATAATAAAATGATTTAGCAAAAGATTCTCCTCCAATTGAATGAAAATCCTCATCTAAGGGGGAATCTAACCAACTATAATCTTTTTTCCCTTTTTTCCCAGCTTCAAAACACTTAATCTTTGCTTGATTTTGTATAATTACCTCTTTTCGTTTTTTGCCAATAGGAAATCTTTCAAAATCATTCATAAAAATATGATAACACAAAATTAAAAACCTAGCTCAAAAAAATCCTCTTTCGAGGATTTTTGTTTTTTATTTAACCACGAAAGGAAGAAGCCCTAGAAATCTCGCGTGCTTAATAGCATTTGCCAATGCACGTTGATTCTTTGAAGTTACTCCTGTGCGTTTATGGCTCACTATTTTACCATTAGGATTTAAAAATTTCTTTAAAATTTCAATATCCTTGTAATCTATGTATTTTATATTGTTGGCTGAAAAATAATCTTGTTTCATAAATTTTATGTGGCGTTAAGCTCGTAGTTATTAATTAAAATGGAATGTCCTCAGGATTAATATCTTCTTCTGGGTATTCTATAGAATCTACTTCTCCTTCGGAGGCTGGGGCTTTTGACCCTGCGCTTGATGTTCCAGTATTTCCCCCTGTACTACCTCCTTTGGGACCAAACTGAGTACGATCAGCCACTATTTCGGTGCGATATTTCTTCTCCCCACTCGTTTTATCATCCCAACTTCTAGTCTGCATCCTGCCTTCAATCAATATAGAACTTCCTTTCTTCATATATTGAGCAACTGTCTCTGCTTGGCGTCCGAAAACTACTATATTGTGATAATCAGCTGATTCTTGACGTGCTCCATTTTTATCTTTCCACACACGATTGGTAGCAATAGAAAATGTACAAACTTTTATTCCAGAAGGCAGTGATCGAAGTTCTGGATCACGAGTAAGATTCCCTATTAAAATTGCTTTATTTAAATACATATAATTAATTACAAATTTTTAAACTGCTACCATCGCATCTATTTCTTTATCAATTTCTTCTTTATCTATAGGAACAGCTTTTTCATTTCCATTTTTTTCTGTCTTTGTTTTTCTATATGACATCTCTCCTCGAACAAACCTTTTTGCATTGATTGTATTTTCTCTTACTGTTTTTAATATTAAGAATCGAACAAAATTAGGATCAAGGTCAAGGCGCTTTTTTAATTTCAAAATTTTATCTGAATCCATTGTAAACTTAACCCAGCCAAAATAAGCTGTTTTAAATTTATTACGTACATTTGCCACAACTTTAACCATAGGATAAGCAAGGTTTAACATTTTTGGCATTTCGTCAGAGATAGTAATACCATCTAATGATGAAATAAGTTCTTTTAAATTACCAACGGTAACTGGCACATCAAGCTCTCCTAGTGTAGGCATTAAAAGGTAACCAAGCTCATACACCCGAGAATTAACGTCCGTATCTATTTTATTTTCATCTTTAATTTCCGCTTCTGACATAGGTTCCATACTATCAAAAAGACCTTAAAAAGTAAAGTCTCAATGGTTATTTAGTCTTAAATTCCAAACATTCGCTTTGCATTTGCGACGATAGCTAGGGCAACATCATCTTCTCCTAGATTTTTTATCTCAGCAATTTTTTTTACAATTTCATTCACATAAACGGGTTCATTACGTTTACCCCGATAAGGCACTGGAGCTACATAAGGAGAATCTGTGTCAGTTAAGATCATGCCGAGTGGAACATTTTTTATAACTTCATTGTAATGACATCCTGTTCCGTCCTTTTTAGGAGGAAAAGTGATAGCTCCAGCAAAAGAAATCATAAATCCAAAATCTACAAAACTTTTCGCTTCTTCCAGTGTGCCAGAAAAAAAGTGGACCACACCCTTTACTTTTGCGTATTCTTTCAAGATATTCAAGGCGTCTCCATAAGCATCTCTAATGTGCAACATCAGAGGCTTATTAAATTCATTTGCAAGTTCTACTTGTTTAATAAATACTTCTTTTTGTTTTGCTATTAATTCTTTTTCCGCATGATAATAATCCAAACCACATTCTCCTATAGCTACAACTTTTTTATCTTTCAAAAATTCTCGATAAATGTTTTTATCAAAAGTTTCTCCCCGAGAGGTAAACTCACCTCCCTCCTCCCCTAACTCCTGTTTATCATGATGTGAAGCACTAGTATGTATCGGATGCAATCCAATAACTGCATACACACCCTCTTTATATTTATTCGCTAGTTCAATTGCCTTTTTAGATGTATCTACTTGTGTTCCAACGTTTATTACCCAAGTATCATTTTCCAAGGCACGCTTAATTACCTCGTCTCTATCAGCATCAAACGCTTTAAAATTTACATGACTATGGATGTCTATATACTTAGGAGTCATAAAATACAATTAAGAACCTCACCCTACCCTCTCCTTATTAACGAGAGGGTCATTTAATTCACTAATAATTTTTTCCAGAACACCATTTATGTTAACATTTATTTCGTCATTCCAAAAACGAATTACTTTTATGCCAAGGAGAAGGCTGGGGTGAGGTTTTTTGTTTTTTCTGAGTTCGAACACATTCTAGTGCAAAATTTTTTACCCCAAATAATTTATGTAATTCGCTTTGTTCTTCAGGTGATATATCTCTAAGTTCTGTTTCAAGAATTTTTTGTAGTAATTTTTTACTATCTTCCCCATGACACCTTGGACCTGTCCAATGCCCACCACTCCATCGGTCTACCTCAAGTTCGCATTCAATAACTCCATCGTCATAAAACCTAATATGATACTCATTTATCCCAGTAAAAGTTACAGGGATTGTTTTAATAAGTCCTGCAGTCTGTCCTGGAAAAACCAACTGCCAAAAAGTTCTTTTAAATCCCACCTTAATTAGGCTAGAAAAAAATATCTTTTGATAGTATCCATGCCTTTCAGTCCCGAAACATCCAACAAAAACTTTTGGTTTAAACAATGCACATGGATATTTTGTTGCCCCGTAAATAAAATCTTTAATATAATTTATTATTATCATATTCGTATTATTGTGTTTGCCCCTCTCCTTAATAAGGAGAGGGGCTGGGGTGAGGTTCTTATTCTTTTCTCAAAAACAGCGGTTTTTCTGGCTTTTTATTTTCTTTAATTAATCTGAGAATTTCTTCCGCAGTCTGAGGAAGAAAAGAACGAAGCCTCATGGCTATTTCAAAAAGATATCCAACAGCTTCTTTTATATTTTCTTTTGCTAATTTTGGATCTGTTTTTATTTTTTCAAAAGGTTTACAAATTTGTATAAATTTATCAATAACTTGAACACGCTTAAATATATCATCTATTTCTTCTTTTAATTTAAAATCTTCAATGTGGCCCGTCTCAAAATTTTTATAACTTTTATTAATGTCCGATATGTCTACATCATAGTTAATAACCATATTCATAAGACGCGACACCAAATTCCCCAAACCATTTGCTAGTCCTGCATTATAAGACTCTTTAAATCTTTCCATTGTAAATGGACTATCCTCAAATGGAGAAATCTCGCGAAGTAAAAAATATCTTAGGGCATCAGTGCCATATTCTTTCACAATTTCATTTGGATTAATTACATTACCAAGCGATTTTGACATTTTAATTCCTCCTTCACCGGTAATAAAACCATGATAAACAACAGTATCTGTCGTTGGCAAACCAGCAGACATCAACATTCCCTGCCACATCACAGACTGAAATTTAACCATATCCTTACCGGCAGTCTGAACAGTTTTTCCATCTTGCCAAAATTTTTCAAATTTTTCCTTACTGTCAGGCCATCCTAAGGTAGAAATATAATTTATGAAAGCGCCGAACCAGACATACATAACTTGAGTATCATCTCCTGGTATAGATATTCCCCAGGAAAAACGTTTTTTATTACGAGAAATTGAAAAATCTTCCATACCGTTTTGTACAAAATCAATTGCTTCAATTCTCCTCCACTCTGGAAAAATTACTTTGTCACCTGCAAGATATTCTAAAAGTTGTTTTTTATAATTTCCAAGTCGAAAAAAATAATTTTCTTCTTCAACCATCTCTAATTTTTGAGTTGGATGAAGGAAACATTTACCATTTATCAAATCTTTCTCGGTAATAAATCTTTCACACCCAACACAATAAAACCCTCTATATACTTTTTTATAAATATCTCCTTTTGCATCACAAAGACGCCAAAATTCTTGTGCAGCCTTAATATTTTCTTTACTAGTAGTCCGAATAAAATTATCATTAGAAAGATTTAATGTTTCTTTTAAATTTAAAAACTTCTCCGCATAATAATCAACATATTCTTGAACATCCTTACCTTCTTTCTGACTTGCTTCCCAAATCTTCTGACCATATTCATCTGTACCAGTACTAAAAAAAACCTCTTTGCCACTTAATCGTTGATAGCGCGCGATGGCATCTGATTGCACAAGCTCAAGTGCAAAACCAATGTGTGGATCAGCATTTACATAAGGAATCGTTGTCGTAATATAGAAACTTTTTTTATTAGGATTCATTTTTAGTTCGAGCTAAAATTTTATCTTTTTCAATATCACTTAAAAATTCCGTTAAAATAACAGCCATTGGAATGGAAAGAATTGCTCCCCAAATTCCGCCCAATTCAAAACCAACCACCACAGCTAGGATAATCACAATCGGAGAAAGACCCACTATTTTCTTTATCAAAAGTGGGGTAAAAAGAAATACATCAAATTCATGAACAATCAAATAAGCTCCTACCACCATGAATGCACTCCCAACCCCGTTAGAAAGGTAAGAAAAGGCAAAAACGGGAATCATTGCAACTAAAATACCATAAGGAACCATTTCCATTATTCCAGTAATAATAGCAAGAAGTAGTGCATATTGTATCCCTAAAAGAGAAAGAATGAGATAAATAAGAACCCCAACAACAAAACCGAGAAGCATCTGCCCTTTAACCCAAAGGCCTATTTTACGGCTTGCTCGTGTCCATAGGTCAACTATATAATCATCATATTCAACAGGAACAATAATATGTAAAAAGTTCTCTATCCCTTTTTCTTGAACTGAAAGGTAGAAAGACAAAAGAATAATTAATATACAATTGAAAATACTACCAAAAGATACAGAAAGAATTTGAACGAATCCACCAGAAAGATTCAAAACAAAAGCTTTTGACACAGACAAAAGACTGGTAATTGAAAGATGTCCAGAAAGAGCGTTGACAATACTTTTTGCGCCAGAAAATGCTTCATTTTGGAAAAAACTCAAGAAAGGAGCGTCAGGAAAATAAGCTGAAAGAAAAGTGGAGAAATTATAAATTTCTGTTATTAAAAGAGGGGCAAAAAGATAAAACATTCCACCTAAAAAAAGCATGGAGATAGTATAAAAAAGGACAATCCCAAAAACTCTATTCTTGATTCCTATTTTTTGAAAATGCGGAACAGATGAATCAATAAAAGAAGCGATAACAATAGCAGTTAAAACCACTAAAACTAAATCTCTCAAAACATATAATAAAAATATGCAAAGAGGAACTAGAAAAAATTTTATTATTGTTCCTGTAGATATAGAAATATGAGAAATGTCATTTTTATCAGCCATAAAAACATAATACCATAAAACACTTAGAAGTTAAATTCACTTGACATCTTTATGAGATTGGAATAGTTTGATAAAAACTGTACAAAAAAATAAAAAAAAGGGAAAAGGGAGGTACTATGGAAGAAGTATACAAAATTCTTTTAGAGAAAATAAGAAAGGAGTCAGAAGAAAGAGGCTCAAATTTTGACCTCCTTGTAATAGGGAGGATGAGTGCATTTATTGAGGTACTTAGTGAAATCAAGGTATCTCAGAAAGAAAGAGGTTCTATAGTTGAATCTCTAAAAAAGATAGAGTTGCGTTTATCTCGAAGGCGCACCTCTGTTGAGTTAAGTGGGAAAATAATTTGTCAAATAAGGGAGTTTCTGAAAAAGTATTAAGAACTCCTCTGCCCGGATCCACTCGACCCACCAGTTTACTCGGTGGGTCATCTTTTTTTACACGAAGTTAAATAAAAAATTTTAGTCTTGATCCATTACTTAAAATTTAAGTATTTTGAGAAATCTAGCTTTTTCAAGATGTTCTTCAAAAGGCCCAATAATTGCCAAATTGAGTTTATTGTTTTGGAAAATATCTTTGGCTAAATTTTGGATTTCATTTGCTGTTACTTTACGTATTTTTTTTGCTTTATCTTCTATCCCTTTGATTTCACGTTTTAAAAGTTCTTGCCCACCAAAGAAATTCGCAATATCATCACTTGATTCTAGGGAGAGTTTCATATTCCCTATTAAAAATTCTTTCACCTTATTTAATTCAGAGACGCTCACTTTTTCTTCTTTTAAAATATTGCATTCATGAAGTACGGCTTTAATTACTTCTTCTATTCTTTTATTGTCCACCCCAGCAGAAATTTGGAAAAATCCATGGTCAGTATAAGTATCATTATAGGCCCGAACATAATAACCAACACCCATTTCTTCGCGAAGCTTTTGAAAAAGTCTTGAACTCATTCCCCCACCTAAAATGCCTCCCAAGACTGTAAGCATAGCATTTTTCTTACTAAATAAATTTAAACTCCGTACCCCTAAAATAAAATGCGTTTGATCCGTCTTTTTGAAACTAATTAATATTTTTGGATTTTTTTGTTGTTCTTTTACTTTTACCTTACCTACTTTTTTACCACGCTTCATGGTTCCAAAAATTTTATTCACTTCACTCATTACTTGCTTCTCTGTCACCGCTCCAGCTACGACTAAAACAGTAGCCTCTGGTAAATAATGAGCTTTTTTATATGCGACAAAATCATTCCTTTTCATTTTTAAAATATTTTTTTTCTCACCAGCAATATTCCAGCCCGCAGGAGTGTCACCATAAAGTAATTTCATTATTAAATCTTGCACATGTTTTTGGGGTATATCTTCATACATATTTATCTCTTCAATGATTACTCCTTTTTCTTTTTGCATCTCAACGTCAGGGAAAGTAGAATTTAGATAAATATCCGAAACAACATCAAAAATCTTACTAAAATGTTTGGCATCAGATTTTGCATAATATCCCGTATATTCTTGTGCTGTGAAAGCGTTGTATTGACTACCAAGAGCATCTAATTCTTTTGAGATATCAATGGCTTTTGGTCTTTTATTGGTACCCTTAAAGCACATATGTTCTAAAAAGTGTGAGATTCCATTCACTTTTTTATTTTCATATTTTGAACCTGCTTCCACAAGCACCAACACCGTAACAGTAGGGTTGTCTTTCATTGGAACAGTAACAACCCGTAGTCCATTCTTTAAAACTTTTTTTGAAAATTTCATTTAATCTATTTTCTCTTTTAAGTACTTTTTTAAATCAGCTACTTTTACTCTCTCCTGTTCACCTGTATCTCTGTCTCGCACGGTTACTGTGTCATCCGAGAGCGTATCAAAATCAATCACTATACAAAAAGGTGTCCCAATTTCATCCTGCCGACGATAACGCTTGCCAATATTACCATTGTCGTCCCAAGCTACTCGTCCAAACTCGGCTTTCAGTGGAGCATAGACTTTTGTATTAGCGTATTCTACAAGTTCTATTTTATTTTTAAGAAGTGGCGAAACAGCGCAAATCACCGGCGCAATACTAGGTTTAAATTTTAGATATGAACGCACTTCCCCACCTTTTTCATCTTCACGATAAGCAGAAAGTAAAACTGCGAGCATTGCTCTCCCCACTCCAAAAGTTGGCTCGATGACATGGGGCACTGTTTTCCCTCCCTCTTCTTCGTCGATATAATCTAATTTGTGAGTTTTTAAATCAAAGTCTGCGCGATAAGCTAACCCAAAGAGTTCTTTATTTCCAAAGGGAAAATCAAAATAAAAATCAATCGTTCGGCTAGAGTAATGCGCTCTTTCTTCTTTTGGAACTTCTAACTCATGCACTTTCCCCATATCAATACCTACTTCTTCCATCCAGTCGAGCATCTCTCCTTTCCAGTATTCAAAATATTTCTCCCAATCTGTCGGCCGAATAAAATATTCTATTTCCATTTGTTCAAATTCGCGAACTCTAAAAATAAAATCACGTGGAGCTATTTCATTTCTAAAAGCTTTGCCTATTTGCGCCATCCCAAAAGGAAGTTTTGGATGAAAAGCATCTACTGTGTTTTTAAAATTAACAAACATTCCTTGGGCTGTTTCTGGTCGCAAATATGAGATAGAAGTACTTTCTTCCGTAGCTCCAATATGAGTTTTAAACATCATGTTAAATTGCTGAACTTCACCAAATCCCCCTCCACAATCAGGACATTTTTGAGCATCTTCAATCTGGTCAGTGCGAAATCGGTGATGACATTTTTTACATTCTACCAGAGGATCGTGGAAACCTTCCACGTGCCCAGAGGCTTGCCAAACTTCCTGACGCATTAGAATCGCTGCATCGACACCATACATATCACGCCTACTATCAACAAATTTTTTCCACCAATTTTGAGTAATATTATTTTTTAAAGCCACGCCGAAATGTCCCAAGTCCCAAGTACCCGCTAGCCCACCATAGATTTCTGAACCTTGAAAAATAAATCCACGTCTTTTGCAGAGCGAACTTATTTTTTCCATTAAATTATCTTCTTGGTTTTTTATTTCTTTCATTTTTTATAATTAATCAGCTACAATACCTCCACCCTGAGGGAAAGCTACATCGTTATCAAGCTTGGTATTAAGTCTTATTTTTTTTACTGTTACATCAACATTAGCAAAATCATCATGTCCCGTCAAAACTGCATCATTTACAATAACTGGAAGCGTCCCAACTTGAGAAAGTGAAGGCTTAAAAGAAACTTGAAAAGAAACAGTACGTGCAGGAGCTGTAATTCCAGAACCTTTTGGTATTCTATCTACATTCCAAATTATTTCTTTTGTAAAAGCATTATAAGTCAAATTTTCATCCTTTGGAGAAATTGATCCTACGAAATCTACCCATGTAGGAAGAGTAGACCTTACCTGCGCTTTTGAAATACTGTTAGTAGTATTAGAAAGAGTCCAGACAACTGTGTAAGTTGTTGATTGTTCAATTTTTGGAGGGATTGGACCAGTGTTAGTAAAAGGTCCAGAATAATAAAGTGCCTTCCCAGAGAAACCAACATCCGAGATAATACGAATATTCGCTCCTGTTGAATTATCTAGTTCGTTAACAAGAGAACCTTCAACTGCCTGCTTGCCAGAAATACTTACATCTATGTTTATAGATGGATTTGTTGATGTTCCGCTAGCCGTAGAAAACGTTGATAATGGAGAGAAAGAAAACTCCACAGAATCTGAATCGCCTGAATTTGATTCTTTTAATTGGCTCTTAGAACCTGTATTCCAAGTGATTGTTTCTTTTGATGAATCATAATAACCTTGTTGCACATTTATTGTTTTGCGATCAAAAGCATTTCCAGAAATTTTTGCTTTTATCTCTAAATCACTTACTTTGGTGTCTAGGTTGTTAACATAACGAATTTCTGCCCTAATTGGTGTCTTGGTATCTACCGCATATTCTCTTTGTGAGACACCATTTATATAAAGATTCGCTTCAATAAAAGGTTTTTTAATTGCGACAACACTCTTGATAGAATTAAAAACAACGTTAATAATAGATTTTTCTGTATTGGATTGTGATCCACTCGAAATATTAAATATTTTTTCTTCTCCATCGAAAACATCAACCATCTTGCCAGATATAGAAATATTATGTTCTGCCCCGGGAGCGACATCACCTAAGTCCCAAACATTATTACCAAAAGAAGGTTCTGGTACAGATTTTACAAAAGTAAATCCAAACGGATAATCAACCTTAACTAATATTTTAGGAGTTGCTTTTGTGGCATTCAGTGAGGCTTTTATGTTTAAAGTAATATCTTGATTAGGACTTATAGAAAGTGGAGCATCTACTGAAAGATTTATTGGTGTAGAACGGATGGTTACTTCGTAAGGTTTTTCTTTAACAAAAATAGCGTTGGACCCCGCTACTCGATATTCAATAGTTATTTTAATAGGAATGATGCTTCCCTGCTCTCCAAAAAGCACCACTTTTAAATTTTCATTTCGGACTGCTCCGGCTGGAATTGTCCCCAGGGACACACGAAGACGTTCCATATCAGAAGATAAATCAGTGGCTAAACCTTTCGGATATTCCATAACAAGATCAACTAAATCAAGGGCAGAGTTGTTTCTATTTATAATTCCAACAATCAATGGAAGCTCTTCGCCGCCAGCTGTAAAATTATTTCCGAGTACAGAAATATCAATATTATTATTAGAAACAGTATTCCCTCCGGCAAAAAAGACGAAAGCTGCATAACCTAAAGTTAAAATAAAAAAAATTACAGAAAAAATAAAAAATTTCTTAAATCCAGATGTTTTCATAAAAAATTTCTCTTGAGACCCAGACTCAGTTTTTTCTTTTGTCTCCCAAGAATCAACGATTTCATTTTTGGGGACATGAGAGAAAACATCTCGATGCTCTATTTTAGTTTGATAATTTTTATTAAAAAGCTTACTTTTTAATTCTTCAAGCCTATTGAGCTTATTCATATCATCTAACGACATATCTACAATTGTAGCACCCCGAAGGAGATTTTAAAAATCCCTACTGGGGCAAGTTCTTTTATAAATGTGTCTCCTTCAGAGCTTTGTTGATTTGACGTAACACTTGAGATCTTGATTTTGAAAATTCAAATATTAAATTCTCTTCAAAAGGAGATTTGGTTATATTTTGCAAAGCTTTGTCTCCACCAATATACCCTAAATTATCTAATATCCTCAGGACAATAACAGCTTCAACATTTCTTAAGTGTTCTACTTTAGCCTTTTCTAAAACAGTTAAACCATTTATTAAATCAAGAAATAAAGCCTCGTTCGGCTCTATCCCCGCTAGTAATCTTTTTAACAATTTAGCAATGTTAGAAAAAACTTCAAAAGTTCCAGGATTTTTCACAATCTTTTCTAATTTATTTGTCTTGGAAGCGCTAGTTAAGCGCCAAAAATCTTTTCCTTGCACAAGGTCTATTTTTACATAAGCAAAGTCTTGCAACACAAAACGCAATTTCGAAGACATCTTGCGAACACCTTGTGCCGAGGCGTAAATCATCCCCAAGTCACGTGTAAAAACAGCATAATATTTCCCTGCCTCTCCGTAATTTTTACTTCCCAAAATTATTCCCTCCGTGTGATAAATGTGATGCATTTATTTTATAATGAAATTTTTTAATTCTAAGATTATGGGGGCAACGGTTTTATTATTTATATCTTCTGGTTTTATTTTGCATTTAGCAAAAATTTGTTTTTCTATGTCTTTGCCACATTGAGTTAACCTTTCTCGTTCTTCTTCTTCAACTCGACTTTTTAGTTTATAGCGACCTTTAGCTTCATCCATACGCTCGTCATAAGAAACAACTCCACATGGATCAACTCGCCCATCAGCATAATGGACTATTTTCATATTAATATCACTACTATCGCGGTGCTCACAAATTAATGAAAAACTGTTTCGGCCAGCGAGTAAAACCAGATTATCGGGTAAACCAAGTTCTTGCATAATTTTTATCGTTGTTTCATGCTGATCTTTTCCATATTTTTTTATAAATTCTTCTTTTACCCCCTGCCAATATTCCACCCCCTCAGGCTCAAAAGATTCTGGAAAAACATTCATGTCAAATTTTGCAATATTCCCCATATCATGAAGCAAGCAAGCGATAATAATTTCTTCTTTTTGTAATGGCTCAGTAAAATTATCACAAATTAAAGATGCAACTGCCGCCGTTCGTAGCATGTGCTCTTGTAGATTCGGCGTGATTTTGTATTTTTTGTATATTGTTTCAATGCTCATAGGCATCTTGTCCCCTGGGTTAAGGCCAAGCTTTTTTCTTTGATCTTGAAGTTCCCTCATAAACTCACGATACTCTCCCTCTGCCTTGAGTGCTGGAGTAATATTTATATCCAACTCAACTTCGTTTGTAATAGAGTTATTAAAAATAATTTCTTTTACGTTCAATTCATCTTTAATTAAATCAGTATATTCACTTGATAACTTCTTACTTTCAACTTTCAGCTTGAGCGAAGCGAGAGGCTGACGCACTTTAATTCCAGCTTGTTGTCTTGCCTCAAGCCCTAAGGTAACAATCTTTCTAACCATTTCCATCTCATCTATTATATTTGTCTTGCCAAAAGAGAATAATTTAAACGGTTTGGAAGGCCAATTTTCTAGATGCACACTTTCTTTATCATTGTCTGTTTTTAATTTCAGCCAAATATCTTCTGCTGTAAACGGAGCAAAAGGAGCCATAATTTTAGTAAGAGTTTTTAACACAAAATATAAAGTTGCTTTCGCTTCTCTGTCTCCTTCTTTAATACGTTCGCGTGAACGACGCAAATACCAAGTAGAAAGGTCACCAATAAAATCTTTTATTCCTCTGACTGGTTCCAGCAATTTGTAATCATCCATTTTTTTTGTAGATTCATCAATCAATTCATCCAGTCGTGCTAGAATCCATTGGTCTAAAATATTTTTTGAATTAGGTCTACTGTTTATTTCTAAATTTTTATCTCGATAAAGTTCATAAAACACCAGCACATTGTAGAGCAAAGTAAAAACTTGTTGATGAAGTAGGGCAACTGTTTTTTCATCAAAGTTTTTAGACTCACCTGGTTGATTAACCGAGTACATCCAGAGACGCAGTGTATCTACGCCGTATTTATCCATCATCTCCCATGGATCAACAATATTACCGAGAGATTTAGACATCTTTTTCCCTTTTGCGTCCAGTAAATGTCCTAAACAAATAACGTTTTTATAAGCTTTGCCTCTCCCCACCAATACACCAATAGCATGAAGCGTATAAAACCATCCTCGAGTCTGATCAATCGCTTCAGAGATAAAATCAGCAGGATAACCCACCCCTTCTACCCACTTTCTATTCTCAAATGGATAATGATCTTGAGCAAAAGGCATACAGCCAGAGTCTAGCCAGACATCCATCACTTCTTTCGTTCTTACTAAATTTCCACCACAAGAAGACCCTGAGGAGGTCGAATGGACGCAAACAAGCTTCACTTCATCAATGTATGGTCGATGTAAATCAAGTTCGTAATTTTCATTATGTGGAAGAGGGACAAAATTAAGTTCTTTAATTTCAGCATTTTTAAAACTCACATATTCTTTTTCGGATAATTTCTTTTCAATTTCTTGTTTATCATTACTTTCTAATCCAGCAAAAAGTGCCCTTAATGGACCCGCATGAGACACTATTAATATATTTTTATTCTTATATTTTTTCTCTAAATCATATATTTGATCAATCATTCGTTCTCTCATCTGTTTCCATGATTCTCCCCCTTCAGCGATAAACGTATAATTGTACTTATGAGATGCAAAAGCAATATATTCCTCCCAAGTTTTTCCATCAAATATCCCAACATTAAATTCTCTAACTCTCTCATCAAAAACAATTTCTCCTTTAAAATTAATTTTTTCTTTTATTATTTCAACAGTTTCTTTAGTTCTTATAAAATCAGAAGATATGATCACATCAATATTTTTACTTTTTATCTCTTCTATTGAATTCAGAACTTGTTCTCTGCCTTTTTTTGTCAAACAATCTTTACTTTTTGGATTACATCTTATAATAATTTTCCCTGTATTGCTCTCTGATTCACCGTGTCTCATCACAAAATATTTATTACCAGATTTTTTTGTTTTTTCTTTTATATCTTCAATGCTTCCAACAACATCAATCTTCTTACAAGTTTCACAAATCCAAACTGGAAGGGGTGTCCCCCAATATCTTTCGCGAGAAATTGCCCAATCCTTAATCTCCTCCAGCCATTGTCCAAAACGCCCATCACGAATATGTGCTGGTTCCCAATTTATTTCTTTGTTCTCCTCCACCATCTTTTCTTTTATTTTCGAATCAGAAACTTTGATATACCAAGAATCTCGAGCATAATAAACAAGCGCTGTTTTACATCTCCAGCAATGAGGATAAGGGTGTTCGTATTTTTCTTTTTTCAACAGAAGTCCTCTGTGGGCTAAATCTTTAATGACATCAACTGCAACCTCTTCGTCTCGTACAAACCTGCCTTCGAATATTCCTGTCCCTGGCAAAAATTTTCCATCCAAACCAACCAAGTGATGCTTCGGCAGACCAATCTTTGTGCCAAGTTCAAAATCATCCTGTCCGTACATTACAGCCGTATGCACTACTCCTGTGCCCTCTTCAGTGGTGACAAAATCTGCTCCGTAAACTTTATATGCTTTTTCTAATTTTGGTTTTTCACTTTCAGAAATAATATTTTCTAAATATGGGTATAAGGGTTCATATTCTAAACCAATTAAATCTTTACCTTTAAATTCTTCTAGCACCTCATATTCCCCGTCTATTACAGCAAGCCTATATTTTGCAAGAATTAAAAGTTCATTTTCCCCGCCCGCCGGCGAGGCAGGTTTTTTTATTTTTACATAATCAATATTTTCACCAACAGCTAGTGCTACATTCCCCGGCAAAGTCCACGGGGTTGTCGTCCAAGCGAGCACAAACTGCTCGGGTGCAGAAAAATTTTGTTCGTGTCGGAGCCCGCTTGCGGGTAAAGCGGCAGAATTTTTCTGTACCCGAGCAGTTATCTTAAACTTTACATACACCGATAAATCTTTTACATCTTCATACCCCTGCGCAAGTTCGTGTGAAGAAAGAGCCGTTCCACACCTTGGACACCAAGGCACAACCTTATAATCTTTATAAAGTAAATTCTGATCATTTATTTTTTTGATAACACTCCAAACAGACTCAATATAATCATTGTGATATGTTACATATGGATTTTCTTGATCCACCCAATAACCAATCCGTTTAGTAAAATCATTCCAAACTTCTAAATACTCCCAAACACTTTCTTTGCACTCCTGATTAAATTTCGCAATACCATATTCTTCAATTGCTTTTTTTGAATTGAGTCCAAGCTTTTTTTCCACTTGAAGCTCTACCGGTAATCCATGAGTATCCCATCCACCCTTTCGGCGAACATGAAAACCCTTCATAGTTTTATATCTAGGAATAGCGTCTTTAAACGCTCGCGCTTCTAAATGATGTATCCCTGGCTTGCCATTGGCAGTTGGTGGACCTTCGTAAAAAATAAATTCTTTTTTCCCCTTCGTTGCACTCAGGGTCTTCGAAAAAATTTTACTTTCTTTCCAAAATTCTAAAACACGCTCTTCACGAAGAGCTGTTTCACTTTTTTTCTTTGTATCTTTTTCTTCCATATTCTTAAAATAAGCTAAATAAAAAGTCCGTCCTCGTGCAACTAAAAAATTAATTGCGCAAGGACGGACTTCGCCGTGGTACCACCTTGTTTTCTACCCGCCTTTGACGGGACTTCTCATTAAGGCTATAACGGGCTTACCCGTCGGGTTCTACTTATTTTCTTCCCGAAGCTCCGAGGTGATTACCCCTTCAACGCTTGTGTATAAAATATAACATTACAAATAAAAGAAGACAAGCTAAATGAATAACTCGTCTCCTTAAACTTTGATATTAGGATCTACGATACTTAAACTCTTGCATAACTCGTAGCTCTTTTTTTTGGAGAAAATTTCTTTTGCCATTTTTCGCGAGGTTTTCTCCTCGCTTCTGACATTAAATTTGTGCATCCTTTCGGTGCACAATGGGATTTAATTTTTTCTATTGATACTTTGTTGTCTTTTGTGTCTTTTGCGCAATAGTAAAATCTATCTTTCCTCAGTTTCATTTTTCTCCTTTCTGTTTCGTAGATATCATAAATCTACGAAAACAAAATAAGTTATTTAAGAACCTTTCCTATTAATTATAAACTAAAGTTACCTAAATCAGAAACTTACATCTTTTTCGAAGCTAATACAAGAAAAACCTTATTGACTGCCAAAGTCTTTAAAGAAAGAACGGTTCTGGTAATTTCCCAATTAAAATACGCTTAATACCTACTATTTTCTTATCTACTTTACTAAAGTAAGCCAAAATATTAAATGAATTATTAAACCAATATTCAAGAACAAATTTTAAAGAAATAAAAATGAAAATAATAATAATAGACAAATAAAAATATTTTTTATTGATATTTTTATTGAAGAAATAATCTATTAAGATTAATGCAACAAAAAATGGTATAAAATATATATAATATAAAACATATAATTGTACTATAAATCCTGGATTTAAAAAAAATAAAACAAAAGAAGCAACTAAAAACAACAAAATCACTCTAAAAACCCATGATGATAAATTTTTCATATTATTTATTCAAATTAATTAATAATTGATCCAACATAACTAATAATTGTTCTGCTTCGGTTTTTGATAATTGATGGGGTTTTTGTTTTTTTGATTCTTTTTTGTCTGCTATTTTTTCTAAAACATTCATAAACCTTTCAACTTTCAATTTGGATTTTACTATTTTACCTTTTTCTATTGCTTTTATTGTATTATCTATTCTATTTAGAAAACCATTTTTTCGTGCCTTTGTTATGTCTAGATTTTCAATAGTTTTTCTCATGACCTGTAAATATATGACTGAATCAAATGTATTATTTGGTTGAAGTGTAATATCCATTATTCCATCACTATTTATGTCCAATTTTAGTTCTTGAGTTTGAGTATTTGGATTTGTAGTTATTTCGGCTGTAGTTTGGGACGTAGTTGGAATATCTATAAATGAAATAACGGTTGATTCTCCTGTTGGTAAAACTTTTTCTGATTCATAGGTAAATGTACCAATATCTGTACCCTTAAGAACTATTTTATTCATTTCATTTTCATCTACATTAAGGTATTTCCCCTCTCCAAATTCTAGATAAAAAGAATTGGGTATATCTTCTATGATTTGGCAAAAGTCGGAATTTTCTTCAGGACAAATTTTACCTGTAAAGTTTCCAAGCGAATCGTAAGCCCCAAGAGTAACCGGAGAATGAACAGATATTTTATTTCTGTTTTTTATATATGGTTGTTTTTGTTGGTATATTTTATTTGTCACAAGTGTATTTTTTGTTATTATGTTCTCAATAAATTGCAAAGTAGAACTGTCTTCAAAGATGTTTTTGTGTTCCAATTTTGAACTGCTTAAATCTAACCAATATTTTTCTCCTTGGTCATCATATAAAGCACTTGGTGCGACAACTGTTTTATCTCCATTCATGTCTGTAATTGGTCTAATATCCAAAATCTTTTTTGGTATACAAATGTTTAATCCAAAAATAGGATAATCACAAGCCGTTTTTTCTACATATTTTATACCAACCAAAGTATCTTTCCCCCATCCCGCCAACTGAATTAATTTTATATTAGAAGGAATAATTAAATTATCTATTTTTTTATGTAATTCTTCGCTTTTATTTAAAAGTTGTTCGTTTCCAATAATCGGCAGTATTGTATTTGATATTTCTGGATTTATTCTGCCTTCTTTCCCTAAAATAAAATCGTTTTGTTTGGTAAAAGAATTTACGTCATTCCCGTAATAATTTACATCAATTTGCGACAGACTTGAATTGGGATCAAATGAAATTATTGGAGTTGTGGATGTTTGATAATATTTTTCGGAAGGCAAAAGTCCATATCCTGATGGCATATTAAAGGCGAGTTGACGGGCAGTTTGAGAATTCATCAAAAAACCTCCTAAAATTTTCTGGTTATACCCATGCAAAAGAGCAAATATTGCTTCTGGTGTACCAACTTGAGGACTAGCAATCAAAACAATATTGTCAATTTTATCAATCAAATTATTGCTTCTTGCAACTTTATCATCTTGTAATTTTTTTAGTAAAGCTTTAGCTAAAAGTCCACCATTACTATGTGCAATAATAGTAACTTTCCCATTTTTAGATGAATCAATGAGTGATTGCAAAGTATCAACTAGTGAAACTATACCAATTTGATATTTCGTTCCATTATTTACAATATCATCAACACTTTGCCTCCAATCATAAGCAAAAGGTTTCCATTCGCCAATTTTTTTATCAACTATCAATTGATCCATCTTTTTTATAAATAAATCATAAACTGGAGATATCCCTAATCCTTTATCAATAACATCTTTCGTATAAATATTTTTTATAGATTGTCCACTTTGGTTTAAATATAGATCTTCTACATCACTATTTACATTCGGTTCCCACAATCTGTCCTCACCCAATATTCCTTGTGTATACAACCTACTTGCTTCGATACCAGGTAAAAAAGAACATTTGAAAAACCAGCTTTGCAATTTTCATATTTACACCACGGATCAAATAAAACATTATCAGAAACTGCATTACCTAACCCTGTTGGATTGAGAGTGTCATGATACGGACCAGAAGTATCACCCCACCAAACGTTTTTAAAATCAATAGGATAAGAAGCTAGACCATAAACTCCATATTGAGAATTACCAGAGATGACTGTATCTGAAATATTAAAAACCGAGGGAGGAAATCCGTTAGTATCTTTATATAAATAAATACCGTAATCATTATTTATAATTTTACTCTTAGTGATGTTAAAAGTGTCACCCTCGTTAAAGTCTTCTATGGCATGGCCATGATAATTTTTAATAACACTATTGTCTATATTAAAAGTAGACTCACCCCAAGTAAGAATATAGCTACTATCTAAAACTGAATCTTTCAGATTAAACTCAATTCCTGTGTAGCCAACTATATTATTTGCATTTTTAAGATTTACTCGTTCAAAATTTATGATACCTGGACCTTCCGTGCCGATAGCCTCAGTTCTATTTTTAAGATTTTGAATAGTTGAGTCAGTTAAAGTAAGATCACTAACTTCTGTTTCTATTGCTTCGTATTGTTGGACACCTTCAATTTGAAGATTGTCAGCAATCAAACTACTTTCCATTAATTGAATAGCACCATAGAGTCCTCCAAAAAAGTCACCACCAGAAAGATTAATATTGCTGTTTGCTTTTATGCTTAAATCAACCTTATTGTTTCTGCCTCTAAAATTTGAAATTGAAGCATCGGTAGCCCAAAAATTAAGCCCTTGCGTAGAAAAAGAAACGTCAACATTTTTTAGATGTACCCCTTCAGGAAAATAAAAATTACACCCATACCAAAGTCCTTTGCTGTTCCATTGGCTGACAATCGGCACAGTTGTATTACCATCTCCATTAGTATCTCCTCCAATTGAATCATCCCACAAAGAAGTAAAGTAGATATGATCATCGCTCGTCCCTTCTGCAAAAAGAGTCCCTAGAACATTTATACCTCCATCTCGTGGCGCAACCTTCACAATGACTCCTGGTTCGATAGTTAATATAACTCCTGAATTAACCATAATATCATCTTGTATTACATACGGACTACCAGCTAAGCCCCATGTGGTATTTTCTAAAATATCATCAGCAACAAAAGTAGTGGCAAAAACTCTCGGAGTAAAAATAAAAAAAGCACTAATAAAAAAGAAAAACGAAAACAAAATAATTAATTTTCGTAGACGCATTTAATTTAAAATTATTTATATATTTTAATTTTCCCACAAATTACAAATAAAGTTAACACAAAGTGTGGAAAACTATTTTTAAAAGATAAAAATAGTCAACTTTACATATCAGCCATGGCTGATATGTAAGAATTATAGGGCTTAGCTAATTTTAAAGTTTTGAACTTATTTTTAATTTTTATTTCTTTAAGATAATTAAGAAAATCCTTTGGTAAAGGCGAGGGTCCAACCCAAACACTTTTTTGAATCATAACGTATCCAAATTTTATTAAATGTCGACGAAACCAGTCTCTTTCTTTTTTCATTCCAAAAGGAATATCATACATAATGATTAACTTTTTTGGAGCATCTTTTTTAAAAGAAGATACAAATGAAACATTATATAAACTTCTAACTCTTTCGTGAACTTTTTTATTTTGTCCCTTTCTTGGACGATTAAAAACAGGCAACCCAAAAGCGTTCACTCTCATCCCCTTATAATAAATTTTATTTTTATTAGTCATATCTAATAATAACTCATTTTTACATATACGCCATGGCGTATATGTAAAAATTGTAATTATGTGGTTATTGTTGTAAATTAATAAATAAAAAAATTATAAATATTTATTTTTTTAACCCCAGTTTTTCAAGCCTAGCGGTGATTCCTCCTCTTTTTCTTCCGAAACTTTTCATCAAATCGGATATTTTAACACCAGCCACAAATAACTTTTTTAATTCTTCGTCTTGCTCTTTACTCCACGGACGATACGCATTGGGATGTTTTTCTCGAATTTCGGAAAAAGATTTGGGGTGCGCCGTACTCGGCGCACCCCTTTTTGTGTCTTTTTTAATTTGTTTTTTTGTCTTCCCTCCACATGCAATTATAAAATCACTGTGCATTTTTTTAAGATCATCTAGAGAGAGTTTTCCAAAAACTTTTTCTGCTTCTTTGGATTTATTTTTAAAATCAATATCTTTTTCTAAAATTTCTGGATGTACCTTAAGCGCACGCTCGTTTATCCCCAGTAAATAAAGTCCAGAAAGTCTGCGCACTCGTGAAAGAGCCACATAGCCCTGCCCAAATTCAAAAACTTGTGACAAATCCATGGTCGCCGCATCCATACTCATCCCCTGACTCTTATGCACGGTTATCGCCCATGCCAATCGAAGTGGAATCTGAGTTATCTGCGCACGAATTTTACCATTTTCTTCTACAGTCCAATCCATCGGCGCAATCGTAATACTACGTCCGTTTTTGGTTTTAATAATAGGATGTCCACTAAATTCTTCAAAGTCCGTCACCGTACCTAGCGTCCCATTCACAAATCTTTCTTTTTGATTATTTTTTGTGCACATTACCACTGCGCCTTTTTTAAGTTCCAAATTTTCTGGAGATAAACATCCCTTCTTTAAAGTTTCTACCATCCTATCGTTTCCACTTTCAGACATTTTAAATAATTTTACTCCCTCTTCTAATTTCGCAAGTTCTCTATTATTTACTAAATCCACATCCACATTGTGTGAAAAAAGTTTTGTAATATTTGGAGGGATGTCACCTACCTCAATCTTACGAGATAAAATATAATTTAAATGTTCTTTAGAAGCATTATTAGCACGTATTGCTGAAAGGACTGAAAGAAAATTTACGTCATCCTGACGATGCTGTTCCCTTAAATAACAAACAACTGGTCGCGCCCTTTCCCAAGCTACGCTTCCGTAAGCAAAAGTTTCCATAGGTCCGACCTCTGGAGAAAGTGTATTTTGTTTATTTTCTTTTACATCTCTTCTTATAATCGGTGGTAATTGAAAAAAATCACCAACCAGAACAACTTGTATTCCACCAAAAGGTTCATCGTTCTGTTTTATTTCCCGACAAACAACATTAAGCATATTGAGCATGTGGGGGGAAAGCATAGAAATTTCATCAATTATCAGCACTCGTGTCCGACGAACACGCTTACTGATATATTCACTACTCGCAATTTTATCTAAATCATATTTGTCTAATTTTGTTTTAATGCCGATTCCACTCCAAGAATGAATAGTCATCCCACCAATGTGCGTCGCTGCAATCCCCGTGGAAGCAGTAATAGCCGGCTCTACGCCACAAGAACGCAAATAATTTACAAAAGTATTTAGAGTATGAGTTTTCCCCGCCCCTGGCTCACCAGTTAAGAAAACATTTGCGCCAGTTTTTAAAATATTTAAAGCTTGATCTTGAGTCACTGCATCATTCTACTACATTTTCTTTGTATCCACGATATCTAAAAAACAAATCCCAAGACCTTGCTTCGGTTAAATCTTTAATCAAAATTATTCTTATTTTCATTTATCAAAATAGTCGCAATACGTTGTGCCTCTTGCTCTGTAAATATATGCGAAATATGATTAGAATTTTTATCTAATATCCATGTTCTAGAATTTTCTTCATTAAATTTTTCCAGTCCTTTAAGATGTAATTGATTATAATCTTCCTGTTCCTTGAATTGCTTTTTAGATTCTGTCCCTGCAGACACACCATCCTTCGCCCACTCAAGAATTAACTCAATAATTTTTTGATCAGAAATATTATTTTTTTTAAAACACTTAAAAAGATATGGGGCAAAAGTCCAAAACATTTTCGTATCTTGACCCTCACTATTTATTACAGAAATTATTTTACCCAATGGTCCTCCTTTTTTTATTAAAACATCATCTCTATATTTCAAATAAGCAATAGCAAAATCTCGTTCTGTGTCAGAATTTTTTAACATTCTTAATATATGAAGTCCGTCACGACTAGTAATTTTACTTAATTTTTTAGATAAATCTTCCGACAAATTACAATCACGTATAGCTTTTTTCATACCGTCAGGACCATCATGGTATGGTTTTTCAAGGGTAGCAAAAGGTTGCAAAAAATCTTTAATTTCATTATATTGAATTTCTTTTTTAAAATTTTTTTTCTCTTTGTTGTGTTTTGATATTTTTTCCATAAATATATTAGAGTGATTTTTTATTCTCACATTTTCTTCGGAGCTTCTATGCCCAAGAGATACAGACCATTTTTCATCACAAAAGAAAAGGCATAAGTTAGAGCAATTTTATAAGAAGAAGTTTTGTCTTCTTTGTTCACAATCATTGTATTTCCATAAAAACTATTATAAGCACGAGCAACTTCAATTAAATAATTAGCAATATAATGGGGTTCATATTCGGAAGCAGCTCTAAAAACAACTTCTGGAAATTTATACAATAATTTTTCTACTTCAAAAGTCTCTGGTAGAAAAGCATGGGGATCAGGCAAAATATTTTCTTTTTGTGCTTTTTCTAAAACAGAATTTGCGCGCGCATAAGAATACTGCAAATATGGCCCAGAATCTCCTTCAAAAGAAATAGATTTCTCAAAATCAAAAATAATATCTCCGCCAGTCCCCTGCTTAAGTATTGAATATTTTATAGCAGAAACGGCAACATCTGAAGCAATTTTTTCTTGCTCAACACTTGAAAAATTTCGATCAGTCATTTTTTCCAAAATACTGTCACGAACATCATTCAAAAGAGTTTCTCCAGCAATTATATTACCTTTACGAGAACCCATTTTGCCGGTGGTAAGACGCATCATGCCATGAATAATATGTTTCATCTTCTCGCCATATTGAGGACAAATAAGGGAAATGGCTTTTGCTACGACTCGCATATAATCCATCTGTTCATTGGCGGTAATCATAATAGATAAATGCATATCTGGGTATGTTTTAAATTTCTCGATGGTCAAGCCTAACTCTTTTGTTTCATATGTTGGCAAGCCTTGCGAAGTAATGAAAACTCTAGTGTGTAATTTAGGATCATACTTCTCAGCTTTAAAAACGATAGCCCCATCAGACTCTTCGAAAATCCTTTTACCATACTCATGCCCCACGTCTTTATCTAAATTATCATTTACAATATCTCGCCCAATATCTGTCATTTCGCTTTCTAAAAAGTAAAAGTCAAATTTCGTTCCTAGAATTTTATATAAATCTTCAAATGATTCCATTGTTACCTTGAAACCCCATTCATATATTTCGTTTATTTTTTCATCACTCCTCGCATAAATCTTTTTGTTTATTTCATCAATTTCTTTTTTTGCTTTTTGGTCAATTTCATAAGCTTCTGATCCAGCAACATAGGCTTGCCCTATATTTAATGCTTGAAAATTATGGTTTCCTTCTTTGGTTTGCAATGTTTTGTTTTTTAAAAGTCCATAGACAGCTTTAGCTATATGCAAACCAAGATCTCCTTGATAATTTGCTCGTTTTGTTTCAGCTCCAGAAAATTCAACTAAACGAGAAATAGATTCTCCAATTGCATTACTCATTAGATGTCCAATATGAAATGGCTTGAAAGGATTTGGGTCAGTATATTCCACCATTATTTTTTTACCCTCGAGTGCATCGTTTTTCCCAAAGTTTTCTGCTTTATTTAAAATTTCTTCAACACTTCTTGCAAAAAATTTACGAGAAAGATAAAAATTTATAAAACCATTGCCAGCAATTTCAATCTTTTTTATGTTTTTATCAACATTTAGTCTAATTATTTCAGCAACTATTTTTTCTGCCAACTCTTTTGGATTCCTACCAACACTTTTAGCAATAGCTAAGGCTACATTAGTAGAATAATCTCCATTTTTAAAATCTTCTGGATGCTCAAGCTTAATATCACTTACTTCAATATCGAGATTTTTTAAAGCATCCTTTATTAAATTTTTTATTTCTTGTTCCATACTATTTTTTACCAGTACTTCCCTCACGTCTGTCTCCACGGACAGTTTGAGAAATTTCTGACACTTCTACAATATCACAATGTTCAAATTTTTGAATTACCATTTGAGCTACTTTGTGTTCTTTGGTTATTAAAACTTCTTTATTCGAAACATTTAAAAGATTCATAATAATTTCACCTCTATAACTCGAATCGATTACCCCACCCATAACCTTTAATCCTAAATTAAAAGAAATACTAGACTTATCCCATATCAAGCCAACGTGCCCCTCTGGAATTTCAATAGCCACGCCAGTATGAACCCTTTCTTGTTTGCCAGGATGGAAAATAACGTCTTCTACACAATAGAAATCCATCCCTGCATCACCAGGATGTCCATGTGTTGGTAATTTTGCATCTTTCCTAAGTTTTTTAACTTTGATTATCATTTTATTTATTTGATAATTTTTTTAATCTTTTCATAAATTTCTTGATGTATATTTTCACGGCTTTCCAATATATTATTTTTTACACATTCAATTTTTATCCAACCTTTTTGAGTCTTGGCTAACCACAAAGCACTTTTTCTAGAATTTTCTAAAAATTGCACATCTTTTTCATGCACGTCTTCTTTTTTGTCTTTCTTCTTGCCTAGATAATTTCTCTTTTTACCTTTATTCCTTTCATGAATTAATGTGAGAACAATTGGAATTGGTACACTTAAATAAAATATAGCATCTGGTTTCGGAATTTTAAAAATTTCATACTCCATTTCGGCCAGCCATTTTAGGAAACTTTCTCTTTTTTTTGTATTAGCAATCTTTCCACCTTGGTGAATTTGGTTGGCACTTGCATACCTATTCGCAATTACAATATTACCTTGAGAAAGCCATTTCTCAATTTTATTTTTTGATTCAAAACGATCCGCTGCATAAAGCACCGAAGCAATTTTGGGATGAACTTTCACAAAATTATAATATTGCTCAGATAAACAATGTCCAATAAATTTACCAAAAAAGTTTGAATAGTAATCTGGAAAATCAATAACCAACACTTTCTTGCCGTCTTTTTTAAAATGCTTAACTAGAAGATTAGTCTGAGTAGCTTTTCCGCTCCCGTCTGTACCATCTATTACTATAAGCTTTCCCCGTTTCATAATACTACTTTATCAGAAAACTGCTTAAATAGAAAATTTAGTCAATACTTCTTTAAGAACTGGATCCATAGGTTCAAGCTTCATAAGTTCTTCACGATTTAACCATTTGTATTCTGTATGTTCATCACTAAGTTTTACTTCGCCATCTGAAAATCCAGAATAGGTTAAACGAACAATGTGTTTATTTTTTTGATTTTGGATAATGTCCTGCGCTGTTAATAATCTTGGGTCGTCTTTTATCTCTAGCCCTGTTTCTTCTTTAACTTCACGTTTTAAATTTTCCAACAAGATCGTACCTGAAATTATTCTTCCACCAGGAATTTCCCATTTCGCCCCAGCATCTGGATATTTAACTGCTGAACGCAAAATTACTAAATATTTACCCTCTTTATTTTGCAAAATTATTTTTACCCCAACTTGTAGTTCCATTTTATTTTCCTATAGTGTAACCACCATCAATCAGAAAATCTTGACCCGTAGCATAGCTTGCTTTATCACTTAAGAAAAAGCATATCACTTCAGCAATTTCTTCAGGCTCGCCTATACGACCAAGTAAAACGTCAGAATTTTTTTTTAAAATTTCTGCATTCCAACTTTTCGCAATATCTGTATTAACTCCTCCTGGAGAAATAGAATTTACACTAATTCCGTCTTTGGCATATTCTTTGGCTAAAGCTGCAGTTATATTTACAACAGCTGCTTTCGCAGCAGAATACGGCAAATTAGAAATAATTGTACCTTGAGGATATGCTCTGATAGAACCAATATTTACAATGCGTCCATATTTATACGACTGCATAGATGGAATTAAAGCCTGACACATATATACAGTTCCTAATAAATTGGTTTTGTAAGCAAAAAACCAATCTTCCTCAGTTGTTTCCAGAAAAGGCTTGTGATTTATAGCCCCTGCGACGTTAGCTAAACAATGAATTTGTATTTTCTTTTCTAAAAGTTTATTAACTTCACGAAACACCGCTTCTTTATCTTTGATATCACAAATTATTTTTTCAGCATTAAGTTCTTTAGCAATAGTTTCAAGTTCTGGGGACAATTCTTTATCATGAACAATAACATTTGCACCGTAAGATTTTGCCAATCTTGCTGTCGTTGCCCCGATTCCCTTAGAAGAACCGGTTATTAAAATATTTTTACCTTTTAACATAAATTTTATACAAACTTTTTTGGTATTGGAAACTTCTTAGCAAGTTTTTTTATTTCTTTACGTATTTTTTCTTTTACTTTCTTGTTATCTTTATTTTTTACAGTCATAACTATAAGTTCAGCAACACGTTCGCATTCTTTTTCTTTTAAGCCACGTGTAGTCATAGCAGGAGTGCCAAGTCGCAGACCACTTGGTCTAAAAGGAGGATTAGGATCGTCAGGGATCATACTTTTATTGGTAGTAATTCCAACTTCATCCAACAATTTTTCAACTTCACCTCCTAGCATGTTAAAAGATTTAACACAGTCAATTACCATCATATGATTATCAGTCCCATCAGTTACTAACTTTACCCCTAGTTTCATCAACCTTGCAGCTAATTTTTTTGAGTTAATCAAAACTTGCTTAGCATATTTCTTAAATTTAGGCTGAGCTGCTTCACCCAAAGCAACGGCAATACCTGCAATAGTCTGCATATGCGGTCCTCCTTGCAATCCAGGGAAAATACTTCGATCTAAAACCGTAGGTATATTTTCTTTAGTAATTGGAACTTCTTTAAGGGGATTCCCAACAATTCCTTTTGTAAGTATCAAGCCTCCTCGTGGTCCACGTAAAGTTTTGTGAGTGGTAGTGGTAACAATATCAAATCCAGCATCAAAAGGATTCGCCATTACTCCTGCTGCAACTAAACCACCAACGTGCGCAATGTCTGCCATGGTAAAAGCCCCAACCGCATCTGCAACACGTTTAAAATCTTCATATTTATAATCACGTGGATAACTTGTATATCCACACAAAATTATTTTTGGTTTATGTTTCTTGGCAAGGGCCATTAACTCTTCAAAATCTATTTTTCCTCCATTTTCAGGATGAGTTTTATAACGAATAAAATTAAACAATTTCCCCATATGTGAGACTGGAGCTCCGTGCGTTAAATGCCCACCATGAGACAAATCCATTCCCATAATTGTGTCCCCTGGTTTCATAAGCCCTAAATAAACCGCTTGGTTCATCGGTGAACCTGAAAGAGCCTGCACATTAGCATGGTCACATCTAAATAATTTCTTCGCACGTTCAATCGCCAAAGTTTCCAATTGATCAGTAAATTCTTGCCCGCCATAATAACGCTTGCCTGGATAACCTTCGGCATATTTATTAGTAAAAATTGAACCATTAGCTGTTAATACATCTTCCGAAACATAATTTTCAGATGGAATAAGCTCAAAGCTTTCCGCCTGTCTCTTTTTCTCTCCTTTTATTAATTTTTCTACTTTTTTATCTTTCATAAAATGAGTATATCATACTTGCTTTTGTCTACCTGTGGAAAGAAAAATTGACATTCTGTCCGTCAGATTTCATAACGATACTTCCTAGTAAATCAGTCCGGAAAATCTTTGCGCCGAATTGAGCTAGCGTATCCAGAGTATCTTGATGTGGATGCCCATAATTATTATCTTTACCGTCTGAGATAAGCGCATATGAAGGCATGACCGCTTTTACAAAACTTATAGACGAAGAAGTGCGTGAACCATGATGCCCCACTTTTAAAATAGTACTCGCAAGTTGTAACGAATAATTTTCTTCAAGAATTATTTTTTCTGTTTTCGCTGTCACGTCACCAGTTAACATTATTGATGTCTCACCAAAAGAGAGTTTCGCCACAACTCCCCCATCATTCGTCGCCCAAGCAGAAACATCTCGATCTGGAAATAAAATATCAATAATCACTCCTCCTCCAATGTCCAACTTCATTCCTTTTTTTACTAAAATATCCGGAATGTTTTGCTTTTTCATTTCCTCTCTAAGACTTTGATAAATTTTAGAATCTGTTAAAGTCCCTGATTCAAAAACACGGCCTACTTTATAATTTTTTAAAATATCCAGAAATCCACCAATGTGGTCAGAATCAGGATTAGTAATAACTAAAGCATCAATACTTTTATCAAAAGGAGATATGATACGTGTGAGTGAACCTAAAACACTACGAGATGGTCCACCGTCAAACATAATTTGTGTCCCCGTTGGAGATTCTATGAAAAGACTGTCCCCTTGACCAACATCTAACATTGCAAACGTAAATTCTCGATGAGAATTTTGCCAATCTGTATACAAAAGAAAAGCATTAAAAAGTATTAGAGCAAAGACAATGATAAATAATCCGTATTCTTTAGTAGATGTTTTATATTGTTCAAGCATATTATTTTAATATTAACATGTAGAAAAAAAATTATTTATATCTCTGCCAAAAAGTTTATAAATAAAATAAATGTAAATTAAAGTTGTTAAAATAAGTGGAAAATCTGGAAAAGTAAATGCAGCAAATGGAAGCTTGGATAAAAAACTTATTACCCCAAGCTCATAATGTAAAAATAAATATGATACATAACCAAATGGTACAGCCAAGACATAATAAATAAGCCCCAAAAAACCAGTTATAAATCCAAACACCATCGTTAAAGGAATGAAGGGCAGAATCAACATATTGGCTGGTAATGCAACAAGCGAAAAATTACCCATTTTATAAAGAATAAATGGAAAAACAAAAATATATGCAGCACAAGTAACTGATACTATATCTCGAAGTTCAAAATGTTTTGGCACCCATAAAAAATATTTTTCAATTCTAGGCGCAAGGAATATCACCGCAAAGGTAGCTAAAAAAGAAAGTTGGAAAGAAACATCATAGACCAGTAAAAATGGGTTGAGAATTATCATAACTACACCAGCCAATAACAAAGCCCGCCCTAGATCATAATTTCTCCCAGTAATCCGAGCAATAAGAGCCAAGGTCGCCATTATACCGGCACGAATAGCTGTCGAACTTCCACCAGTCATTAGGACAAATAATATAATTCCAAAAATGCCCATTCCAATACCAAAATTTTTAGGCATACAAGGTACTTTTGCAAATAATTTCATCACCCACTGTGCCACTATCGTCACATTGTATCCAGAAAGTGCAACAATATGTATCGTCCCAGTATTAATAAAACTTTGCCTAAGATCTTGACTAAAAGAAGCTTTTTCTCCTAAAATAAGTCCCCCCATTAATAAACTTTCTGTGCCTACAATGGCAAAATTTATTTTTTCTAAAAATTTTTCTTTAACAAAAAATAACGTACTTTGGATTGCATTCCCATTCCCACGTGAAATAATTTCAATTTTTGGATAACTCATTACATATAAAATTCCATCTTTGCGTAAATAATTTATATAATCAAAAACTTTCCCCTGGTCGGTTATAAAATTCTCTGGCCTTTTCAAAGTTCCAGTAAAATTTATCTCATCACCATACTTGTAATCAGTCTCTAGTTCAGTCGATAATAAAATTTGTGTTCTATTTTTTATTTCTATAATCAGTTGCTGATTATTTTCTTTAATATTCGGCTCATCTACAATTTTTCCTGACAAAACAACTTTCTGCCCAACTTGGTTTTCTAATACGACAGGATTAAGCACATCAACCATGTTAAATCTAAAAATTCCAGAACAAAAAGTAAGAAGAAAAATAGAAAATATAATTCCTAAATTGTTTTTTGCCTCGCCCGTAGAGCTATGACCGAGGGAAATTAATGTAAAAAACAAAGACAAAGCAAAGGAAATTATCCCAAGTAAAATTACTAAATATAAATCCACTAAAACAAAAGAGCGCAAAAGCACTCCTAATAAAAAACCAAAACAAATTATATAAAAAACTCTATCCCGCATTTAAAACATCATCAATTTTTTTAATTACTTCTGGGTCGTCTAGATTTTCTAAATCCAAATTATCATATTTAAATTCTTCTCCTGTTTCTAACTTCACTGACTTACTGTTAATAATTTTAAAACCAAACTTTAAAGCAATTCCCATAGATTCTTTATTTCCAACTTCTATGTTTAAAGAAACTTTTTTTCCTCCAGATTTTCTTATTTCATTTAATGTGGTGGCAAACATTTTAAGACCAAGACCCATTTTTCTAAATTCTGGTTTTAAATAATTTGAACGCATTCGCCAAAAATTTTCCTCGTCATTATTTTTAAATGCCATACCCATACCCACAATCTCAGAACCATATCTAGAAATTGCCACAAACCCATTATTATCAAAAAAATATTTATTCCAAGCTTCTTCACTTTGTGTTTCTTCTTCTTTTACAGATTTATCTGTAACACCAAAAAAATGACCGTCTTTGCTCTTAATTGCAAAAAGTCTTAATTTTTTTAATTCCTCCCAGTCTTCTCGTTTGGCTATCTCTACTTTTGTATTTAATTTTTCCTGATTTTTAAAAGGATTTTCGTCCATAACTTTGTTTTTTATTTTTTTAAAACCACTGGCTCCCCATCTGCAAAACTAGTGGCTATTTCGTCCGCTCTTTCATTGTATTTATCTCCATTGTGTCCTTTAACATAGGTCCATCTGGGCTTTAGGTCTTGGGTAAGTTTATAAAGTTCTTCCCAGAGTTCTTTATTTAAAACTGGTTTTTTAGTCGCATTTCTCCAATTATTTTTCTGCCAATTAAAAATCCATTCAGTAATTCCCAAAATCACATATTTCGAATCGGAAACAATCTCAATATTATTTTTAACTAGATCTTGCTTGGATAATTTCTTTAAATATTTTAACGCTTCTATCGGCGCAGTTAATTCCATTTGGTTGTTAGTCGCATGGCCTACTCCTCCTCCAATTTCAATAACCTCTTTCCCAAAAATAAAAACAGCCCCCCAGCCTGCACGTCCTGGATTCCCCTTCGCCGCCCCATCTGTATAAATTTTTACACTATTTTTTTCTTGCATTTTTTATATTATATCCTCTACTCGTAATCTTAACTCAACTCTTCCTCTAAATCTAGATAAATCAAAAGTAGCAAGTAAGTTTACCTTCAATCCTTCTAGTAAAGTATTTTCAAAAGAATCAAGATTAGAGAAAAAGGAAATTGCTTTAGCTTTATTCTTATTGAAATCAGAAAACATAATTTCTAAATGCTCCCCCGAACCATTTTTCCCAAATTTTTTTATTTTTTCTATCTTCACATTTTCAAAAAGAAAAACAGGTTTCGGATTACCAAGTCCAAAAGGCATTAATTTCTCTATCTCTCGCCAGTTTTTCATATTTAAAATACTTAAATCAGATTTAACATCATAAATTGTTTTATTTTCTAATTTCCCCCTTTTTACTTTATGAAAGGTCATAGATAATGCTTCTTCTAAAAAATGAATTTTCTCATTGTGAACGGTAAATCCACCAGCCAATTCATGACCACCAAAATCAATAAAATATTCGTTAGTTCCGGACATAAGCTCTACAATAGATACTGATCCGTCACTCCGACAAGATCCTTTAATACAATCGTTTTCATCTTTACCCCAAACAAAAACTGGCTTTTGATGTTCATCACAAATTTTCCCCGCCACTAACCCCAATACACCCACTCGCCACTTTGGATTACCTATCACTATCACTTCGTTCATTTCACGCTTTTCAAAATTTTTATTCACTTCACGCATAATATTCTTTACAATAGTTTTTCTTTCATCATTTATTTTAGACAAATGGTCTGCAAGCACCCCAGCTTTTACTTCATCTTCTGTGGCAAGAAGATCATAAGCCCTCATTGGATTATCCATCCGTGAAGCAGCATTTAATCTAGGAGTAACCATAAAGCCAAGGTCATCTTCTGTTAGATATTTTTGATCAATATTCATTTTAGCTAAAAGTTTTTGCAAACCTGGACGAGGAGACTTTTTAAAAACTTTCATACCAAAATATGCCATTGCTCTATTCTCCCCTAAAAGCGGAACCATGTCAGAAAGAGTCGCCAAACCAACCATGTCCAGCATCCATTTTTCTGCACCATCTTTTATTTTATAAAATTCACTATATTTTTTTAAAAAAGCTTGCACAAATTTAAAGACAACACCAGCTCCACATAGCATTTTCTCCGGATAATCATCCACTTTTGGATTCAAAATTGCATAAGCGCGAGGAAGAGTATTTTGGGGTAAATGATGATCTATAATCACCACGTCAATTCCATCAACTTTTGCTTGAACCACTTCAGCTACCGCTGTAATACCAAGATCAATAGTGATTAAAAGTTTTACTGCAGACTTTGCAAATTGTTCAATAGCTTCTTTGTTCAATCCATATCCTTCAGAATTTCTTTGAGGAATATAAATTTCATAATTAGAAAAGTTTATTTTTTTAAACAAATCTTTTAAAATTACTGCTCCAGGAATACCATCACAATCGTAATCCGCGTAAATAATTATTTTCTCTTTGTTTTTTATTGCTTCATATAGTCTGACACAAGCCTTCTCCATGTCGCGCATTAAAAATGGATCATGAAAATCTCGTTCATAATCAGGATTTAAAAAAATATCTGCTTCTTTTTCATTAGCAATACCCCTCTTTTCTAAAAGCGTTCTTATTAATTCTCCATATCTTTGCATGAATTGAATTTTAGCATATATAGTATAGAATATATAAATATGGATGATTGTATTTTTTGTAAAATTATAAAAAGAGAAATACCAGCCAATATAGTTTATGAAAATGAGAATTTCTTGGCTTTTTTAGATATAAGACCAATAGGCCCAGGCCATACTCAGATAATACCTAAAAAGCATTACCGCTTCGTTTGGGACGTACCTAATGTCGGAGAATATTTTGAAGTTGCTAAAAAAATAGCCTTGGCTCAAAAAAAAGCATTTAATGCGGACCTGATACGTTTACAAATTTACGGTGAAGAAATATTTCATGCTCACATTTGGGTCTGGCCAGACGCAGTAGGTGACGAAAAAGATTTTGATGGTAATGCTAAAAAAATTATCTCTTCTCTTCAAGCAATGCCTTAAGTGCTGGGAGCTCTTTGCCGGCTAAAAATTCTAAGGTTGCTCCTCCAGCCAAACTCACATGCGAGTAGTCCTCTAGACTCCCATATCTACAAGCGACATCAATTGTATCTCCACCAGCAATAATTGTTTTCCCTGAAAATTCTTTACTAAGATTTTTCATAGCGTTTAAAACAGCTTTCGAACCCTGAGCAAATTTTTCATCTTCAAATTTCCCCATCGGACCTCCCCAAAAAACAGTTTTAGATTTTTCTATAATATCTGAAAATAATTTCTGAGTTTTTGGACCAATATCTAGAGCCGTCCATTGGTCTGATATTCCATCACTTAAAATATCAATAGTTTTAACTGAAGTTCCATCTGAAATAACAAGGTCCTCTGGGCAAACAATTTTATCTTTATGAGATTGTAGTATTTCTTTTGCATACATAACCCAATCTTTTTTTTCACGCCTTTTTTCATCTACAAAAACATCCTCAATAAATGAGGCTCCAAGTTCTCGACCTTGTGCTTTTAGAAAAACATGAGCCAATGCTCCACCTACCAAAACTTTGTCTGCTATTTTTAATAAATTATTTACAGCATCAACTTTGTCTGAAATTTTCGCTCCACCAATAATTACCGTAAATGGTCTTGGTGGATTCTCTATTAAATTAGAAAGCATTTCAAATTCATGCTGTAAATAAAATCCGGCTACTGCAGGCAAATGTCTTTCGATTCCAGTTGTTGAAGCATGAATTCTCATCGCTTGAGGAAATCCATCAAAAACAATAAAATCTTTTCCCTTACAAAGCTGTTTAGCAAAGTCATCATTATCATCTGTTTCTTCTTTATAAAAACGAACATTTTCAAGCATTAAAATATCACCCTGTTGCATTTGAGAAATTTTTTTGTCTACCTCTTCCCCAATACAATCATCTACTTTAATGACTGGGCGATTTAAAAGTGAAGAAAGTCTTTTGGCATGAGGATCCGTGCGAAGGTTTTCTACAATTTGACCATTAGGACGTCCCACATAAGTAAGAATTACAATTTTACAATTTTCTTTTAATAAATATTGGAGAGTTGGAAGAGTGGCCTTAATTCGCATATCATCTGATAATTTTAAAATACCATTTTTTTCTTCTACATCAATATCATAAGGGGCTCTATATAAAATAGTTTTGTTGCTTAAATTTATATTATCTAAAGTTTTGAGCTTCATATTTTCTCCGCAATTTTTATAATTTCCGTAAACTTTTTTACATCTAAACTAGCTCGACCGGGTAGTAAGCCGTCTACTCCTCCGTTTTTCAAAAAATCCTCTGCATCTCTTTCATTAGCTGACCCCCCATAAATAATTCTTACCATTCCGGCTTCAGCTCCAAATTTATCAGATAGAATCTTACGAATAAAAATAACCATCTCTCTAGAATCGGTAGAGGTAGCATCTTTACGATCAAGAGTACTTGAAAGCGCCCAAACCGGTTCATAAGCAATAATAACTTTTGAAATTGAGTTCTTGGAAATTCCAGTCAGACATTCTTCTAATTGTGTTTTAATAAAATTAAAATAACTATGATCCTCATCGCGAGTATTTTCTCCGACACATAATATTGGCACAAGACTAGAAGCAAGTGCGCCTTTTATTTTTTTATTCACATCACTATTACTCTCTCCTAAGACACGCCTTTCTGAATGACCCATTATTACATATCGAACACCAATATTATAGAGCATTTCTCCAGACACTTCTCCAGTATATGCTCCCACGTCACCCCCAAATGCATCCTGTGCGCCAAGCTTTATTTTACTGGTTCTAATCTTTTTTAATCTTTCTAAATATAAGAAAGGTGGACAAATAACAACTTCTGTTTTTTTAATAGAAGAAATACCTTTCGCCACACCACTAAATAATTGTTCCGCTCCTTTTAAAGTAAGTGGATTCATTTTCCAATTGCCAACAATTATTTTCTTAGCCATTTGTTTATTCTAACATCTAGAACCTCCGCCTGCAAAAGTTATACTTTTAACATTACAAGCAGAAAGAAATTAAATTTATTCAAACCTGAACGGCTTAATTTATTGAGTTTCTCCCCAACTGTCGACAGTCCATGCGCCAGAAGGACCGCTGGTAAAACCAACGTCTATTAAACCACTACCATAATCAAAATGGGTGTTGTTTTTTAATTCTATTTTGTTTCCTACCGCTTCTTTCACACTAGCATTATTACTGAAATAGACTGTGCCTTTTTGTGCATTAACGATTGAAATACTTGAATTGTTGCTGACATCTATAGCATTATGTCCGTTGCATGGAGCACCATAGACGCTCGCATCACAAGTGCTATTTGATAAAAGTAAGATATAACTGCCAGTAGTTCCGGAGTCCTGAAAAACAACACCATTGCTGATTGTTATATAACCATCAGCAATTAAAATGGCTGACGTTGCTCCATATGAAGAATCTAATTTCACCGTCCCATTTATTACTATATTTCCAGTTACATATATGGTGTTTGCAATCGTTAAGGTACTATCGATTGTCAAATTACCTATTATTTTTTGTGGGCCAAGAATAGTAGGAGTGGAAATTGTTATGTTACCACTAGTGGTTCCACCATTAGTAGCATCAGTTTTCCATTCAGTAATTTTATCATCAGATATTGGTAAATCTTTAACCTCAGGATCAGGTTGCGATGGATCACAAGATTTATTATTTCCAGAACCAATTTGGCAGTAAATCGTACCAGTTACAGTTGAACCAGTTATGTTGTGAGCATGTGCACTACCAGTGCCACCATAACCAACACGCATATTTGAAATTAATCCAGTACCGCCAGCCACAAATGCATCCCCAGTGATATATGCATTATTTGAACCAATTATATTACCATTTGAATATAAACTCCCGTTTACATAAGAATTATTTTGAAAAACAAACCCGCCTTGCCCAGCTTGTGATCCATATTTAAACACAACGCCTTCTCCAGTTTTAAGTGTTAAATTAGTTTTACGCTGTAATCTTCCAACATCTCCAAGTGAAACAATCTGCTTAGTGTTCCCTAAAAGAGTGGTTATGGTCGTGTTTACTGAATTATTATCCAAGGCAATCACTTCACTTTCAGATATTGCCATATTGTTTAGTATGCGATAAGTTGCATCTTCGCCACCAGATTCAGCTAAAAAATAAGATTGTTTAGATTTTAAATTCATGTTGGTATTTTTAAATTCACGGATTGTGGGTGAAACTAATCCAGTAATTATTGCCAATGAAATAAAAAGAAAGAAGACAACGACAATCAACATCGCTGCCCCCTTGTTTTTTTTTATTTTTTTAAAATCTTTTTTCATAATTAATAATTTCCTCTTAATACAATTGTGTCATAAAAATCTTGAGTATTCCCTGAACTGTCAGCGACAGAACGAACCGTTAGAATAATTCTGATTGCTTTTCCTTTAGTTGTGGTTATTTGGGTAAAATTAATGGCAGTTATGACAATATTGGGTGTATTCAAGTTTCCAATAAAAACATCATTTTCCAAAAACTGAAGATTTGAATCAAGAAATTTAAATTCCATAGTCTTATCTACACCATCACTATCTTTAGTATTAAGTTTTAAATCATTATTTGTGCTTGCTGGATCTATGTCATAAGCCGCTCTAATTTCCCTAGACATTCTTTCCATGATATCTCCGCTTTGAACTAGCTCTGCATACATCACTGTTTCCCGAAAAGCTCTAGCCATGGTAATCATGGAGCTAATTACCACTAAAGAAAGAACAACAAAAAAAGAAATATAAAAAAGGAGTTCAAGGACTGCATAACCATTTTTATTTTTTTTATTAATTTTAATCATAGAAAAATATTCATTATATAAAATTGTAATGTTTTACTTATGGTTACTCCTCCTTCCGTCCAGGATACAGTTATTGTTATCAATTTCGTTCCAGGATCGTTTGTCCCTATATCAGAAATATCTTTAGTGGTATTATCACGATTTACATTTGAAGCAACAATCGTTCTAGTAAAAATGCCTATTTGTTCTGAAGAATTAAGAGTTGTTATATTGTTCCAAGCATTATCTCGCGCGATTCGCGTATTCTCTGCCCCTTCCTCTAATAAAAATCCAGCCTGGGTGGTGTGAAAAGCCTGACGAGAAACACCGATAGCTTTTTGAGCAACAGCCATCGCAACCAAAATGGAAACAACAATAATCGAAACAGCTATTAACACTTCAACAACCATAAACCCCCGCCTACTTTGTAGGCTCACACCTTTTCTTTTAAAAGGTGTGGGGGTAAATCCTTTGTTTTTTAAAATTTTTTTCATGGTTCGATTTTACTCACCATGACCCTAACGAATGGGTCATTTTAATTTGCGTTGGCAACACCTGTGGCGGAAATTGTAATAATCTTTGAAAAAGAGGGGGAAGAAATAGTTATTGTGCCAGTGGTACTAGGAGAACCCGAAAGACGATTAAAATAAACATCTCCAGAATTTCCACTTACTCCTCCAAATGTAACATTCGAAATATTGGCCGGAGTGGTGAGATTAATTGCTTCATTGTTTGGATCGTTAACCGAAAAAAGTGTACCTTTAAAAATTATAACTTTGTCAGATTGAAAATGCACTCCATAGGAAGACGAATTCAAGGAAGAAAGAGTTGTCACTCGTGCTTTGTTAATAGTAGACAAAACATCCCCTGCTCCACTTTTTAATACTTGTAATTCTCTGTTTTTTGAAAATTGTGGAATAACGATTGCAAAAATAATACCAAGCACAGTAACAACCACTAATACTTCTATGATGGTCATCCCTCGCCTCATCAGTAAGCAGGCTCTTTTATTTTTAATAAAATGGGTCATTAACTTATACTTCCTAAAATTGAATAAAGTGGCGAAATCATGGAAATAGCAAAAAATCCAACTGCCGCACCAATAACAACCATAAGCAGTGGTTCAATGATAGTGGAAAGATTTTTAGTTTTACTCTCAACCTCATCTTCATAAAACAATGCAATCTCAAGCAACATGTCAGATAATTTTCCCGTCTCTTCTCCGACTTGGATCATTTCTGACATCATAATAGGATACAAATTAACATTAGCCACAAATACCCCAGAAAATGGCTCCCCTTTTTCTATCGTTACTTTTGCTTCATTTAAAACTTTTTTATAATAAGTATTTTGAACTACATCTTGCGTTATTTCGAGTGCTCGAGTTAAAGAAACGCCTGAAAGTAAAAGCGAAGAGATTGTGCGTGCTGTACGAGCAGTATTTAATTCTTTGGTTAAATTACTTACAACGGGAATTCTTAAAATAATAAAGTCAATATAGGGTCCCATCATCTTAGATCGAAAAATTGAATATAAACCAAAACCTACACCTAGTAAAATTACAAACGTTAAAATCAAATGATTAGAAAAGAAATTACCAAAGAAAACCAACATTCGAGTAGAAAAAGGTAAAACAACCCCAAGTTCTTTAAAAGTACTCGCCAAGGTAGGTACCACAAAAGCAAACATCAAAACACCAATAACAACCATAGCCGACATAATTACCCCTGGATAAATAAGTGCCCCTTTTATTTTTTTATTTAAAGAATTAGACTTTTCTAAATTTAACCCAATATCTGAGAGGGCACCGGCAAGATTTCCAGACTCTTCTCCAGCTCTCACCATTGAAATAAAAAGTTTAGAAAAAACATCAGGAAATTTGGAAAGTGCCGAAGAAAAAGTATCCCCAGAATCTATTTCATTTGCCACCGAAGTTAGAATTTTATTAAGTTTAGGATTTGTTGTTTGTTTTTTTAAAACGGACAAAGCTCTAGAGAGCGAGAGCCCAGCCTTAATCATTCCACTTAAATTTTTAGTCAAAATAATCAGCTCTGCATTCTTTACTTTTGAAAAAACAGTAGATAACGTTGAAAATTTGTCAATAAAACTTTGATTTTTATCGGTGATTGACAACGGAACGCAACCTCGAGAACGTAATTCACGGGCAAGAGCATAGCGATCAACCGCTTCCTGTATGCTTTCGAAGATTTCCCCTGTTTTTGATTTTGCGCTGTAAGTGAAAAGCATTTTATTGTTTGGAAAATTACTCCGAAACAACCCGAAATACTTCTTCCAAAGTGGTCGCCCCCAAAACCGCTTTAAAAACCCCATCTTCAATCATTGTCATCATCCCTTCTTTTTTTGCTTGTACTTCTATCTCATCTTGAGAACTTCCTTTAATAATCATTTCTCTAATCGTAGTTGTAACTTTTAATATTTCATGTATTCCAACACGACCTGAATATCCATCTTCAAATTCAGTGCTCTTCACTGCTTTATAAAAAGGAATTTTATCCCAGGTACTATTTGAGTTGACAATGTTTTCAATTTTTAAAAATTCAAATACTCTATCTAGGTCAGCAATTTTCGCAAGATTTTTTATCTCAGCTGATGATAAAAAATACTTTTCTTTATTAGAAGTAAGTTTGCGTACTAATCTTTGAGCAATAATTGTTTTCACTGTGGCTGTTATTAAAAAAGGCTCAACCCCCATATCCATTAGTCTTGGAATCGCGCCGGCAGCCGAATTAGTGTGAATAGTAGAAAGAACCAGATGCCCAGTCAATGAAGCGTTAACTGCCAGTCCAGCTGTTTCACCATCACGAATTTCTCCTACCATTACGATGTCTGGATCTTGACGTAATAATGAACGAAGCCCGTTAGCAAAAGTTAAACCAATCTCTGATTTAACTTGTGTTTGATTAACTCTCGGCATTTGATATTCAATAGGATCTTCGACTGTTGAAATATTAACTTCTGGTCTATTTAAAATATCCAGTAAAGTATAGAGAGTCGTTGTCTTACCACTTCCAGTCGGACCAGTGGCAAGCACCATCCCAGTTTTTTGTTTTAATGAATTATGTATTCGCTCCAATCCTTCACCGTGAAAGCCAAGCACTTCTAAAGAAAAACCATGAGCATTTTCTTTTAAAATTCTAATAACAGTCTTTTCCCCAAAAAAAGTTGGCAAGGTAGAAACACGAAAAGAAATTTTTTCTCCATTTTGTTCTATTTTAAACCTTCCATCTTGAGGTAATCTTTTTTCATCCAATTTTAAATTGGACAACACTTTAATACGCGCAGTTATCCCGGAACCAGCATTTTTATCTAAAACCATCGCATCATGCAAAATACCATCTATTCGATAACGCACTACAAGATTAATCTCTCCAGGCTCAATGTGAATATCGGAGGCATTTTGTAAAATCGCATGAAAAATCAAAGAATCAACTATTTTTATCACTGGCAAACCTTCTGCTATTTCTTTTAATTCCAAATTGGACTTTTCCGTGTTTTTGTCTCCATCTTCTTCCGAAGAAAGATTCAGTTTATTACTTTCTTGTTGGATAATGTCTTGAAATTCGGACTTCAAACTTTGCCGATATTGTACTAAAACAGATCTAATCGAAATGGTATCTGTCAGACGAGGTAAAATTTTTAACCCGGAACCCTTTTTTATAAAATCAATCACTGGTAAATCATCAACATCCAGCATTGCCACCTCTAAAGTATTCTCTTCTTTCTCTCCCTTTTTATAAGCAATAATATTATAGTTACGCGCAATCGGCTCTGGGATTAGAGACAATACAGAAAAATCTATTTTCTGCTTATTTAAACTAACAAATGGAATACCTAAAACAAAAGCTTCCATTCGTTTCAAGTCTGTTTCAGATATCTTCCCATCAGAAAGTAAAATGTCACCGATTTTTTGTTTTTTAGTCTCAGCTTTTTTGAATGCCTCTTCAAGGTCTGCCCTAGACACAAGCTTCCCATCTAGAATAAATTTTTTCAATTGTTCTTCGTCAATCGTCATTAATTAGATTATAGCAAAAAAATCTACCAAGTGGTAGATTTTTTTGCTAATTTTTATAACTTAATAAACTAATTCTCTATTACCCCTGGGCTTTTCTTTTCAAAACATTTAACGATAGAAACTCCGTCCTTACCAAGACATGTCCAAGTCCACTTAGAAGGACTATTTAAATTATTACTAGTAGCACCAGTGGTGCAGTTGTAGTGAGTAGAAGAACAAGCAGGATCGAGAGTTGATGAACAGGTCTTGTTCGTATAAAGAGAAGCGTCTCCACCACCAACCACACTTAAGGTACCATCATTGGCACAAAAGAGTGTCTTGGGGTCACAAATTGCTGGATAAACAACTGAGGAAGATTGGTATGCTGTCACTGTATTGCCACTATTGATAGTCCCTCCCCATGGAAGAAGACAGGTATTCAATGCACAACTACTACCATTCCAAGTTCCACTAGCACAAATTGGAGTTACTTCAGTGGTAGCAAGTTCTTTAGAATTATTATAAAGTTGAAATATTTTAGGAGAAGTAGAAGTGAAAGTATAAGATTGAGTGCCTGTATATGTATTACCTATGATAGGTGTACTTAAATCTATGGGAATCATTCCATCCGCGGTGATCTGTGATGGAACTGTTTCTGTATTATTTATTTTCCAATCAAGATTAGTGGTACAATTACTCTCTCCTAATTCAATTGTACAAATAGAAGCCGTGAGAGTGCCAGTCATAACAGGTATAATGTTACTAGTAACGCCAGAAAAAGAAATCCAACCCACAACTTCAGAACCCCAAGCATAACTTGAAAAAGCACTACCATCAAAAGTAACACCGTATCCCGTACCTGAAAAAGAAATCCAACCATCCCAACCATCTGTTCTAGACATCCCAGTACAAGTATTATTAAGTACTCCTTGATTGAGCGATATATCATACATACCACTACAAGCTCGTGCCCAACCAGTTAATTTATTAGTATCGAGATCAACTTTAGCATCTGACGCGATAGTTCCATTCCCTGTTGGAAAACCAGAAAGCCCGCCAAATTTTATCCAGCCAATATTTGGTGACCAAGCGTAACCAGTAAGGTTACCACTTGTATCTTTATTTACACCATAATTTGCCTGACCAACCCCAGTTCCACAGGTACTAAGATTCGTACAATTAAAACTAATCCAACCAATATTTGATGACCAAGCGTAACCAGACATGTTATCTGCAGAGCTTGCCGAGACAACAAAGGGCGATAAACAGAAAACTAATGCGAGAATAATTTTTAAAAAATAATTTTTCATAATTTAATTATACTCTAAATTTTAATAACAGCCTACTTCAATAACATTAGCTGTACAGGTCTGGCTGGAGTCATAACAGAATAGTCCGGCACCTATGCGATTTTTATACGAACAAGTCTCTGTTGCGGTATTGCCAAATAAGTGGCTTCCTGTAGTACAAGAGACGGCTCCTGTACAAGAACCGAATAGATATGTGCCATTTGTGCCCACACAAGTCTTCGCCGTAGTAGTAGAATAATTATTAGTAGAGTAATTATTATATGGTGTCCACCCATTCGGACAACTGACTGCTGCAAACTGACACAAGCTATTTATCCCATCACTTACAACTGTTCCACCAGTACTGGTGCAGGAAGCAGTTGTTTTCCCCCCATAAAGTGTATCTTCGGTTGTTGCACAAACATATGCATTCCCCACAGACTTGCCACCACCAGCACAACTTCCTCCAGGAGGAAGAAAATATGTGTCATGACAGTCGTTAGTACCAGCACAATAATAATTACCATAATGACAGTAGC
>Ga0172379_10000979_pt1 | contig 62615 bp, 49 predicted proteins | sample GrowelOW334metaG_FD_119756 | JGI IMG/M metagenome (GOLD analysis project Ga0172379, IMG submission 119756) | Groundwater microbial communities from an aquifer near a municipal landfill in Southern Ontario, Canada - Groundwater well OW334 metaG | ecosystem: Environmental > Aquatic > Deep... | reverse complement strand
TGTCACCGGGTCATCGGATCGGATGGATCGTTAACCGGTTACGCCGCCGGAATTAAAACAAAAGAATTTCTCCTGCGCGCCGAAGGCGCAATTTTGATCTAACCGGACAACAACTCTTTTTTCTCATTTCATTGTGTGCGCTCAATAGAGCAGGTGGCCCCGTCCAACCGGGAGTTGAAAAAGGAAAAAATATTGCGTACCTATGTGCGGCATCTTTCTTAACTCAGGAATCGCATGGCAAAAATATTGGTCGTCGATGATGAAAATTCAGTCCGGAACATGGTCGTGTCGGTACTGAAATCAAAAGGTCACGAAACGATTGAAGCGGATAACGGTGTGACCGCACTTGACCTGATAAAACAGCATTTGCCGCAGCTGATCATCAGCGACGTAATGATGGCGAACATGAATGGATTTATGCTGCGCGAATTGTTGAAACAGGAACAACTGACAGCACGGATTCCGATGATTCTCATGACCGGACTTGCGAAAGATGCCGGCGCATGGGAGTCAGATCCTTCCGTTGAGTATCTTTCGAAGCCGTTCAAGATCGCCGAACTTTTATCCCTCGTCAACCGCAAACTGGAACACTCTTCACTCTAATCTTGCACGTTGCCGCGGGTGGGTAGATGGCTCTTGCTCAAGCATCCTGAGAGTTATGCAGTGACTTCATTTGGAACAGAACATCTCGTCATGCTGACGAATGTCAGCATCCTTCATAAAATATTTAGATGCCGAAGTACCGCTTTACGGTTCCGCTTTATTGAAAGCCGCCAAGACGGAATTACAAAATGCAGGACATCCCGTACAACGGGATAAATTCGGCATAACGGAATTTTCTTAATAAAGACATTGCCGAAAGTTTCTTCGCATTGCATCGACTGAGTTATTTGCGTATTTTCATATTGTTTGAGTTTACCTCCATATTTTTCGATTAGTCTGAGATTTCCCAACGCATGTCCCTATTGAATCAATTGAATCCCGTTCAACGTGATGCCGCATCCGTGATCGAAGGTCCCGTGATGATCGTCGCGGGAGCCGGCAGCGGTAAAACCCGTGTACTCACCTATCGTGTAGCCCATCTGCTGGAATCCGGTATTCCGCCGTACGAGATTCTCGCATTGACGTTCACCAATAAAGCCGCGAAGGAGATGAAAGAGCGCATCGAGCGGTTGATCGGCCACCATGCACACAGTGTGTGGGCCGGAACGTTCCATTCCATCTTTGCCCGCATCCTTCGTCAGGAATGTGAACCGCTCGGGTATACACGATCCTTCACCATCTACGACACGGATGATTCACTCGGAGTAATCAAGAATATCATGAACTCCATGAATATCTCCCAGCAACAGTTCAGTCCGCGGGCGGTGCTCTCCCGAATAAGCGGGGCAAAAAACCAGATGGTAACGCCGCGGGAGTATGAAGAACACGCGAAGGAATTCTTTGAGATAAAAGTGGCCGAGATATATCCCGAATATATCCAGAAGCTGCACAAGAGCAATGCAATGGACTTTGACGATCTGCTGTTAAAACCGATCGAACTCTTCAAGAAACATGAACGTGCATTGGAAAAATACCAGTACCGGTTCAAGTATCTCCTCGTGGATGAGTATCAGGATACCAATCGTGCTCAATATACGCTGATCAATTTGATCGCACAGAAGTTCAGGAACATCTGCGTCGTCGGAGATGATGCGCAGAGCATCTATGCGTTTCGCGGCGCCGATATCAAGAATATCCTTGATTTCGAAAGAGACTATCCGAATGCAAAAGTGTTTCGGTTGGAACAGAATTACCGTTCAACCAAAACGATTCTTTCTGCTGCGGATGCGGTGATAAAGAATAATAGAAATCAGATTCAAAAAACGTTATGGACGGATAATCCCGGCGGGGAAAAGATCACCGTGATCGAAGCGGATGATGATAAAACGGAAGGGATCCAGATTGCTCACCGTATCCAGGAACATATCACGAAAGAAAAGCTGGATTTGAAGCATTTCGCGGTACTCTATCGGACGAATGCGCAATCTCGCTCCATCGAAGACGCAATGAGACGGTCCGGAATTCCGTATGTGATTATCGGCGGCGTCGCTTTCTATCAGCGCAAGGAGATCAAGGATGTTCTGGCGTACCTGCGGCTTATCGTTAATCCGAAGGATGAGGAGAGCCTGATGCGCGTCATCAATTATCCCGCACGCGGCATCGGCGATACAACTATTGAGAAATTGACGGAGCATGCCGCTCAAACGAATACTTCGCTGTTCGACGTTGTTACCAATCCCGGACCGATCGCAACTCTTTCCGACCGATCAAAGAATTCCGTTATGGCGTTCGGTGCAATGATTGCCAAATACCGGGCATTAAAAGCGGATATGTCCGCAAGCGAACTTGCCCGTGCCGTTGTGGATGAATTGGGAGTTCTTCGCCTCTATAAAGATGAACAAACTCCGGAATCACTCGGCCGCTGGGAGAACGTGCAGGAATTGCTCTCCGCAATTTCTGAATATGTGGACCAACATAAAGAGAATGCTTCCCTCGAAAACTTTTTAGAAGAAGTTGCGCTGGTATCTGCGATCGATTCGATGGTGGATGAAAAAAATGCCGTTACCTTAATGACTCTTCATGCTGCCAAAGGACTCGAATTTCCGGTGGTATTCATCGCCGGAATGGAAGAGGGATTGTTCCCGCTGTATCAAGTGACTCCCGATCCGTCGGAACTGGAGGAGGAACGACGGCTTTGTTACGTCGGTATAACCAGGGCAATGAAAAAATTATATATCACGTACGCGCGTATTCGGTACAGGTTCGGCGATGTAACATATCCGGTAGTCTCCCGCTTCGTGTCGGAGATTCCGGATTCGATGCTGGAAAAAGAGGCCACCCGGCGTCCTGCGTACACAGCAAATGTCGTTTCATCGCTGCAAAATTCGCGGGAACGGTATCTGAATTCCATTCATCAGAAAAAAGCCGGGAAGAACGACGGCTTCACTCCGGATGAAGAAGTGGATTATGACAATGCATCGCAGGAGGAGATCCGTTTAAAAGTGGGAGTATATGTTGAACATGAAGTGTTCGGTCGCGGGAAAGTGACCAATCTCAGCGGCAGGGGAGATTCAGCAAAAGCAATCGTGAACTTCCAAACTGTCGGTCCAAAGAATCTGATGGTAAAATTCGCACGATTGCGCGTACTGGGAGCATAATGGCCAATCACCTTGCGCCCACTCCAATCGAGAACAAGTTCCTGTCGCTGGCCGGAGTGACGGCGAGCTGTTATGCGATCGTCTGGCTTTCACCACTCTCGTTCTTTTGCCGTTTCTTTGCCGTTGAACAGTACTATTTTTTTCTGCAATTCGAACGACATTTTTGGCTCTACACCTTCGCCTTTATTGCAATTGTCGTCCTTTCCCGCGGACATTTGTGGAGTTACGGCGTTAATTCGCAGAATCTGAAAACATCCATCGCATGGTTGGTGTGGCTGTATGGTGTTGTGATGGTTGCAACGGTGACAGCGGCTGCATTCGGCGCTGAATTCCTTCCTGTGGAGCCTGACAATATCCCCGGAGGAAACGGGGAGATCATCATGGCATCGCTCGTCTATTGGATGTCCTCACCCGTGGCAAATCAAATTCTCTTCTTCGGTTTCGGCCAAACGATTCTGATGAAACAATGGGGGGAAAGACCGGCGATTGCCGGTATTCCTCTTTCGGTTTTTTTCTCTGCAATACTGTTTACCACCGGCGCAACTACATCGCAATTCTTTATCGGAGATTTTTCTTTTCTTCCGACCTTCCTCCTGGGGATGTTCTGCGGCATTGTCTACTGGAAGACCAACAGTCTTATCACGCCGATGCTGGGACATGCATTCTATTTTGGGTTTCCGCTGTTCTTCCACTTACTACGGAATGTTAATACCATCCATCCGTAAAAACGTATACAAAGTGAATTCTTAATTGGAACGGACTGGCGTCCGTTCCGACAAAAATATTTCTCAACAGAATGTCGCCCCTAGCAGAGAATGGATGCGTGTGAAACAGAAAATCAGAGTTGACACTCTGTGATATTTGCATATGTTTAAAAATACCTAATTCTTGGTATTGATTGTTTCACGCAAATAACCGTATGCTGATGCAAACAGAAAACGTTATGAAGAACACTCGATTACTAGCCGCACTCACAACTGTCCTTCTATTGCAATTAGGATGCAAGAAAGACCCTCCGGTCGTTCCTCCGATTGAACCGCCTCCGTACCAGCAAACTGTTTTTCTTTCCGTTGCGGACAGCGGACTGACCGAAGTTTATCTAAAACTCTCCATGACCGATACACTCCCGCCGAGAGAATACTCTATTTTGCGCAACAATGTGCAGATACTTTCCGGTAGCCTCTTTGGCAGAGAGACAACATTGGTGGATACGACAGCTCAACGCAACACAAGCTATTTTTACCAGGCGTTTCGACAGGAGAATGCGATCAACAAAGATTCCAGCAATACTGTTACAACAAAAACGCTGGATACGACGAGCCATAATTTTATTTGGCAGTTGTTTACACTCGGCGATGGTAATGCTAGCGTGGTTTTTGATGTTGCAATCATTGATGAAAACAATATTTGGGTTGTTGGTGATATCAATTATCTCGATTCTACGGGACTAAATTATGTGAGATACAGTGCGGCTCACTGGGATGGTGTGCAATGGAAGAAGATACAAATTCGATACAAAACAGTTGGAGGCGATACACTTGTTCTCGCACCAATTCGCGGCATTGTATATTTTTCAGAAAGAGATATTTGGTTTGCAGCTGGAAGTATTTTCCATTGGGAAAGCAATAGTTCGCTTGCTGAACTTGTACATTCTCGGTTACAGAATCCAGAACCCTTTCCATTCTATGAAAAACTTTATGGTGCATCAAATAGAGATATTTATTTTGTTGGATACAATGGATCGCTCCTGCATTACGACGGTGGTACATGGCAAAGACTAGTAAGTGGCACAACACTAGACATTTACGACGTGCATGGGGATTTTAACAATACGACGAAAGAATTCGAGATTATCGCTGTGGCAGCGAAACTATTTGAGAATTCGGAACATAAAGTGATCAAGATTCAAGGAACAACAGCGACGCAATTATCCGATAGTGGATTAGTGGGGCCTCAGAATGGAGTTTGGTTTAAAGCAGGGAAGCAATATTATATCGTCGGAAATGGTATCTATCAATCTCCGCACATTTTAGTGAAACCAGCATGGGAACGGTTATCACGATCAATTACTATGTACTACACTAATGATGTGGATGGTAACGACCTCAACGATGTTGTGGCTTGTGGTTCATTCGGAGAGTTGCTGCATTTCAACGGTGCGACATGGAAAAGTTTCAGAACATCGATTCCTGGAAATAGTAATAATGAATACGAGCGGATAAAGCAGAAAGGGAATATAGTTGTTTCAGTCGGATGGCAATCACCCCGAGGGGTTGTAGCAATCGGAAAACGCAATTAAAAAAGTTTATTCGAGATATGAGAAGGAAGAAACCTATGAAAAGATATTTTTTGATTCTACAGTGTTTAATAATTTTGGTTTTCATAAATGTTACAAAATTATTTTCGCAATCTGATTTACTTTGCGCAACGATACCTGCAACAACTATTCCGCATACCGAACTACAAAGTCAGTTAACGACCATTATTCCGGTTGCGTTTCATATTGTACGTTTGGATGATGGTTCCGGTGATGTTACTGATCAGCAACTGGAAAATCAAATAAACCAATTAAATTACGCGTATAATAGTTCTGAATTTCTTTTCTATTTATATAAAATTGACAGAACAAACAATTCTATATGGAGCAACCAATCATTGTATAATGAAACTGTGGAATTTACAATGAAGAGTGAACTAGCGGTCAATTCAACCCATATATTAAATGTATTTGTTTGTGTACTGCAAGGGTCAACACCGCAGGGATTTTCTCGTTTTCCGTGGGAATTTCCAGAAAATTCATATAAGCATGGAATAATTCTCAGAAATACTGTTTTGCCAGGCGGAGAATACACTGATTACAACGATGGCGATGTTTTAGTCCACGAAATCGGACATTACCTCGGTCTGTACCACACATTTCAAAATGGATGCAATACACAAGGAGATGAAGTCGCTGATACACCGCCCCAAAAAACCGAAACACGGAACTGTTCCGTAGAGAACAATTGTTTAGTGCAACCGCCACCCAATCCAAACAATTATATGGATTACGGAACCGATGCATGTAAAACTACATTCACAAATGGGCAGATTGCACGAATGCATGCTAAAACCTCCGAACTCAGACCTTCGATGTATGGGAAAACATATTTTACAGTTGATCAAGTGAGAGAATCAGGAACAAGGTTGAATGGTTCCTCTGTCGGAAAGTGGAACGGCTCTTCATTTGTTGATCAAACTGTCCCGTTTGATATAAGTATGGATTTTACCGAATCCATCACTTTACGGGGCAAACAAGATATTGCATCTAGTCCCAATGAAAAATATTATCAATGGAATTTACTCTTAAATGTTAAAAATCACCGTTCTTTCGATGCAATCGAGAGTTTTAAATCTACTGTATCACAATTCAAATCAATTTATTCTGCAACAATCCAAGCGCAAGCAATCGACGGGAATATTTTGGGTGGCTTCGTTGAAGTACGCGATCCGTGGTATATCGATTATCCCGATCCTTTATATTATGACAATATGCGCAATCGCGGAGACGAAGCAATATTTCAGCAAGTTGCATCTGCTACGAACAATCTTGGTATTAACACAAATTACAAAGGAGTAATAAAAGATTTAGATCCCTCCACTGAACCACTTTTTTATTCAATTCAAGCTGCACTTACACAATCTATCTCCGGATTGACATGGAACTTCCTCAATTGGTCTACCGACAGCAACGCAGAACTCTCTCAAGTCGGTTCAAACCCTCCCGGGTACGATCAAAAAGCTGTTGTCTTTACCGGAGAAAACGCCGTTGTCACCGCGAACTACAAAGCCCATCTGGGGAGCGGATCTACAACAGCGCTCTCCAACAATGGACAGCGAAAAATGATTCGATACGGCTCCGGAAACCACATGCTCGTATACGAATCGGCGGGAAAAATATTTGTCACCGAAAGCACCAATGGTGGTTCATCCTGGAGCAAGGAAGTCAACGTAAGCGTCGATTCTGAAGAATGGGGGCCCGTCAGCCGTAATCCGTCAATAGATCTATACTATGAAACCGCCAGTTTATCGTGGAAACCTATCGTCGTTTGGGAAACACGTCTGCCGGATAACAGCGGATATTATCTATTTGCAAAGAGAATGTCCGGCTCAACTTGGTCCGGATTGGAAAATATGTTGAGCGGCACGGCAGCAATAACGACGAACGATGGAATGCCAATACTTGCGTATCCGTATGTAATTAATCGAAAAAGTAACGGATTATACATTCTGCATTATAGCACTGTGTGGTCAGGAGACAATACTCAGATACCCGGAACAACCAGTGCTTCGAAAAACGCGTCGGCATTGTATGATCAATGGCGAGGGACAAATAAAGCATATGTCGTCTGGGAAGAGAACGGGAATATTTATTACCGGGATATGACGTATACAACCACTTACAATTGGTCATCACGGGAAACGATTGCTTCCGCATATGATTTTGTAACGAATACCAATCCTTCTCTATCGATGGATCACGATCCGAAGATATGGACGACGTGGGAATATAAAGATGTGGAAGTCTATACTTACAGGATACAAACAAGAAAAAGAAACAGTGCAAACTCGTATGGTCCCATTTCATCGTTTGGTTCCGGTACAATCAGCAACCATCCGTATTACCTGCGCCCCTCTTTTTCCTCGAATGCCAGAAAGAATAATGATCTTTCTTTAGCGTGGTATAAAAGCACCAATGATGTTCAGAAAGTATCATACGAAAATGGAGCATGGGGAAGCATTTCAACTTTGGCCACAAATAACCAAACGCCGCAACTGGCGATGAACTTTTCTGAATTAATTTTCACTACGAAACTTGGATTTAGCCGGGGTGCGTCCGGGTCGATCTATCCATTGACTGCTTTATCCTTCGCCGAAGGAGGGATGATGGAAAAGAGTAGCAGTACTGCTGCGTTGCAGTTCACGCGAGGAGTGGTTACCCAATTCGATTCGATCGCTTACAAAATAGAGTTTGGAGATATCCGAATTACGAACGGTAACGATGAATCGCAGAACATTCCACTTGCTGTTCTTTCGGATACAGTTTCTGTGAACACTTTAACTGAACTTTCGGATTATTTAAGATCAGAACCATTTATCGCTGTAGAAGAATCCGAACTGTCGCTGCAACTGAATGAACATCCATTGAAAGGAAAGAGTGTTGAATTGAACGGTAAGGATATCCGTTATTCTCTGGAGTTTGTGGAGAGCGGCACAGATAAAGTGCTGTATACAATGAGCGCGACACTTCTTTCCGAAAGGAAGAAATCATTGGAAATTCTTCCTTTTAAGTTTGGCGTAACGGGAAATAAAGCGGTGTATATCCGTTTGTCGATACATACCATTGGATCGGTCGCACCGGAGGTTATTGCATTGAATGAATATGCCGATGAATCAAAAGCGAACGAATTGAATAAGAATAACAGAATGCCCGGAGAGGTGATCGACTTTATACCAAAGGATTATGTGTTGGAGCAAAACCATCCAAATCCTTTTAACCCGTCGACAGTGATCAGTTTTGCAATTCCCAAAGACAATTTTGTTACGGTCAACGTGTTTGATGCACTTGGAAGGGAAGTGGTAGAACTTATGAACGAATACAAATCATCGGGACGCTACTCTGTTGTGTTTGATGCTGCTAAATTGTCCAGCGGTATGTATGTTTATCGACTTCAAGCCGGGGAGAAAACACTCATTAAGCGTATGATGCTGGTAAAGTAATATTGGTTTTAACACCACAAAGCCTGCCCTAACAAGGCAGGTTTTTTTATTTTTTAGGTCATTCGACTTTGGGTTGGCTCATCACTTTTTCGTAATGCTTCTCATACTCGCTGACGATCTTTTCGAGATTAAACATCTCTTCTGCCCGTTTCCGTCCCTGTTTTGCGAACATAATCCGTTTCGGTTCATTCGTCAGCAATTCAATCGCGTACTTTGCCATCCGGTCCACATCGCCGATCTCGGCAATATATCCTGTCTGATTGTGCACTACCAATTCCGGCAGTCCGCCGACACTGGTGGAAATGACGGGAACTTCACACGCCATAGCCTCCAACGCGGAGAGTCCGAAACTTTCCTGCTGGCTCGGAATGAAAAAGAGATCAGCGGCCGAAAGGATTTCTTTCAGTTCCACCTGTTTCCCAAGAAATCGGACAGCGTGCTGTAATCCTAATTCACGCACCATCATTTCGCACGATGATCGGTCCGGTCCGTCACCAACAAGGATGAGCATCGATGGGACTTTTTTCTGGACGATATCAAAGATCCTAACAACATCCGCAACGCGTTTTACGGGACGGAAGTTGGAGACATGCACCATGATCCGTTTGTCCTCCAAAGAAAACTTCTTCCGGACGCAGGAATCGTCAACATGTTGGTACTCGCTGAGATCCACAAAATTGGGAATGACGTCGATCTCTTTTTCAATATTGTAATTGGTCAGCGTTTTTTCTTTCAAATACCGCGAGACAGCCGTAACGCCGTCGCTTTTCTCGATACTGAATTTCATCACCGAAAGAAAACTCGGTTCAAGTCCAACCAGAGTGATATCCGTGCCATGCAGCGTGGTTGTGACCCGGAAATCCTTGTTGGGTATCATTTTTTTTGCCAGATACGCGCTTGTGGCATGGGGGATGGCATAATGGACATGCAACAGATCGAGCCCTTCAAAATTGGCGACCTCTACCATCTTACTTGCCAGAGCCGGAGTATAGAGCGGAAATTCGAAAACTGGATACGTAGAAATCTCCACTTCATGATAGAAGATATTGTTATCGAATCCGCTGCTCAACCGCATCGGCATTGCATAACTGATGAAATGAATCTGATGTCCTCGTTTTGCGAGAGCTTTTCCGAGTTCTGTCGCTAAGACACCGCTCCCGCCATACGTTGGGTAGCAGGTAATTCCGATTTTCATAGATATTCCTTACTGCGTTGTTGGAAACTTACAACGAATTGATGGAAGAACCAAACGATTAAGAGTTGCTTAGAGAAAGAAAAAAGGCTATGTTTTTCTAATCCCCACCCAATACGAAAGGATTTGTTATGACAAAAAGTTCCCTGATTTTCCTTCTTATCGTCGGCTCTGTCTTTACAATTGCTCAACAGAAGCCTGCCGGCAAGACACAACAGCCGAAACCTGCTGTGAAAACAGTGGAAGTAAACTCCGGAAATATTTTTGGCGAGGTTTTCAGCGATTTCAATTATATCGTACAGGAACCGAAACCGTTCCCGAATACCAACAGCACACAGTCGGGAAGCAATTCATTCGATTTACGAAGAGCGCATTTTGGGTATGAACAAACATTCAGCAGGGATTTCTCCGTCCGGTTCGTATATGATCCAGCGGTCACTGCAATGCAGGAGGCATATTTGAATTGGGAGAATGTTTTTTCATTGCACTCACTCGTAATAGGTATGATGCATACGCCCGGTGAAAAGACGACGGAAAAATATTTCGGCTATCGTTCGCTCGGTCAGCTTGTACTGGATCGGAACGGGTATTCTCAGGAATTTGACAGGGGGATCAGTCTGAACGGTAAATTCGACCCTCAGGGGAGCATCTATTACTCGTTGACTATCGGCAACGGAAGCGGTACGGCAGTCGAAACTGATAAACTGAAGAAATATTATTTTACCTTCGGCATGGTTCCGGGGAAAGGTAGCGTGGCGGAATTGTATCTGGATTATGAAAATTTCTCTGCCGGGAGAAGTGCAATTACCGCAAAAGTCCTTTTTGCAATGATGTCGCCTACTTCATCATTCGGTGCGGAAGGATTTTACCGGCTGAATCGAAAATTTGCCGGTACGAAAGACATCAATCCAGCCGGTGGATCTCTTTTTGCATGGTTTGAATTAATGCAATCGATGCGTGGAGTATTTCGTGTTGATGTATTGGACTACGATCTTAACAATTCCGGCAGTGTCATCACCAATCCCAGTTATCGGGAACTGTATCTCAATGTCGGTTTAGACTATTCTCCACTTGCAGCAGTCCATATCATTCCAAACGTTGCGTATGTAAAAGAACTGAAAAAGGACAAAGGGCCGGATATTGCAGATTACATCCTGGCACGATTAACGACAGCGGTGTATTTTAATTAATGGATGAGATCTATTCTTCCGTAAAAGCGGAATGTTCGGCACAGATCAAAGTGGAAGGTTCCCGTTTTATCGCAGACCTCTTTCCAGTGTTACAGGAAGTCGAGGCGGAAGCGAAACTGGAACTCGTACGAAAAAAATATTTTGATGCGACACATCATTGTTATGCATACCTCATCGGCGCGGAGGGGAAGCCGATGCGTTATTCCGATGACGGCGAACCTTCCGGTACGGCAGGTGTGAAGATTGTTTCTGCATTGCAGGCTAAAAAACTTTCCGATACACTGATGGTGGTGACACGCTATTTCGGCGGGACGAAACTTGGTGTGGGGGGATTGGGGAGGGCGTATTTTGAAGCGGCCGAGCACGGAATATCCGCTTCGACGATCATAACGAAAGCACTCGTTCAAGAAATCCACATAGCATTTCCTTTCTCTGAAACCAATCCGGTTATGAACATCATCCACTCACGCAAATTGAAGATCGCTGCAACTTCTTATACAGAAGCAGAAACACAGATGAAGCTGCAATTACTCCCGTCGATCGTTCCGTCCGTGCAGAAGATGTTGACGGATGCAACACGCGGAATCGTGAAATTCACTCCCGGTGATTTAACAACGGTGGCATGGCCATGATCGATTCGATTTTTCTTCTCTTCGTTGGGATCATCGTCGGGATGTTCGGAACCCTTGTCGGGGTCGGCGGAGGATTTATCGTGGTTCCACTCCTGACACTGGCTTACGGCCAATCTCCCCAGGTTGCAGTCGGAACTTCGCTCTGCATCGTAGCATTGAATGCGCTATCCGGAACAACGGTGTATATTAAACAGCACCGGGTGGATTACCGCGCTGGAATTTATTTCTCCCTGGCAACAATTCCCGGATCATTCCTTGGCGCATATCTTCTTCAATTAGTTTCCGCAACTGCGTTCGATATCGGATTCGGCATTTTGATATTGATGATTGCCGGCTACATGGTGTACTCCAAACGGAATGAACAGGATCAAAGCGCACCTCCGCAACCTGTGGGTTCACACCGGTATTCAATGGTGTTGGGGACGGTGATCAGTTTCTTTGTGGGATTTGTTGCAAGCATGGCGGGGATCGGCGGCGGAGTTGTCCATGTCCCGGCAATGATCTATATACTTAAATTCCAACCATATATCGCTATTCCTACTTCACATTTCATTCTCGCAATTTCAGCCACATTCGCGGCGTTCAGTCACGGTATAATTGGAAAAGTCGCGTGGGATTTCGTTCCTTTTCTTGGGTTCGGTGCAATTGCCGGTGCTCAGGCAGGGGGGCATCTTTCCCATACGATTAAAGTGAAATGGATTTTGTGGGGATTGATTCTTGCGTTGGTTTTGGTCGCCATCCGTCTGATTGGAAAGCACCTTTAAAACTCAAACAACGTTTTCAACAAACGTTGTTTGGCAGTGTGCTTTGTGTTTTTTCGCAATTTATTTTTTCTTTGCACCTCTCACAACTTCTTTTGTTTCAATCGCAATCATCAATTCTTCATTCGTTGGAATGACAAAAACTGCTGCCCGGGATTTAGCACTGCTGATTGCTTTCTCTTTCTCCTTCGAATTGTTGGCTGTTTTATCGATTTCTATTCCGAGATATTCCAGATTCTCACAGATCGCCTTCCGCACGTCCGGAGCATTCTCACCGATACCGCCGGTAAAGACCAGAGCATCAAGTCCGCCCAGCGCCGCGACATATGATCCGATATACTTCTTCACGCGGTAACAAAAGACATCAAAGGCAAGTTTTGCTTTTTTGTTCCCATCATTCATCTCGGTGATGATTTCTCGCATATCGCTGCTTACTCCGGAAATGCCCTGCAATCCGCTGTGTTTGTTCAGCAGTGTGTTCGCTTCCGAATAATTCAGTCCTTCTTTTGCCATCACATACAGAATCACCGATGTGTCAATATCGCCGGATCGTGTTCCCATCAGCAATCCTTCGAGCGGTGTAAATCCCATCGATGTATCAATGGAGATTCCTTTATCGATCGCCGTGATGCTGCAGCCGTTGCCGAGATGACAGGTGATGATCTTCAGTTTCTTGATATCCTTCTTCAGTGTTTCACTGGCACGCTGAGCAACATAGGCATGGCTTGTTCCATGGAAACCGTATCGGCGAATCTTATACTGGCTGTACAGCGAGTAAGGGATGCCGTAGATGTATGCATGCGGCGGCATTTCGTGGTGAAAAGCGGTATCGAACACCCCCACCTGCGGAATGTTCGGCAAGTGCGTTTGACAGGCGTTAATACCGCGCAGGTTGTGAGGATTGTGGAGCGGTGCGATCTCAAAATTGTCCCGGATCCCTTTGATCACGGCATCGTCGATCATCACCGAACCGGTGAATGTTTCACCGCCGTGCACAACACGGTGCCCTACGGCATGGATCTCATCCTTGGTCGTAATCACTCCGTGGTTCTTACTGAGCAGTACGGCAAGGATATATTCGATAGCCGTCGTATGATCCAGGATATCTCCTGAAATTTTGATCTCGTCTCCGTCTGCGCGCAGGTTCGTCAGCACGGCACCGCTCATGCCCACGCGGTCTACAATGCCTTTTGCCAGGAATAGTTTTTTGTCGACATCAATAAGCTGATATTTAACTGAGGAGCTTCCGCAATTTAACACTAATATGTTCATATTTTCTTTCCGTGATCGTCGTATTTAAAGAATCCTTCGCCCATCTTTTTTCCCAGTTTCCCTTTGCGCACCATCTGCCGCAGCAACGGGCAGGGACGGTACTTCGCTTCGCCGAGTTCATGGAAGAGGGAATCCATCCATGCCAACACTTCATCCAGTCCCATCATATCTGCCAGTTCTAATGGACCGTAACGGAACTCATAGCCGAGACGCATGGCGGTATCGATGCTCTCTGCCGTTGCGACACCTTCCATTAAGATGTACATCGCTTCGTTGAGCAGCGGGATGATAATCCGGGTTGTAACGAATCCCGGATACTCGAACACTTCAATGGGTGTTTTGCCCAGCCGCTGCGCCAGCTTCTTTATCGAATTGAAGGTCTCATCCGAAGTCTTCATACCGCGCACCAGTTCAACCAACGGTACTTTGGGGACCGGATTGAGGAAATGCATGCCGATCACTTTATCCGCCCGTTTTGTAGAGGACGCAAGTTTTGAAAGATTGAGTGTGGATGTATTCGAGACAAGGATGGTTTCCGGTGAACAGAGCTGGTCCAGTTCGTGGAACAGTTTTCGTTTCAGTTCGAAATTCTCATCCACTGCTTCTATTATAATCGGAATTTCCGACACGGCGGATATTTCTGTTGTTCCTTTAATGCGTGAAAGGATCGCCCGCTTTTCGCTTTTGGTCATCGTCCATCGGTGAATGTCGTTGTCCAGCGATTCTTCCATTGATTTAATCTGATGCGCGAGACGTTTTTCCGATTTTTCTACCACAATCACTTCGATTCCTGCTGTTGCTACGGATTGTGCAATTCCTTGTCCCATCACTCCCAGACCGACGACCGCGATCGTATGGAATCCGTCTGAATCTTTTTTGGAGAGCTGAATGTCGCCGAGTATTTCTGAAAATTGAGAAGTTGTCATATTATTTCTTATTGTGAATGCTTCTTTCCGGCATTGACCGGATAGTTCTGTGTTGTTTTACAATGGAAATATCGCAATTTCTGCGCCAAGTTTCTAAGTATATTTTAATTGAGGGAAGTTGGATTTTTAGACCAAAAAGACCTATATTAATCATGTAGGAAGAACTTCTAAAAACAATTGTTCGCAACAATGTTAATTATTTCAAGTTCTTCTATTTTTTTGGAATGAAATAGGACTACACCAGTCGTATTTAAGAATGCTCAAGTTATCGAAAAAAGTTGAATATGGTTTAATCGCGATCCGGCATATTGCGTCGGTGAACAATCAAATCTCCACTGTGAAGGAAATCTCCGAGAAGTATTTGATCCCGGGAGATGTCCTTGCAAAAGTGATGCAGAAGTTAACGAAAGGGAAGCTCATTGCCTCTCATCAAGGAGCAATGGGAGGATATACGCTCGCTCGTCGCTCGGATGAGATTTCGGTGATGGATGTAATCTCTGTGATTGAAGGATCACAGATGGGTATTACGCAATGCTTCACGGAAGAACCGCAGAGCTGTTCCATCTATTTAAATTGCACCATTAAAAATCCTCTCGGAAAGATTCAGCATAACCTCGAACATGTTTTTAGTTCAATGAAAGTGTCGGAGATTGTTTGATGCGCAACACTCCCGTCTATATGGACTATCATGCAACAACACCAGTGGACAAACGGGTGCTGGAAGCGATGATGCCGTTCTTTACGGAACACTTCGGCAATGCGGCAAGTCTGCAGCACCGGTTCGGATGGATCGCAAAAGAAGCGGTGGACATTGCCCGTAAAAAAATTGCGGCCTCACTTCGCGTGCAGGCAGGAGAAATATTCTTTACCAGCGGTGCAACAGAGTCAAATAACCTCGCGATCAAAGGCATTGCAGAAGCGTACAAAACAAAAGGAAATCACATTATCACGACACAGATAGAGCATAAATGCGTTCTGGAGTCGTGCAAGAAACTGGAAAAAGCAGGATGGATCGTTACATATCTGCCGGTTGATGTAAAGGGCAAAGTGAATATTGCTGCGCTGGAAAAATCTATTACTGGAAAAACAGTTTTGGTCTCTGTGATGGCGGCAAATAATGAGATTGGAACAATCCAACCGATCGAAGAGATCGGGGCAGTTTGTGCGAAGCATGGTATTCTTTTTCACACCGATGCTACGCAGGCAGTCGGTCGGATCCCTATCGATCCGCTGGCGATGAATATCCATCTGCTTTCGTTTGCGTCTCATAAAATATATGGACCTAAAGGAGTCGGCGCACTGTATATCCGTTCGAAGAATCCGCGCGTAGCGGTCGAAACGCAGATGCATGGTGCCGGGCACGAACATGGTTTGCGTTCCGGCACATTGAATGTCGCCGGAGTTGTGGGATTTGCCAAAGCAATGCAATTAGCAATGGAAGAATCAGAAGATGAAAATGCAAGACTCTTCCGGTTGCGCAATCGACTTCAGGAACAACTCATGTCGATGGAAGGTGTTTCGGTGAACGGTGCATCGGAAGACCGGTTGCCGAACAATCTGAATGTGACTTTTCTCGGAATCTCCTCGGATCAGATTATGACGGAAATGAACGATGTGGCAGTTTCAGCAGGTTCTGCCTGCACGTCCGAAGAAACTGGTGAAATCCGCTATTCGCACGTGCTCCGCGCGATTGGATTGGACGAATCAGCCGGCCGGTCGACCATTCGGTTCGGACTGGGACGATTCACCACGGAAGACGAAGTGGACTACACTGCAGACCGGATTCGGACTGTCGTGACATCACTGAAAGAACAAACAGGGATTGGAATCTCATGAACATCAAATTCAAGAAATCGCAATACATTATCGGCAACCAGGTCGAATTCCTCAATTTCATGCGAACACGCGCACAGCTGATCCATCTCTCCAACGTGTTCTTTCGCGATCTGCATTTCGCGGTAATGGAATTCCTGAAGAAGAAGAGTGTGAAGGTCGGTCAAACCGAAGCTGAAACCGTCGCCCGTGAGATTGCAGTTCACTTTGAAAAACGGAATATCTTTAAAAAACTGAATATGCAGACCTGGATGTTGAACTATCCGGATTATGCGGTCAAAAAAGCTGTTTAACAATATTTACGGAGAATAAATTTATGACTGAAGTACTTGTGCAGGAATTGCCGCAAACGATGGAAGATGATATCATCCTGACAGAGCGTGCGGCGCAGGAAGTGTTTTCGATCAAAGAAAAAAACAATATCCCCGCAACACATTCGCTGAGGCTGGGTGTGAAAGGGGGCGGATGCTCCGGTTTGTCCTACGTGCTCGCATTTGACGATGCAGTAAAGGAAAAAGATTTGATCCTGGAGAAACATGGAGTGAAGATCGTCGTGGACCAGAAAAGTATGTTCTATCTCTCCGGAACAACCCTGGATTTCTCGGATGGATTGAACGGCAGAGGATTTGTGTTCAATAATCCGCAAGCGGCAAAAACATGCGGCTGCGGCAGTTCGTTTGGAGTATAAGAGTTAAAAGAGGTTAAAAGAGGAAAGACATTCTTGTCTGTCCTTAGAACACTTTTAAAAAGCACCATATCGGGAAGCACCAACAATGTCAGAAACTATTGAAGAATTAGTATCGCAAGAATATAAGTACGGGTTCACCACCAATATCGAAACGGACACGATCCCGCCCGGATTGAACGAGGATGTCGTTCGCGTAATCTCCAAAAAGAAAAACGAACCGGAATGGCTCACTGAATGGCGTTTGAAAGCGTTCCGGGTCTGGAAAACAATGGAAGAACCCCGGTGGCCGAATCTGAAATATGCGAAGATCGATTATCAGTCGATTAGTTATTATTCCGCTCCAAAACAAACAAAGAAACTGAACAGCCTGGATGAGGTCGATCCGATTCTGTTGGAGACGTACGAAAAACTCGGCATCTCGTTGACCGAACAGAAACGATTGACCGGTGTTGCGGTGGATGCGGTGTTCGATTCCGTTTCCGTTGCGACAACATTCAAAGAGACATTAAAAGAAAAGGGGATCATTTTCTGCTCGTTCTCGGAAGCGGTACAGGAACATCCCGAACTTGTAAAAAAATATCTCGGTTCTGTGGTGCCGTATGCGGATAATTATTTTGCAGCCTTGAACTCCGCTGTGTTCAGCGACGGATCGTTTTGCTTCATCCCCAAAGGGGTCCGTTGCCCGATGGAACTGTCGACATATTTTCGGATCAACGCCTCCAATACTGGTCAGTTCGAACGCACACTGATCATTGCAGAAGAAGGGGCATACGTCAGTTATCTGGAAGGATGCACAGCGCCGATGCGGGACGAAAACCAATTGCATGCCGCCGTTGTTGAGCTCGTCGCACTGGACAATGCTGAAGTGAAGTATTCTACCGTTCAAAACTGGTATGCTGGTGATAAGGATGGAAAAGGCGGTATCTATAATTTTGTAACGAAACGCGGAAAATGTGCCGGCGTCAATTCCAAGATCTCGTGGACGCAGGTGGAAACCGGATCGGCAATCACCTGGAAGTATCCTTCGGTGATTCTGCTTGGCGACAATTCCATAGGAGAATTCTATTCTGTTGCAGTTGTGAATAACCGGCAGGATGCCGACACGGGAACAAAGATGCATCATATTGGGAAAAACACGCGCAGCACAATCGTCTCGAAAGGTATCTCCGCCGGTCGCGGCAATAACACTTACCGCGGACTTGTCAATATCGGAAAGAATGCAACGAACTCCCGCAACTATACGCAGTGCGATTCGATGCTGATCGGTAATAAGTGCAGCGCAAACACTTTTCCATATATCGAAGTGAAAAATTCCTCCTCAAGCGTAGAACATGAAGCGTCGACCTCCAAGATCGGAGAGGATCAGATCTTTTATTGTAAGCAACGCGGCATTAACACCGAAAACGCTATCTCCATGATCATCAACGGTTTTGCAAAGGAAGTATTTAAAAACCTTCCGATGGAGTTTGCCGTTGAAGCGCAAAAACTTCTCGGCATCTCCCTTGAAGGCAGTGTCGGTTAATCAATTGTATTTTTTAGACGAATCAGGAAAACTATCACATGATCGAAATCAAAAATCTCCACGCATCAGTCAATGGAAAAGAGATCCTGAAAGGGATCAATCTCACAGTAAACGCAGGTGAAGTGCACGCCATTATGGGACCGAACGGTTCCGGGAAAAGCACATTAGCACAGGTGCTCTCCGGCCATCCTGCTTATCAGGTAACGCAGGGCGAAGTATTGTTTGAAGGAGAGAACCTGCTCGATATGGAGCCGGAAAAGCGTGCCCATGCCGGCGTGTTTCTCGCATTCCAGTACCCAGTTGAAATCCCCGGTGTCAGCAACAGTTATTTCCTGAAAGCAGGCCTGAATGAAATCCGGAAATCGCGCGGTCAGGAAGAACTGGACTCAATGCAGTTTCTGAAACTGCTGAAAGAGAAAATGAAAGTAGTTGAAATGGATCCGAGTTTCATCAACCGTCCCGTAAACGAAGGATTCTCCGGCGGAGAAAAGAAACGAAATGAGATTCTGCAGATGGCTGTGCTCGAACCGAAACTGGCGATTCTCGACGAAACGGATTCCGGTTTGGATATCGACGCACTGAAGATCGTCTCCAGCGGTGTGAATAAGTTGAAGTCTCCGAAGAATGCGACGATCGTGGTGACACACTATCAACGTCTGTTAAATTATATTGTACCGGATGTCGTGCATGTACTTGTCAACGGCCGTATCGTCAAATCCGGCGGCAAGGACCTCGCGATGGAACTCGAAGCAAATGGCTACGACTTTATCCGTGAAGAAATGCTGCAGAATGCGTAATGGGAGAAGAACGAATGTCCACGGAGAATAATCAGTACGTATCAGAATTTACAGCGTTCCAGCACAATGGAGCTGCCAAAAGTCCAGCGTGGGTGAATGATATTCGCACATCCGCACTCGCGCAGTTTACGGAAAAAGGATTTCCAACAACGAAGGAAGAGAATTGGAAATACACCAATATTACGCCAATCGCAAAATCACAATTTAAATATTCGTCTGCAGCTGAAGAGATTTCTGCAGATCTCATACAGTCGTTGATGATTGATGGAGTCGATCAGCATGTAATCGTCTTCATCAACGGTCACCGGTCGAAAGAACACTCGTCGCTGTCCGGATTGAATGATAACGTTGTTGTAACGAACCTTATCGATGCGTATGCATCACACGGCACGTTGATCCGGCAGCATCTCTCGAAATATGCGAAGATGCACGAGAGCCCCTTCACTGCACTGAATACGGCCTTTCTGAACGATGGTCTGTTTATCCATGTTCCCGCAGGGACGTATGTGGAAAAACCGATCCATGTCCTGTTCATCTCTGCCGAAAAACCGGGTGAACAGACGGCCGCGCATATTCGGAATCTTATCGTAGTGGAAGAAGGCGCAAGAGTGAATTTTCTTCATAGTTTTTGTTCCGCGGAGAAAAATGCGAATCTGACGAACGTGGTAACGGAAATTGTTGCAGGGAAAAACAGCGTCGTCGAACTGGTGAAGGTACAGAAGGAAAGTGAATCATCGTATCATGTGGAAGATCTTCATGTTCATCAGCACCGTGAAAGCACTGTCCACATCTTCTCGCTTGCCGTCGGCAGCGCCATAGCACGGAACGATATGAGTGTGATTATCGACGGTGAATCGACGGAGTGCAATCTGAATGGATTGTATATCACCTCCGGCGAACAACTGATCGATCACCACACCTTTATGCATCATATCCATCCCAATTGCCCGAGCCACGAGTTGTTTAAGGGGATTCTCATGGACAAGTCCCGTGCAGTGTTCAACGGGAAAGTGTATGTTGAGCCGGAAGCGCAGAAGACAGATTCCAAACAGACCAATCGCAATCTGCTTCTTTCGGATGATGCCATCGTCGATACGAAGCCGGAATTGGAGATCTTTGCCGATGATGTGAAATGTACGCACGGTGCGGCGGTCGGCGGGATGAATGAAACACATTCTTTTTACTTGAAAACCCGCGGCATTACCAATGAAAGTGCTCGTGGAATTCTCACTGTTGGTTTTGCAGCTGAAGCGACACAAAAAATCGCACACTCTGCCTTACGGCATCATGTTGATCTGATTGTGGTTGACCACCTCCGAAAGAAATTCGGTACGGCGAATTTGCCGGATATCGTCCATGCGTAATGAGCGACGGACGGCGATCTGCCGTTCGATTGAAAAATGAATATAGCTGGAAAAGAACAAATCATCGATATAGAGAAGCTGCGGAAGGATTTTCCAATTCTTTCAACAAAAGTCCACGGGAAACCGCTGGTCTATTTGGATAATGCTGCCACAACGCAAAAACCGAATGCCGTCCTTGATGTGCAAAATGTCTATTATAGGGAGCAGAATGCGAACATCCACCGGGGTGTTCATCATTTGAGCGAAACGGCGACTTTTGAATACGAAAAGGCCCGTGGGAAGATCAAGAACTTCATCAATGCCAGCGATTCCAAAGAGGTCATTTTCACCGCAGGAACAACAGCCGGAATCAATCTAGTGGCAAGCAGTTTTGGCCGGACGTTTCTCAATTCGGATGATGAAGTGATCATCTCTGCAATGGAACATCATTCCAATATCGTCCCCTGGCAGTTGATCTGTGAAGAGCGTGGTGCGAAACTTCGCGTAATTCCGATTTCGGACGACGGCGAACTGTTATTGGATGAATTCGAAAAATTATTGACGCCAAGGACAAAGATCGTTTCCGTCGTGTATGTTTCCAATTCTCTGGGGACAATCAATCCTGTAAAAAAGATTATCGAACTCGCACATCACAATGGTTCGAAAGTGTTGATCGACGGCGCTCAGGCTGTTGCACACACGAAGGTGGATGTGCGTGAACTGGATTGCGATTTTTTTGCATTCTCCGGCCATAAGATCTTCGGTCCGACTGGCATCGGAGTGTTGTATGGCAAGGCTGCGCTGCTCGAGGCGATGAGACCATATCAAGGCGGCGGAGATATGATACTCTCCGTCACGTTCGAGAAGACGACATTCAATGATCTTCCGTACAAATTTGAAGCAGGTACCCCGAACATCGTCGGTGGGATCGGTCTCGGTGCAGCAATTGACTATGTGAATACTATCGGTATCGATGCAATTGCGGAGTATGAAGAGGAATTGCTCGTTTACGGCACGGAAGTGCTTCAACAGGTGAAGGGACTCCGTTTCATCGGCACGGCGAAGGAAAAGGCAAGCGTACTCTCGTTTGTTTTGGACAATGCTCATCCGCATGACATCGGAACGATTCTGGACAGGGAAGGGATCGCTATCCGTACGGGACATCATTGCACACAGCCGGTGATGCAGCGTTTCGGAATTCCGGCAACTGCGCGGGCATCGCTTTCGTTCTACAATACGAAAGAGGAACTGGATATATTGGTTCGCGGAATCGAAAAAGTGAAGGAGATCTTCGGATGAGCGAAGTGAACGAACTCTATCAACAGTTGATTCTGGAGCACAATAAATCTCCGCGCAACTTTAAAAAATTGGAACTCTTCACACATGATGCGGATGGTTACAATCCGCTCTGCGGCGATCATTATCATGTCTGGTTGAAACTGGACGGCGATACGATTACGGATATCGGTTTCCAGGGGAGCGGCTGTGCAATTTCGAAATCATCTGCATCGATGATGACCTCGGCAATAAAGGGTGGAACCATCGCTGCAGCAAAAGAATTATTTGAGAAATTCCATTCCATTATCATGACGAGAATCGGCGATCCTATTCCTGAAGAGAAGATAGAGGAACTTGGCAGTCTTGGTGCACTTGCGGGTGTGCGGGAATTTCCCGCCCGTATTAAATGCGCCAGCCTTGCGTGGCACGCGTTGAACGCCGCATTGACAAATTCAGAAAAAGCAATTTCCACAGAATCAGGGACGATATAACGTATGGAAACAATCCATCTTCCGTCCGAACAGCCGCTCAGTTCGATCGAAAAAATGATCATTAAAGAACAGGTGACGGAACAGATCCGCACAGTGTTCGATCCAGAGATTCCGGTGAACATCTATGAACTCGGTCTTGTGTATAATATCGAAGTGAACGACAGAGGTTTGGTCGATATTACGATGACGCTAACGTCGCCGGCGTGTCCCGCTGCGCAATCCATTCCGGTCGAAGTGAAACAGAAATCCGAAACCGTTCGTGGAGTTACGGAAATTAATGTAAACATCGTCTGGGAACCGCGATGGGAAACCAGCATGATGTCCGAAGAAGCCCGATTAACCTTAGGGATGTAATTTATGAAGAACGAACGCCGGACATTTCTTAAAATAACGTCATCGCTTGCTGTCGGAACATTGGCTGCATCGGTCGCACCGTTTGCAATAAGTTCGAATAATCACTTATCATCACATAACAAGGAGAATACTTCTATGGCACACGAACTTGCACCGCTTCCCTATGCATTTGATGCACTGGAACCGTTCATCGATGCGAAAACGATGGAGATTCATCACGGAAAACATCATGCGGCATATGTTACCAACCTGAATAACGCATTGAAAGATCACGCTGATTTACAGTCCAAGAGCGCAGAAGAATTGATTTCGAATCTCAATGCGGTGCCGGAAGCAATCCGCACTGCAGTCCGCAACAATGCCGGCGGCCATGTGAATCACACAATGTTCTGGCAGCAGTTGAAGAAGGATGTCGCATTCCCCGCTTCCAGCAAATTTGGGACTGCGCTGACAACGGCATTCGGTTCAATAGATGCATTCAAAGAACAATTCAATAAGGCAGGACTCGGACGCTTCGGTTCCGGTTGGGCCTGGTTGATTGTTGACGGCGGAAAACTGGTTATCACTTCCACTGCAAATCAGGACAGCCCGATCATGGAAGGGAAAAAACCGGTACTGGGTGTTGACGTGTGGGAACATTCCTATTACTTGAAATATCAAAACCGCCGCGCGGATTATCTCGGTGCGATCTGGAGTGTGGTGAATTGGGATGATGTCGTTGCACGGTATGAACAAGCAATGAAATAATCTTTTAATAAACCGTCCGGAGTGCCTGCCGCTTCGGACGGTTTTCTTTGTCCCTATGTCTTTTCCCGAATCCCCTGTCGAAATACTGCCGTTATTCCCGCTGAACGTCGTTCTGTTCCCGCAATCGCAGCTTCATCTTCACATCTTCGAAGAACGGTATCGCACGTTGATCAGCGAATGCATCTCCTACGATTCGGTATTCGGAATCAATCTTATCCATGAACAGGAGATCAGGACGGTCGGATGTACTGCGGCTGTGAAAGAAGTCGTGAAACGGTACGATGACGGCAGAATGGATATTGTTGTGGAAGGCCGCCGGCGTTACGAACTGCTGAACTTCGTCGAAGCACCACATCCGTATTACTCCGGACGCATCTCCTGGCTGGAAGACATTGCGGAAGATGTTTCGGAAGACTTTCGCACCCGGGCGGTTGCTTTATACAACGAATTCGTTTCTATCGTGTTCACCGGAATTGTACCAAAGGTGGGACTGGAAGATATACGGAAGAGCAGGGGATTTTATCTTGTGCAGAAATCCGGGATGGACCTGATTCAGCGGCAGGTGTTTCTTGCGCTGACATCGGAGAATAAGCGTCTCACTTTCCTTATTCAACATTTGGAATCGCTGCTGCCGCTGCTGGCATCCAGAAAGACGGTAGAAGAATTGGCGAAGAATGACGGCTACGTTCAGGAGTAAGGTCCGCCGTACAAAAAAATCTTGCTTTCAACTTTACACTTCGTTAAGTTAGTGACGCAATGGAAAAGAGCAGGAACGAAATCAAAGAGATCCCGTCGCTGCTGAATTTCGGTATTACCGAACATGTTATTGAGACGGAAAAACATTTTTGGAACTATTGCGTGAATTGCGGAACGCAGCTGGACAGCCGCAAATGCAAATTGTTCTGCCCCACATGCGGATTTTATCATAATTGCAGTGAACCATAATCTACCATCAAAGGAGTCGTTGTGAACAAAAAAGGGTTGAGAGCTACAAAAAAACACAGGAAGAAACGCGCAAAGATGAAAGCAAAAGCGAAGGCATTGCGTGCCAATAAAAAGGCACAGTAAGGACTACGAAAAAGACCCGCAGGCGATGCGGGTTTTTTATTGCCCCAGATTGCTTTTGGGGAAAGTGGTACCTATATTCTCGCAGATTTTTCCGATAAACTTCTCACGTTGTAAGGACGCCTACCTATGAAAAACATTCTACAGTATATCGAAACGAACAAACAGCGTTACCTTTCCGAACTAAAAGATTTTCTTTCCATCCCCAGCGTCAGTTCCCAGTCCAATCATAACGGAGACATGCAATTATGCGCGCAATGGGCTGCGGACCAGATGAAGACGATTGGTATGCAGAATGTCAGCATCATGCCTACCCCGGGTCATCCCGTCGTCTACAGCGAGTGGCTCGGTGCTCCCGGAGCTCCGACAGTGCTCTTCTATGGACATTACGATGTTCAGCCGGTCGATCCGTTGAATCTTTGGACATCGCCGCCGTTTGAGATGACGCAGCGCGGCGATAATTTGTATGCACGCGGTTCTGCGGATGACAAAGGGCAGGTCTTCATCCACTTTAAAGGGATTGAAGCACTGATGAAACAGAACGGGAAACTTCCGGTGAATATTAAAATGCTCATCGAAGGAGAAGAAGAAGTCGGCAGTCCGAACCTGGATAATTTTGTGAAGGACCATAAGGAATTATTGAAGGCGGATCTCGTCCTTATATCCGATTCGTCCATGTTTGCGAAAGGCGTTCCCTCCATCTGTTATGCGCTGCGCGGATTGTCGTATATGGAGATCGAGGTCAATGGTCCAAACCGCGATCTGCATTCCGGTTCCTTTGGCGGTTCCGTACACAATCCCATTCAAGCATTGGCAGAGATGATCGCATCGCTCCATGATAAGAACGGCAAAATCACCATACCGGGATTTTACAATGCAGTGCGCACCCTGTCGAAAGCGGAGCGCGTTGCATTCAAAAAACTTCCGTTCAGCGAAAAGAAATATGCAAAAGAACTTGGAGTGAGGGAATTATACGGCGAGAAAGGTTTCTCATCGCTGGAACGTGTATGGGCGCGACCCACACTGGAGTGCAACGGCATCTGGGGCGGATATATCGGAGAAGGGGCAAAGACTGTGCTTCCGGCAAAAGCGTTCGCAAAGATCTCGTGCCGGCTTGTTCCGGACCAAGATTCTGGCAAGATCGCGAAGCTCGTGGAGAAACATCTGAAAAAAATCGCTCCGAAGTCCATTACCGTTGCCGTAAGGAATTTGCATGGCGGTGAAGCTGCCATTACTCCCATCGATTCTCCCGGTGTGAAAGCGGCCGTCGCAGCGCTCGAAAAAGGATTTGGAAAAAAACCATTGTACCAGCGTGAAGGCGGATCCATTCCCATAGTCGTTCAATTCAAAAAACTGCTGGGACTGGATACGGTACTGCTTGGATTCGGTCTGCCGGATGAGAACGCACATTCTCCGAACGAATTCCTGAATATCGATAATTTTTACGGTGGAATAAAAACATCGGTCCATTTCTTTAATGAACTACCGAATTATTGGAATTCGCGAACAAAGAAAAAATAACAGGTCGTCAGAGGACGGAGATTTGAAAACGATTTTCACATGTCTGTTCGTAATACTGGGATAATATTAAGAATGTATTTTATTAAACTTAATCCACTATTCTCCACTTATACAATGAGGTACGTATGAAAAAAGCGATACGCCTTCTGTTGCTGTCTGGACTTCTCACGGCAATACTGTTTGCACAAGGCACAATTCGCGGTACGGTAACGGATGCGGGTAATAATCAACCGCTTCCTTCCGTTAACATTTCCGTTCTTGGCACGAATTTGGGAACGGTAACAAACGAAAATGGTGAATATTCCATCAGCGTCAATGACGGAGTATATTCACTGAAAGCATCGGCACTTGGATATGCTGCGATGCAAAAACAAGTCACGATCACCGGCGGGGATGCAGTGATAAATTTCTCGCTGACGGAGTCGGCAATTCAGGTAGGTGAAGTTATTGTGGAAGTGAACCGCGCAAAGGATCGTGAAACACCTGTTGCGTTCACAAATATCAGCAAAGAAAAAATCGAAGAGCGTATCTACGGTCAGGATGCGCCGCTGTTGCTTAAAGGTACTCCTGGACTGTATGCATTCTCAACTGACGGCGTTGGTAACGGCGAAGCAAAACTCTTCGTCCGCGGATTCAATCAGAATTATGTCCAGGTGCTGATCAACGGCATTCCGACGAATGATCCGGAATCGAATTCCGTCTATTGGTCCAACTGGGGTTCAGTCTCTTCAGCAGCAGCCTCCGTACAAGTGCAACGCGGTGCAGGTTCATCGTTATATGGCGCCGGTTCGTTCGGCGGTTCGTTCAATATTGTTACAGGGGAAGCAAAACCCCGTGCATCGTACGGCGCAAATTTCTCATTGGGCGATCCTGTTAATACGATGTATGGTGTGGATCTAAATACCGGATTGATCGATGATATGTATGCATTCTCTTTCCGTTTCGACCGGAAGGTTGGCGAAGGCAATCGTCTTGGCGCACGATACGAAGGATATAATTATTATTTCTCCGGTTCAATGTTCTTCAATGAACAGCAGTCTTTGAAAGTCGTCCTTCACGGTGCACCGCAGGAACACGGGTATTCATTCTCCAACGATATTTCCTATTTCAAATATTTTGACTTCAAGGCAAACTCGGCGCCATGGCTCCCGATTGAAGCAGTGAACGGCCTGCCTGTCAATCCGAATGATGGATTGGCAAATTACGGATTGAAAGATGGCCGCAGAGAACTGGTGACTGATGAATATGCAACATTGGCGCACAACCATTTTCATAAACCGCAGGCTGAGCTTCATTACAATCATGAATTTAGTGATAAAACCGCTTTGCGTGCGACATTCTTCTATTCGTTGGGCCGCGGCGGCGGATCGAGCTTGAACGGTGCAGGGAATGTCTCCAACATTTTACGTGCTGCCGATGGTTCTATCACGAATCCGAAAGTGGCTGATACGCTTTACTTGAAGAACGCGTATCAACGGGACAGTTATTCGTTGCATCAGCAATGGGGAATCCTCTCCAATTATGAGTTCCAGCCCATGGAGAACCTGAAACTGACCACCGGTATCGAATATCGTTCATGGTCGGCAGACCATCCCGGTCACTACACCAATTTATACGGAAAAACGAGCATAACTGCGCAGCAATATGGTTTGAAAGACTCTGCAGGCGGTTCGACTTCGACAAGTCTGTCATTCCGCCGTAGAACATATCAAGGAGATGTTTCTCAGGAAAGCGACATGGCAATTTTCGGATGGGATCTCAGCAGCACCGATCCGACGTATCGTTCGCAATATAGGAACTACCTCGGTGAAACCCCTCAATATACACTGTTCGCCAACGCAACCTACAATGTAATGGAAAATCTTTCCGTGTCTGGTACCCTGCAATATGTTTGGTACAAGTATACATTGAAAGAGAATATGCCAAGTGAGAACGCGATCGGGAAACGGCTAACCGTTGCCGAAAAAGCTGCCCGTGGTTTGGGACAGGATGCTTCGAAGGAAGGTCCGTCATCAAACGGAAAGTTCCTCATGGCGGAATATGCAAGTTCCAGCAGCAGCACCATAACTAACTGGTATGAATTCGAACTAGTGGACGCAGAACGGTCACGCGGATTCATTCAGCCAAAGATTGGTGCAAACTACAACGTTAACGAGAATATCAACGTTTTCGGAAATTATTCGCATGTCGAACGGTTCGTTGACCTTGGCGTATATTATAACCAGGGACGGCTGAATCCTGATGCCAAAGACGAAATTTCGAACCAATACGAGATCGGTGTCGGTTGGACTTCCGAGGAATTCGTTTCTAAATTTAATATCTATACCATGACATGGGATAACAAGTCTGCACGCATTACTGATCAAAGCCAGGCTGGACAACCTGGATATGACCGGAATGGCAATAAGACGATTCTCGTCGGTACTGCAGATTACCAGGGCATCGAATTTGAGATCAGTTCGCGTCTTGGTGTATTTGCTGAAGTCCTTACAGGTTTGGAAGTCCGCGGTTCGGCAACAATTTCATCGAACAAATGGACCTCGGTGCTGAATGAAGCAAAAGTGTTGGGCGGTAAACGAGCGGTATTTAATGCAGGTGGCAGAAATGCGTTAGGCGCCACCGATACGTTGTTTGTTGATGAATTAAAAGACACACACGTTGGCGGCCCTCCGCAAATAATGGGTTCCGTCGGCTTCACCTACCGTTGGAGCGACTTCTTTGTCGGATTTGATGCTAACTATTATGATGATCACTATGGATTGGATGGTGATACATATGTTCGCGTTGACGGGAATTGGGATGCGGGTAAAACTGCATTTACCTATATCGTGGACCAGAAACTTCCTTCACGGACAGTATTCGATATGCAGGCAGGGTATAAATTTGTCTATGCAGGAATTAACGGCATGATCTCCGGACAAATTCTTAATCTTCTGGATACAGAATATTTGGCAGACGTCGATAATTTTGGAGTGATTCCTGGAGGACTTCGATCATATCGTCTGAATATTGGGATTGGTTTATAATCAATTGAAATACCGGCAAATATCAGCCCCGCTTCGGCGGGGCTTTTTTTTTGGATATAGTCGAAAGTTATGTTAATTTTACCCCCGGACAACAATCTATCGTTGTCCTTTATTTTTTAGGAGGAGAAGAATGGCCATGAAGATCTATACCAAAACCGGTGATACCGGGGAGACAGCCCTGTTTGGCGGTGAACGTGTCCCGAAAGATGCAATCAGAATCGAAGCATACGGATCGGTGGATGAACTGAATTGTATCCTTGGCGTTGTCCGTTCGATGAATACGGACCGGACCATCGAATCGATTCTGGGAAAGATCCAACCGCAGTTATTCGAACTCGGCGCGGATCTGGCCACTCCTTCTGATAAGCGCACTTCCATCATACCCAGAATAAAACTATCTCGGGTGGCAGCATTGGAAAAAAGTATCGATGCACTTGAAATAAAACTGAAACCTCTTACGTCTTTTATTCTCCCCGGAGGGACTTCGACGGCATCATATCTGCACCTTGCTCGTACTGTCTGCCGTAGGACAGAGCGGCAGGCCGTTCGCTTGACTAGGAACGAAAAGATCGGTACCGCCGTCATAATGTATCTCAACCGTCTGTCCGATCTGTTATTTGTTATGGCGCGATATGCAAATCATATCGCCGGGGAGGAAGAAAAGCGGTGGATGAGCGGAAAAAGAAAAGTGAAGGAATAAACAGAACGTAGGAAGGGACGGTCCAGAACTGGTTTGAAAGTATCTCAATTTGAGAAATAGTCATGGTGAGCGAGTCCCGTCCCAAAGGGATGTTCGTTTCATAGGGACGAGTCGAACCATTGATCCTTCTGATGATCCAAAGGATCACTTCAAGAAGGGAGACGCGCGGTGCAAAAAAAGTACCGCTTGCTAAGGAAGACTCTCTTTGTTAATGGAGACATCTGAAAAACTCTAGAGCAATCTTGTTTTTCGTTTGTTTTAAGGAGATTGCTTCGTCGCTTTGCTCCTCGCAATGACTTTTTCAGAAGCTCAAATGTATAATAGTCAAACTAAGACACGACCGCAGGTTTTACCGTTCGCCAAATATTTGTATATTAAGTCCATAATTGAAATTAAACGTAAAGGGTATCAATGTTAAAGTTTTTCAGCAATCTTTTCGGCAGCAAAAAAGAAAAAGATGTCAATTCGCTTCGTCCTCTTGTGCAGGAGATCAATGAACAGTATGCTTTGCTGCAGTTGTTGACCGATGACGAACTGCGGGCCAAGACACAGGAATTCAGGGACCGGATCGCCGCTTCCGTAAAAGAAACGAAGGAACAGATCGCAGAAGTTCAAAAACAGTTATCATCCGAAACCGATGACCAAAAACGGGAAGAACTGTTTCAGCAGTTGGATGAATTGGAAAAGGAAGAACTTCACACAGTCAAAGAGGCGCTCGATGAATTGCTGCCGGAAGCCTTTGCCGTAATCAAAGAGACCTGCCGCCGAATGGTCGGACAGGAATTCGATGTTGTCGGCCACAAATTAAAATGGGAAATGGTGCCGTACGACGTTCAGTTGATGGGTGGCATTGTTCTTCATCAGGGAAAAATCTCCGAAATGGCGACAGGTGAAGGAAAAACACTTGTGGCCGTCGCGCCAATGTATCTGAATGCACTCGCCGGCAAAGGTGTTCACCTGGTTACGGTCAACGATTACCTTGCACGACGCGACAGCGAATGGATGGGAAAAGTTTTCCAATTCCACGGCATGTCGGTCGGTTGCATCGTCACAAACCAGAATCCGTTTATTCGCCGCGAACAGTACAATTGCGATATCACCTACGGCACCAACAATGAATTTGGATTCGATTATCTTCGCGATAATATGGTCCATACACCCGATGAAATGGTGCAGCGCGGACATTATTATGCCATCGTCGACGAAGTGGACTCCGTACTGATTGACGAAGCACGGACGCCGTTGATTATCAGCGGTCCCGTTGAAGTAGACGACCACAAATACAACGAAATGAAACCCCGCGTCGAGCGGATCGTCAGCACACAAAAGAACCTCGTAGCACGAATGGTCGGCGAAGCGGAAAAACTGTTTAATGACGGAAAAAAGGATGAAGCAGGAATCCTGTTGTTCAGGGCCTACCGCGGCGATCCGAAGAATAATAAATTGACGAAACTGTTTTCCGAAGGCGCTCCAAAGAAACTCATGCTGGAAACAGAATCGATCTATATTGCGGAACAAAACAAACGACTGCATGAGATTGATGACGAACTCTATTATGCAGTGGAGGAAAAGAATCATTCGATCGATTTGACGGAAAAAGGGCGCGAGTTCATGGCGAGCGGTACGGATAAGGATATGTTCGTCCTTCCAGATGTCGGTACGGAAATGAGCATCGTTGAGAACGATGCAACGATATCCTTCGAACAAAAACAAGCGAAGAAGGACGAGATTAACAGAGTGTATGCCGAACGTAGCGACCGCGTGCACACAGTCCGGCAGCTGCTTCGGGCATATTCACTATATGATAAGGATGTCGAATACGTAGTAACGGACGACGGTAAAGTGCAGATCGTCGACGAATTTACCGGACGCATATTGCATGGCCGTCGGTATTCGGACGGATTGCATCAGGCGATCGAAGCAAAAGAGGGAGTGCATGTCGAACGCGATACGCAAACACTCGCGACGGTCACGTTGCAAAACTACTTCCGTCTCTATAAAAAACTGGCGGGTATGACCGGAACCGCGGAAACGGAAGCAGCTGAATTTTTCGATATTTACAAACTCGATGTGGTCGTGATCCCGACAAACAAGGAAGTGGTCCGCGAAGACCTTAATGATCTTGTCTACAGAACAAAACGGGAAAAATATAATGCACTGATCGCGCAGATTAAGGAATTAAGAGAGAAGAAACAACCGGTCCTTGTCGGCACTACCAGCGTCGAAGTTTCTGAAACGCTCAGCCGGATGATGACGCGCGAAAAGATTCCTCATAATGTGCTGAACGCTAAGCAGCATCAGCGTGAAGCGGAAATCGTTGCGAATGCCGGTCTTCCCGGTGCCGTCACCATCGCCACCAACATGGCGGGACGCGGAACAGATATTAAACTCGGACCGGGTGTCCGGGAAGTCGGAGGATTGTCGATTGTCGGAACAGAGCGCCATGAAGCGCGCCGAATCGATCGTCAGCTTCGCGGCCGAGCAGGTCGTCAAGGCGATCCCGGTATGACGAAATTCTTTCTCTCATTGGAAGACGATCTGATGCGCCTGTTCGGCAGCGACCGCATCGCATCCGTGATGACGAAAATGGGAGCAGAAGAGGGGGAAGTGATTGAGCATTCCATGATTACCCGCATGATTGAACGAGCGCAGAAAAAAGTGGAAGAGAACAACTTCGGCATCCGGAAACGGCTGCTGGAGTACGACAACGTGATGAACCAACAACGCGAAGTCATTTATTCCAAACGCCGGCATGCGCTCCTCGGCGAACATCTGGAGGATGACATTCACCAGATGCTGGAAGATTATATTGATGATATTGTGGAACGCCATTTTGAACCCGGCACACTGGAAGAAATGAAAGATGAGCTCCGTTCCAATTTGCTGATTGATCTGCAGATGAATCCGGAGGAATTCCAGAAACTTGGTGTGAATGGTGTGAAGGAAAAAACAATCGAGGCAGCGAAGGATTTCCTAAAACGAAAGCGTGAATCCGTCGGCGATGAGGCGATGAACTTTATCCAGAAGATTTCGCTTCTGCAGATCATTGACAGCCGGTGGAAGGAACACTTGCGGGAAATGGACGACCTGAAGGAAGGAATCTATCTCCGCGCATACGGTCAGAAAGATCCGATCCTGGAATATAAGTCCGAAGCATATAAGATGTTCGTGGAATTGATCGGCTTGGTCAATCGCGAAGCACTGAACATGGTCTTCAAATTATTCCCGGAGAATCAGCAACAAATCGAAGCACAGCGGCAGCGGCGAACGATGAACCGCGACCGGATCACACTCACACACTCGGCATCCACCGGCATGGGTTTGCAGGGGACGATTGACGGTGACGGTGGTGAGGCAAAACAGCAGCAGGCACCGAAGGTTCAGCAAATCATTTCCGGCGACAAAGTGGGAAGAAATGATCCTTGTCCCTGCGGCAGCGGGAAGAAATACAAAAATTGCCATGGCAAAAATGCCTGACTATTTTGTGCAGTGATTACAGTGTGCGTTCCATCATTTCACACCACTGTGAAAATGATAATCTTCTCCGGAAGAACATTCTTCACAATATTTCACATCATTTATTCAAGAGGATGATATGACACGATATACCATTTTGCTGGCGCTGCTGGTTGCCGCAACAGTGAGTTTTGCTCAGCGGACGATTCCGCTGAATCTGGAACAATTGGTAAAAAACGCCGGCAGTATCGTCGATGCAACGGTGGTGAAAACAGAAACAGGTAAGGATGCGACATCAGGATTGCTGGTTACCTGGATTACGCTGCACGTGAATGAAAATTTTTACGGTGCGGAAAATGAGCAATACACATTTAAGCAATACGGCGGCGAAGCCGATGGCATCGCACATTATCCGGCACACATGCCGAGGTTCACAATAGGAGAACGGACGATCCTGTTTTTGAATGCCCCCAGTAAGATTGGTATGCAAAGCCCCGTCGGCTTACAGCAAGGAAAATTCATTGTCGCCGCTGCAGGTACCGGAAAATTTAAAGTTTTGAATGTCACAAAGAATCCGTCGTTATACAAAGGAATATCATCGCGCAAGGGAATGGAGAAGAGCATTTCATCATATAATGCAGAAGACGGCTCGCTCGAATATGGTGAGTTTGCACAATTAATTCGTTCATTTGTTCAACAAATAAAACAATAGGACAAATTATGAAAAATCTTTTCTCTATTCTGAATACCATTGCTCTTTACAGCATCATTACTGCAACGGCTGCATTTGCCGGCGGACCGTTGGCCTCAAAAAATGGCGCCGCGGTGAAGTATGATAATACTTCCGCTATCTCATACAAAACCGATCAAGGATTGATGGGTAGTTTCTCGAATGTAACAGCAACCAATCTAACCATGAGCAGTTTCCAAACATGGCAGGATGTTGCAACTGCGCAGATCACTTTCACCAATGGCGGCCAGCTTCCGGTAGATGTTACGGGAGCGAATTATACAACCTATCTGGATAATTTTTCGGACGGCATTAATCCGATGATCTTTGATACCGACGGTTCTATTGTCGATTCTTTGCTGGGTGAAGGTGCTTCGAATAATGTCATCGGTTTCGCTGGTTCCAGCTATTTCACTTCCGGTCCCAATGCAGGAAAGTATGCGGAAGGTCAAGCGGTAATGAACGGCAAGTTCGCTAACAATCCGTTTACCGAAGCGCAATTCAAAGCGACCTTTGTGCATGAGTTCGGCCATTTTATCGGCCTTGACCATTCACAAATCAATGGAAAGTTCGCTGCGGATGGAAATTCGTCCAATGATATCTACATCCCCACAATGTATCCGACCTCCACGGATGACGATACAAAACTCGCCGATCTGAATCCTGATGATATCGCTTCCGTTTCATCGTTGTATCCCAAAGCAACTTTTGCAACAACAACGGGTAAGATCAGCGGTGCCATAACCCGTTTTGACAATTCAGTTGTACGAGGCGCCAATATTATAGCTATCAGCACCGGCGCGGATTCATTAACGAATCGTATATCAACAGTGTCGGATTATCTCGTCCAGAATACGGGAAATTATACTGTGGTTGGACTTGCCCCCGGAAGTTATTATATCCAGATCGAACCGGTGAAGACTTCGTTCATCGAAGGTTCAAGCGTTGGACCGTATGCAACCTCCGCCACGGATCTGTCGTTCATCAATCCTGTGGTGTTCGAATATTATAATGCGGGAGGTGAATCGTCAGATCCGGCCACGGATAGTCCTTCAGCAAAGACTTCCATCACAGTGACGGCAAATGCAACAACGTCAAACATCAACCTGATCGCAAATAAAGTAGGTGATGCTCCGATTACTGATGTGCTGCAATACCATTCAGGTCTGGCGTATGTAACTAAATTGCCTTCGAAATTCGACGAACTCAGATATGCGGTCCGATTTACACCCGGCGCCAATGCAAAATTTGTACGGACTGAGTTTTATATGAATGGTGCTGCCGATGCAGTAAAAGGGACCGGTACGCTGAAAGTCTCCCTGCACCAAAATTCATCCGGTGTTCCCGGAACGCAGATGGGTACATCGGTGAATGTGCCGTTCGCACAAATTACCAAAGGGACATTCAATGTCGTTGATTTCAGTTCGCAGAACCTGCAGCTTCAAGCCAATGTAGATTTTCACGTTGCTTTTGAGGTGATCGGTGTTTCAGGAGATACACTTCAGTTTGTTATGGATGATGGAACCATACCAACAAGCAGGAGCTCTTCGTACTTCAACAGTAACTGGTTGAATTTTATTGATCCGAATAACTTTGGAATAGGGTACAACCTTGCCGTGAAAGCAGTGATCGATATCGCTGCGAGTGTTCAGAAACAAGAGAACATTGTTTCATCGTTCAGGCTGGATCAGAACTATCCGAATCCTTTTAATCCATCTACCACTATTGCGTTTTCGATTCCATCGGATGCCGATGTTACGTTGAAGGTCTATTCGATTCTGGGGAAAGAAGTGGCAACGGTTGTGAACGAACCATTAACGGCCGGTGACTATACAACATCCTTTGATGCGCGAACACTCGCCAGTGGCATGTATTTTTATACCATCACGGCAGGGAATAGTGCGCAAACGAAAAAGATGCTTTTGTTAAAGTAGTATTATTGTTTTTCAGTACTGCACCTGCAGTCGTATTGCGAATTGTATTTTTACCGTGGAAGTTTGATTAATCCGATTATTTCTCTATCATGAAGAGATAATCGGATTTTTTTTTCAATAGATTAAACTGTTATGCATCTTCTCAAACGTATTCTCTTGTTTTTTTCAGTGTTACGAACTCCGGAAGTGCTGATCCTGGTTCTCGGTTTTGCCGGGTCAGCATTTTATGCGAAATCGGATTATATGTTTTATACTCCGGACAGTGCCCGGTATGCCATCTGGGCCAATTCTATTGCGAACGGAGATGGATTTTCTGATTACACCTCTCCGGAACCGAAACGCTATGTTATCCACGCTCCATTATACTCCGTTGTATTAGCTCCGGCGGCGGTATTGTTCCGCAATGATATCATCGCTCTCAAAATGGTCACTGCCGGGATTGCACTATTACTACTCCTTGTTCTGTATTCATACATCATATCGAATCACGGAAGAATTGCCGCATTCCTGGCGATGGTACTATTAGCTCTCAACCCTTTGATGATACTCTTCTCTACGCAGATCCTCTCCGAAGTTCTGTTTGCTGCTTCGCTCCTTATACTATTCTGGCTGATGGAACAATGGTCCAAAAGGGGATTTGCAGATACGAAAGGGATGGTTGCGATTATTGCGGCACTGCTTGCATGTATCTTCTCTCGGGAAATAGGGATCGTTCTGCTGTTCGTTGTTACGCTCTTGCTTGTTTTTCATAAACGGTATGAGAATGCCGCGATCGTTTTCCTCTCTATTATTGCATTCTATTTGGTGTGGTTTTTTAGAAATGAGATTTTTGTCGCCGGAGCAGAACGGCCGGAATTAAGGAATATTACATTGTTCGCATCGCATATTCTCACTTCCAACGATCAATCGATGTGGGATGAATTTGCTCTGCGTATTTCCGTCAACGGGGCTTATTATCTGCAACAGGTCCATTCGCTGCTCTTCTTCCCCCAATTCACCATATCGGGAGAGTTGGACGCTGCCTTGTTCCCGATTGTTGACCGGACCTCTCCGTGGATCATTCTCGGACAGAAATTGGTTTCAGTTTCTTATCTGCCGTTTATTGCCGGCACTGCGGGGATGGTAATCTATGGAATGATAAAGGAATTCCAGAGACGAAACATGTTTACACTGTATATGGTATTTCTTGGTTTTTATTTTGCGCTCATTCTTATCTATCCGATCTATGACATTCGATTTCTTTTCCCGTTGCTGATTATGATGATCATATTTTTCGGTTCTGCCTCAGGGGATCTTGTTCTGAAAAGAGGAAAGATCCATTCCGCGTTGCTGGCCGGGTTGACGATGCTCTTTGTGATTCCCAATGTATTGTGGGGAATCAGTTTTGCAGTCGAATCGCATCGATATCAATCCGATCAATTACAGTATCATCAGGAGCTGAAAAAACATCCTGCCAAAGGGACGGAATATAATAAACCCTTTGCAGCAGTTGCTGATTGGTTCCAACGAAATTCCGACTCATCGGAAGTAATTATCTCCCGATGGAAAGAGCTCGGTATGATGCTGCCGGGGAAGAAAATCTTATTGATGGATGCATTCATTTCTCTCGATATGTTTGAACAGTCCATAAGGGATTACGGAGTAAAATATATTGTCACATCAAAAGATGATATCGGCTGGCATGGATTTGAGTTTCAGATGAATCTTACCAACCGCTATTCGTTTATTCTGGTCCAATCGGTGGCAGATTTTGATATCTTTGAGATTCGCGCTGTATCGCTTTTAGAGCCCCGAAAGGTGGAGACAGAAAAAGTGTTTCAATATATGTTCTCGCATCTACAAAACGGAAGGTATGACACACTGAGATCGTTTTTCTCAAAGAACGCTCCTGTTGTTGCTTTGCAGCCATATTTACGATTTTATAGCGGTGTGGTATTGGAGTGTGCTGGAGAATTGGATTCGGCTCTGAATATCTTTGATCAACTTTACCGGTTGCCGCAGGGAATAGCGATAGGTCAGCAACTTGGATTTCACCGAAATGTGATTGACAAACGAAAAAGTGCAGAACGAAGTGGGAGCACCATGGAACGCACTGCATTGTATCTTAACATTGCATTAAATTACTGGGAATTAGATTTGAGACATATTTCCTATCAGTTTCTGGACAGATCTTTAAGTGTTGATAGTAATTATATCCCTGCATACAGTCTTTATATCTACTTTTTGCTGACTGATCTGGACACGGCAGAGGCTAAAAAAGTATTTGCCGGTGTACAAAAACAATTCCCCAATGAAATTATTACATCATTATTTGCTTCAGCATTTTCAAGGATGGATTCATTGCGTCGAACGATGCAGGATGTTGAACGGTCTGGAATGTACCTCCGGTTGGCAGAAGATTTTAGAAATTTAGGACTTTCGGAAAATGCTTTGGAAGCAATGCGGAATGCTCATTTATTGAACAAACGCGATCCATTGTTGGCACTTCGATTATCGGACATGTATGATAAGAAATCAAAGTTTTATCCTTCATTAAAGCTGTTAAATCAAGCAAATTCAATAAATCCCAATCCAAGGCTCCAAAAAAAGATACTGGAGATAGAGGATAGGTATTGACAATAAATGATAAAACTCTGAAATTGAGTTGCAGATAGGTAATAAGTTCTTCTCAATCGGAAAATATTACCTGCAGCGAGATTAAATCTGTCAAATGAATGAAAAATCAATGATTATTTGATGGCACGGTATCTGCACTACAATCACCATCAAGCTGAATAGCTAATTCACTAAATAACCTTTCACCACAATAAACAAAGGAGTAATGTATGGGACAACAACAATTGCTGTTAATCATCCTCGGTGTTATCATCGTCGGTATCGCAGTTGCCGTCGGTATCACCATGTTTCAAGATAACGCTGTTAGTGCTAACAAAGACGCAGTGACCAACGACTTGGTTCAATTGGCTGCAAAAGCACAGCAATATTATCGTAAACCCGCTTCATTGGGCGGCGGTGGAAATTCATTCGCTAACTTGACTGCAAATGCTGCTGGTCTTGCATTGTTGGTCTCCACCTCGTTCTCGGATAACGATAACGGTCTGTATTCGATTTCGACCGCTGGAACAGCTTCAACAGTTATCTTCACCGGTGTTGGAAAAACTGCTCTTGCCGATGGCACATCGTGGCCGTCCGTAACAATGACAGTAACCTCTGCAGGTTATCAGCTGGGCGCATGGGGTACCACAACGACAGATCCGAACTAATTCCTATTGCTGAACATGTTTGAACTTTCCTTCGGCATATGTCTTTTCCATATGCCGAAGGATTCAGTTCAAATGAAGTGTAAAATCCAATAATGTAGTAATAATCAATACTTCGATATGGGACAGCAACAGTTATTATTGATCATCCTAGGCGTCATTATCGTTGGTATCGCCGTCGCAGTCGGTATCACAATGTTTCAGGATAACGCCGTCAGTTCCAATCGGGATTCAATGACTAACGATCTGATGCATCTTGCCGCGAAAGCAAAGCATTACTATAAACGTCCGACTTCGATGGGTGGAGGGAGTTATTCATTCGCAGGTTTGTCCGGTGCTGCAGGTATGGCCTTATTGGTGACAACAAGTTTTTCAAATAATTCTAATGGTACGTATGAGATATCGGTACCGGGGGATGCAAACAGTATTACTTTCAGGGGGACTGGAAAGGTTGCTTTGGACGACACGGGGACAAATTTCCCGATTCTCGATTGTGTCGTCACAAAAAGCGGCCAACAGATTACGATAGTTCAATAAAAGGCTGGTTTGATTGGAACATAGAAGCAGATGTCAACACGATTGGCATCTGCTTTTGTGTTTTATCAAGGAGAATTGAGTCCAGATAAGGTTGATTTTGATTTGATGCGATTGTATCTTTAGTCAATTAAGGGAAGGAACAAGTATCAATGCCAGAGTTTCGTATTGACGGGGTATCGTTAAGCGGCAAAGCAGTGCAGGGTGTTATCAATGCGGATAGCGCGAAACTTGCCAAAGAACGTGCCACGCAAATGGCACGGGACCGTAAATTTAAAGTGACCGGTATCCACCCGCGCGCGACATTTATCTATCGCGTGAAAAAAGGGACTGAAAAACCGGTCGATGGGGAGCAGAAGGCATTTACCAAACAGGAAGTTATCGATGCACTGACGAAAATGGGATACACCGTCGTGTATGTGCGGAAGCAGCTCTTTGGCGGCGGAGGAAAGAAAGTACCAGACATTGAAGTGGTCTCCTTCGTACGCGTTAGTGCAGACTTGATACGTCAGAAGTTGCCGTTTAATGATATGATGGCGATGCTGATCAATGATATTCAAAATAAAAATCTCCGTGAAGCAATCCGCGATATCAATCAGGAATTAAAACAGGGTAAGGACAGCGAGAAGGCATTTCAAAAGCATGAAAAGGAATTGGGTAAATTTGCCGCTCATATGCTCGGTCTTGCATCAAAAAGCGGAAACATGGGAGAGATTTTTGAAAGCACCGCAAAGTTTCTTGAACGTCAGGCACAATTTAAAAAGGATTTAAAGAGCGCGCTGATTATGCCGGTAGTAACGCTGGTGATCCTGTTCGGAGCGGTGGGGTACTATGTTGCGGTGATCTTTCCCGATACGGCAAAACTCTTTCAGAAATTCAAAATCGAACTTCCTCCGATGACGAAGGCGACATTGAAGTTGAGCGACTACATCCTGGAAAACATCATGTGGATCACAATCATTACCGTGGTTCCCCTGATCGCATTTGGACGGTTCGCCACAACAGTACGGGGAAGATACCTTATCGATAAATATACGTGGAAGATTCCCGCCATCGGCGATTTATTGCATAAAACAAGTATTGAAATCTTCTGCCGTGTGTTCTACGCGCTCTATTCCGGATCAGGAGAGAACATCGAAGTAATCAAAATGTCTGCCGAAGCGTGTGGCAATAAATACATGGAAGCCCAGATCAAAACAATCGCGCTGCCGATGATGGTGGAAAAAGGTTCCGGCATCACGGAAGCTTTCGAGGCGACCGGTGTTTTTACCAAAACCGCATTGTCACGATTCCACTCCGGCGCAGAAACAGGAACAGTGAAAAACACCGCGATGCAGTTGGCGGAATATTACGAAAAAGAAACAGGTTACCGGATGCGCAATGCGATCGATTATATCCAGTTAATGATTTCGATGGTCATCATGATCGTGCTGACCGGTCTCACACTGGTCTCGTCCGAAACAGCGACCATCAAGCCGAAACCTCCAGGAGGTTGGTTGACATTCTTCAGTTATTATTTTTAATTCCTTCCAGAGGAATACCGTATGGCAGATATAGATATTACCGATAAAATCGGGTATACGCTTCTGAAAAAGGGGATCATCGATTACGAGACGCTGGAGAAATCCTTGCGCATCAAGGAATCTGAAGCTTCAAAAAAAGAACGTCGCAATCTTGGGCAGATCCTTGTGTCAGAATTTAGCGCCGATCACGATGCAGTCTTTCGGGAAGTGGCCAATCTGTATGCATTTCGCGAGATCTATATCGCCGATGAAAATATCGAGAAAAGTAGGATCGACTTTATCCGCAAATTAGTGGATGGTTTGCCGGAAGGAAACCGCGAGTTGATGATCCAAACCAAGATGATGCCGTTGAAGTTTGATGAGAAACAGCCGGACAAATTGATTATTATCTCTGCCGATCCAACGGATAGAAATATCCCTCTGATTGCACGAAATTTCAATGTAAAAAAATACGAAGTGACGTATTGTCGGTTGAAGGATATTCTGAATCTTATCGAACAGGTTATCCCTCCGCAAAATGAATTTTTGAAACTCCTGGAAGACAATCAAATAAGCGTTGAGACCGGTGAAGAAGAGGCGAATGTTGATGAAGATGAACTAAACGCAGAGATCAACAAGAGTGCGCTGGCGAATCTTTTCGAAGGAGCGTTGGTGGAAGCTGTCCGCACCGGAGTCAGCGACGTTCACATTGTTGCCGCCGAAGGGAAAAAGACGAACTTCATGTTCCGTGTGGACGGTAATCTTAAAATATGGCATTGTCAGGAAAATACAATGCCGGAAGCGGTTATGGCGGTGATTAAAGACCGTACGAAAAACGTTGACCGGTTCGAACGAGAGATGTCGCAGGACGGTTTCATTCAGCGCGTTGTGGACGGCCATCAACTCCGTTTTCGCGTTTCCATTATGCCCATTGTGACGACCGAGTTCAAGAATAAATTCGAATCGGTCGTAATCCGTGTGCTGGACGACCGGAAAGTGATCACCGATCTGAACAAACTGGGTCTGCAGGGACCGGCCAAAACACTTTTCTACAAAGCAATCGCGAAACCGCAGGGTATCATTATCCTTACCGGTCCGACAGGATCTGGTAAATCGACGACATTGATCGCCGCCTTATATCAAGTGATCGATCCGACAGTCAACGTATTGACGATCGAAGAACCAGTGGAATACATTATCAGAGGTGCTCGGCAGTTGAAGATCGGTCCGAAGATGACCTTCGAACAATCTATCCGCGGTATTCTTCGTCACGATCCTGATATTGTGCTCGTCGGAGAAATGCGTGATAAGGTAACGGCGGAAACGGCCATTAAACTGGCAAATACGGGTCACTTGGTCTTTTCAACACTGCATACAAACGATGCACCGAGTGCGGTTGCCCGTTTGTATAAAATGGATATAGAACCGTTCTTGATTGCGTATGCTATCAATATTATCGTTGCACAGCGGCTGATCCGGACATTATGCAAAGTATGTAAAGCGCCGATTGATGACAGCGAAAAAGGTGACTTGATAAAATTCGGATTCTCTGAAGAAGATTTGAAGAATCATACCTTTTACAAGGCTGTTGGGTGCGATAAGTGTGCCGGCGGATACAAAGGCCGGGCCGCTATTCACGAGGCATTGTATTTCACGAAAGCGATTAAAGACATTGTGTTGAACGCTGGAGACAAAGTAGATGAAAATGCTATCCGGGACCAGGCGTCGAAGGATGGCATGTGGACACTGCGGCGGTCCGGAATGGAGAGAATGAAGGAAGGTTCCACATCACTGGAAGAGGTGATTGCTTCGACGGTTGAAGAAGAATAGCACTTTGAAGAATTTTCATCCGAGGTGCATAACGGTCTCTCTTTTTTGAAGGAGAAAATAGACTCTTTTATGCGGTATAGTTTTTGCAACAATTCTTCAAAGCGTGTGCTCCGCCACAAACCAAAGTTCCGCATTTTTCGATATTACCATTGTCTATAAATAGAAACCAATCATGGGATTAGGTCAAACATTGTTAACGATTATGGCGCTCATGCTGATGGGAAGGCTGATCTTAACCGTGAACAGAACAACGCTGGAAACCGGCTCAACGAAAGATGTTGCAGAATACAGGATCACGGCTACTTCGCTCGGAGTGTCGTTGTTGGAATCGGCACACGATCTTGCATTTGATGAAGCGACGGTCGATACATTTTTGACATACTCCCAATCATCGGCATTAACAGCAGCAGCAAGTTTTGGCAAGGATTTGGGCGAAACAGATATGTCAACATTCGATGATATTGATGATGTTCATGGATATATCCGTATCGATACTATCCCAAATTCCGCCATATTCATGTCTACCGCAACAGTTCAATATCTTTCCGTTACTCCTCCAACAACAATTACGACAACAACGACAAGAACGTTTAATAAGCTCATCACTGTCTATGTGACTAGTCCGTACATGGTAGATTATGCAACAGTTGATTCAACAGAAACACCCGTACAGGATACGCTAAAGTTTCAATCAGTTTTTAGTTATTGGTATTTCCGTTAATACAAAAAAACTATGGGCTCGCAAACGATATTAGATCTTATTGCATCATCGCTGGTGTTTGGTTCGTTGATGCTGATCGCACTGCGATTGAACGGCGGAACTATGGAAAATGTACAGGCCTTTCGGGAGGATATACTTGTACAGCAGAACCTCGTTGCCGTGTCACAATTGTTGGAATATGATTTCCGAAAGATCGCTTATTGTAAAAACTATACGGTGATTAGCTCTCCTACGGATGCCATCCGGTATGCCGATACATCAAAGATCGTTTTTTGGACTGACTTCCCGACAACAACCCAGCCGTATGGGGACGGAGTTCTTGATTCAATGACATACTATGTCGGGCCCACTTCTGAATTATCTGTGACACCAAATCCGTATGATCGTTTATTGTATCGGGTAGAAAACGATGCTACTCCGATCGGAGTCAATATGGGTGTCACAACATTCAATATGAAATACTATGATGCATTGCACGCTGAATTGTCGACACCGGTGGACAGTTGCCAATTGATTCAGTATATGCAGATCACCATCCAGGTTGAACATCCGGTGAAGTGGACGAAGTATTACAACACAGCAACGTATGATACGGTGTACCAAAGTGCTTTCTGGCGACAGGTGCGGTTGGTCGCAAAGAATTTGAACAACCGATAGGAGTGTGCCATGGGACGATCGGCAATATATTTGGTGATGGGAATGACATTCATTTTTCTTTTTTTCGGCAGAACAATGAATGACAGCGGCACTGAGGCTTTTGAGAATGCAATATTATATTATGAATATACACAATCCTATAATATTGCCGATGCCGGTGCAAATCTCGCGTGCAATCAGATATTCCTCGATCGGAACTGGCGGACAGGGTTTTCCCATGTTGTGATGAATGATGGGGAATTCAGCGTTGATGTTGATACGACAACGTACGCAGATAAGGTATTACTAACCTCCACGGGTATCTTTCAGCAAGACACGCATATCGTTCGAGTACTCTTAAGTCCCAGTTCATTTTCGAAATTTGCAATGTATAGCGGCAACGTTTCCTCAGCGGCAAAAATGAGGGCTGGTGATACTATTGATGGTCCAATTCATGTGAACGGCGAATTAGCAACTCAAGGGAATCCTGTATTTACAGAACGTGCCACGATGGGGGAATTAAAGACCGCTTCGGGATCTCCGACTTTCATGGGCGGGTATCAAGAAGGGGTGAATATCGATTTTCCGGCGTACACTACTTCCGCTGATGCTATTGAGGCTGCGGCCAATGCCGATGCAGGAACGCTGAATACATTCACCGGTCCGGGAGAATTGTGGTTGAAATTCTCCGTATCGGGTGGTGTTACGAAGGTTCAATACAAATACAATGTTAGCGCTGTTTGGAGTGCTGAGGTACTATTATCTACTTTTGCCCCGTCGGGAAATATCGCCGTGGTGAATGGAGAATTACATGTCGAAGGAACATTTTCCGGCCAAGTTTCTTTAACGTCAAAGGTCTCGCCGAGTTCTACTACCCCTTCTGCGACTGTCGGCGCAACGTATATTGAGGATGATTTGCGATATTATACAGATCCCCTAATAACACCTACTTCTACAGATATGCTGGGATTAGTCAGTGCGGGAAATATCGAAATCAGAGAATTACCAATACGAATGGATGGAGCTTTTTTTACAAATGAAAATGCCACATTAGAGAGTTCATTGCGGAATAATTCAATAGAGCAGGTTAAAATTGTTGGTTCCTTGATTTCAAAAGAGATAAATTCAACGGATTTTGGCACTGGTACATCAAAAGGGGCTAATTTCTATATGAAATATGACTCTCGATTGGAAAATACACCGCCAAATAACTTTCCTTTTCCAACAACAAATAGCTTTGAAGTGCTTTCCTGGTTTGAATAATAGGACCGAAAGTGTTGACATTCATTAAGCCTTTCAATATATTCACTCCAACATTTAATGTATTACTTGAGAAACTATTCTAAACCTGTTATTTCGAGTAAGGTACATTTTTCCCAACAACTGGTATAAAATACTATGCAAGTTGCTCCGACTGCTTCACTTGTCATCCCTCCGGAAATTTTCGAGAAAGCTCGCACAGTTCTCAATCAGGTTATTGCACAAATCCCGGCATCAACACAAGGTTTGGAACGTCAGATATTTATCGGCGATTTTGTTGAAAAACTTCCTATTGAAAACAAGCAGATGCTAAAGCATTTCGTCGAAAGTCTGTTGTTACGGATGCAATTGATTAATGCTTCGGATATTGATTTTGGCGGATTTGGCGGACATGGGAAAGTTTGGTACAGAATTTTTGGGGCAAAAAAACCGGATCCGACATTAGAAACACTCTCTGTTGATGATACGAATGTGCTGATCCAATCGTTGATCTCTTCCCGTCAGCGGCAATTTCTTTATGAGATGAAGAATCTCGACTTCTCCTATATGATCACTGAAGGCGAGAAGATGCACCGCTATCGGGCTGATGCATATATGGATCTGGACCAACTTGCGTTGAATATGCGTGCAATTAACGCAACAGTACGTCCGTATAAATCCCTGGAATTGCATCCTAACGTGACAAAAATCGTCAGCCTCGCGCATACAAAAGAGGGACTGATACTGATCACTGGTATTACCGGATCCGGAAAGAGCACTACATTGGACGCGATGATCGATTTGAACAATCATACTGTGGATGGTCACATTTGCGTTGTGGCATCACCAATTGAGTATGTCCACAAATCGGACCGCTGTATTGTTCGTCATCGTGAAGTGGGTAGGGATGTACTGTCATTCAAAGATGGAGCCATCCAGGCATTGCGGCAGGATCCCGATATTATTATGATTGGTGAAATGCGGGATCCGGAAACGATTATGACCGGACTAGAAATCACGGACAGCGGACACAAAGTGTTCTCCACGCTGCATACAGCGTCTGCAGTTGAAAGTATTGACCGTATCATCGGCGAAGTACCGCATGTTGAACAGGATCGTGTGCGGATGCGGTTTGCCGATGTGTGTAAGATGGTGTTGTCACAAAAACTGATTCCCTCTCTGGACGGAAAACGTGTTGCGGCAAGAGAGATCATGATTATGAATCCTTCCGTGAGGGCGGCAATTAAGAACGGCAATACGGGGGAAATCTATCAGATGATCCAGGAATCCGGTGAAATCGGCATGCAAACCATGGAGCAGGACCTGAAGAAATTATTTCAGCAGAAGAAGATTTCGATGGAAAGCGCGATGAACTACGCAAATAACAAGAAACGCATGCAACAAATTATCAATACGTAAACGACATGCCATATATCAAAGGCGAAGGCAAAACGATACTCGGAATTTTTGTTGATGGTCTTGATGTCAAGTTCGTCCATTTGGCATTGAAGAACAAGCGCATTGTATTGCACGATGTAAAGACCGTCAATTTGGTAAAGCGGCTCGAAGAGCGTGTTGCCGGGTCCGAACCGGGGCAGGGATCGGAAAGTTTCGACATGATGGATTCGCTGGAAGCGAGCGGTGTGAAGGATGAATTTGCGGAATCCACCGGCGGTGCGTCAAACAGCGAAGTGATCATCGGCTTGTTGTCGGAGTATCCCACCACAGCCTATCAGCTTGTATATTCCATTTCTGAGCCCAGCATTTACTATCAGCAGTTTGAAGATAATTTCGGCCTATCCGGTAATAAATTAAAACGCAAGTTGATCGATGAGTTATCGGCTACCCGTTCCGTGAAGCCGACTCTGGATTCACTCTCCTACATTCCGGCAGCTGAAGGACAGATACTGTCCGTTATTCGAGAAGACGGGCTTGGTCTGCTGGACTTGATAGAAAGCGTAAAAGATTTTCTCGGCAATCGCACACCGCGCCTTCATTTCATCGAAACGTCGGATATCTCTTTAATGAATTTGGTCCGCGCCAATTATGAATTGGGCGAATCGGAAGTATCCATTATTGTATATGTCGGCACTGAATTCAGTCGGTTGATTTTTATGAAAGGGGAGTATTTCTTTCATTTCGCTCCGGTGATTAGTGAAGGCCGCCTGACCCCCAATATTGAGAATACGATCTATTCCCGTATCCTTCTTGAACAGGATAGCGCCGGAATACTTCGCATCGACAGGATCTTCCTTGCCGGCGAAGCGGTAAAGATCGACCTAAAACAATTCCTGGCACCGCAGTTTGCCGAATCGCCGATTGAGTACTTAATCACCACAACACTGGATACATCAGAATTTCAGGACAATCCTGAAACGATTGTCTCGGAATATGCAATTCCCATCGCATCGGCCATGCGGGCTTTGGAACCGAAGAACAAACGGTATTACGAGATCGATTTGCTTCCGACAAGTTACCGCGAAGGACAGAAAGTTTTTAAACTTGCGTGGCACGGATACCTTCTGCTTGTCTTGATATTTGCAACAACATTCTACTTCACTTCACGGTATGCTGAACTGAATGAAGAAGTTCGTTCGACACGAATGGAATTAAAAAAGAAACAGGACCAGCTGGCGGAGAACCAGCGGTTGCAGTCGATCCTGGACAGTTTAACCGCACAGAACGCACAATACGAAGCAGGGTTGGCAGTCTACGACGAACTGATGCCGAATTATAATCGCTGGAGCAAGGTGTTCAATCATTTGACCGGAAGCGTTGAAAGCGTCAATTCGGTTTGGATAAAAGATATAGCCGCACGGGGTGATTCATCAATGGAAATGACCGGCTATACGCTGTATCGCCAGCGTATTCCACGGATTGCCAACATGTTCGAAAATGCTACATTGAAAACGGTAGATATGGAAAACATCAGGGGAAAAGATGTCTATCGATTCGTCCTTATCGTTCGATCAAATATTTCGGAATAATTCAGGTCCGCTGTGTCATATAAAATCAGAAATACGATCGCACTTGCAGTTATTGTCCTCCTGGTGACTCTCATCGGCGGTTATGTAACATTTTTCTTCCAACCGAAGAAAATTGAACAGAACCAGAAGGAGACCGCGAAGATTACAGCGCAGCTGCAAGACAATACGGAACAGATGAATGCGATCGAACAGAACCAGATGAAACTGCGTGAGACGCTGCATCGGTGGAACAATCGTGTAAAAGAGATTTCCAGTTCAGATGTTTCGTCTCAAACCTACGGATATCTCAGCGATATTATCGATGAAAGCGGTGCTCAGCAGTTGAAGATGAACCTTTCGCTGACCGGCACCAAAGATCAAGGCTCGGTGGGATACAACACATATAAGATCACCGGTGTATCCGAGTTTCCGAATATTTTCCGTTTTATCTGGCTGCTGGAGAACGGACGGAAACTATATAAGATTTCTAATTTGACTTTGAGAAGCGATGAGGTTAGTTCAGATTCCATCGAATATCCGCAGATATCCATGTCCTACGATATGGATATCAATGCATACTTTACCAAAGAGACTACGCTGGGTATGCCGGTAATGAAACCGGATTCGACTCCGCAGCCGATCATGTCCAATCCGTTTCAGCCGAGCGTGCTGAAGAGGACCCCTGCCAATGTCCGGAATCTGGTGGATGTGGAAAAGGTCTCCGTGAAAGCGACCGCAAACGGGAAAGCGCTGGTAATGAATGAACAGGGGAAACTAGTAACCCTGCAGGTGGGAGATGAGGTCTATCTCGGAAAAGTGTCGAACATTATTCCGCGCGAAGGGGCTGTCGAGTTCATTCTGAATGACGGCGGAATCGTGTATACCAAACGGCTGCAAATTCAATTTGAGAAAACAGATAAGGACGCAATGCAATGAGACGACTGATCGTTCTTTCCACATGCCTGTTGATGATGGTTGCTCTTTCATCATCACAATCTAATCGCGAGAAGCGCATGTTCTTGAATGAATATGTCGCCCCCGAAGAGCTCGTGTCCATGTCCAAAAGCCTTGCCTTCGACAAAGCGATCCTGCTGTTCAGCGATTTCAGCAAGAAGTACATGAATAAGATCATCGTGGATGTGAGCAACAATAAAAAACCGATCGGCGTGGATGTGGAGAATACGTACTGGTATCAGGCTTTCGAAAATGTGCTGCGGTCAAACGGAATGTGGTATGATGAACGTGAAGAATTCTTTTATGTGTATTCCACCATCGATTCGCAGCGCGTGGCGGGCGGAGGAGTGATGAAGGGGGGCGTTTTAACATCTGCCGCAGTGGATTCCGCAGGGAAAGTATTGTTGAAACAACGCGATGTAAAAATCTCCTCCGTATTCTTCAGCATCGATGTGACAAAATCGCGAAACGCCGGCATCAATTGGAAGTTCCTAGCAGGCGATAAGACATCTGCCCCGAGAAGCATCGGTGTGGAGTTCAACGGCGGTGTGACTGATCCCAATGCAGCATCCGGTAGCGGCGGAAGCGGCAGCAGCGGAGGAACCGGTGGTTCCAGCGGGACAGCGGCAAATGTCGGATTCCTTGGCCGCTATGTTCCGGACTTTTCCTATGCGAACATTTCTGCCCTCGTGGCGTTCTTTGCCAGCACCGGACTCGGTGAAGTATTATCCAATCCCTCAATTACTGTCTCGTCCGGTAAACTTGGAAGAATACAGATCGGGCAAGACATCTTTATCGATACGAAAGATTTTTCCGGCAATGTTATTAAGACTGCGGTATCGTCTGGTATAATCATCGATGTAAAGCCGACGGTGTATGAAGAGAACGGTATTAAATTTATCGATCTGGATATCAAAGCAGAAAAAAGCGCTGTCGCAGCAAGCGGTGCCATTAACAAGGCGACCGCAACGACGTTTTCCGTTCTGTATGACGGTGAAGAGACAATCATCGGCGGATTATATACAACATCGGACGATATCAAACGGGGTGGTATTCCCGGTTTGAAGGACCTTCCGTGGTGGGTATTTGGACTGCGGTATATCTTTGGATTTGATCAAACGACGACGATTACTCAAGAGATTATCATCCTGATCAAAGCGGATATCATTCCGACCGTTGAAGAACGTATTGCAAACTCCGCCAAGGTAAGAGGAAGTAATTTGATTGATCAAGCACAGAAGCAGAATCAAAGTGAACTCGAGCGGTTACGGCCGAAAAAATAAAACTATCCGTGTCATGTGTCATAGTTTTCGTCTTAGCGTTTTGATACGTTAGGACGAAATTCTTTTTTTATGTCATTCCAATAAGGTGTCTTATGAAAATCTGGAAAAACATCACTGTCAGTGCGTTGCTCATTCTTGTGATGGGCATTTTTTCGTGCGAGAATCCTGCCACGGAACAGTCTGAATATGATGTTTCAGTAACCGGGAAAGTCGTGAGATTGGCAGTCTCCAGCGGTATCGACAGCGTCATCGTCCGATTGGATAGCAAAGATGCCTTTGCCGTTGACACAACCGACTCTTTTGGTAATTTCAGTATGTCCTTCAAATCAAAAGAAGATGCTACGACCGCAGCAACATTTACACTAACGCATATGAATCTATCATATGTTGACACCACATACTCTGGTGCGTATAGCAGGAAAAGTCCGGCGATCGATCTTGGTCAATTGAAGATGCGGGGAAAATCTACATCATTCGACAGCATCATTACCGGTAAGGCTTCAGCACCGGCAAAATCGATTGCATTCTTAAGTTCTACCCTGGCTCAAATCTCGGTCTTTGGCACCGGCAATGATGCCACGAACATCACATTCGAAGTGCGCGACTCTCTCGGCGTACCGGTTGATGAAGCGAACAAAACCCCGGTAGTTCTGACAGTAGAAACACAGCCCGATACAGTGAATTCTGTTACCATTAAACCGGATACGGCAGTTACCAATTCGTTAGGCCAGGTTGTATTCCGTTTAACTTCAGGACCTAAATCCGGTATCATTACGTTGAAAGCATCAAGCAGATCCAAAAAGAAGAACGGAACCGACAGTATTAACATTTCTTCAAAAGTAGTTTCTATTGTTGTCGCAGGTGGAATTCCGGATCCTACACGGTTCACGATCGGTTCACAAAAAGTGAATATTCCGGGATTAGTGAAATATGATCTTCGAAATACGATTACTGCCGTTGTTGGAGATAAGTTCGGTAATCCGGTTCAAAAAGGAACAGTTGTCTATTTTGAAACCAATGGCGGTATTATTCAAGCATATTCAACGACAAACTTAGATGGGTCAGTTGGTGTGGATCTTATCACGGGCAATCCGCCGCCGCCATCGGGTGTTGCGACGATAACTGCCCTTGTTGGTACGACTGGAGGCGGTTCTGTGCAGGGGAATGGAATGAACGAAGAAGTGATCCTCAAACCGCTGCGTTCGAAACGACAGGGGAATACTTCATCAACACAAATGAAAAACAGATCGACCCGTGTGATGACTCCATTTTCAAAACAGATTACGATGATCTTCTCCGGCGAACCGATTATTAAGGTTCCGTCCGCAGATTCCACATTCTTCAGTGTGCCGCTGCTCGGTTCCAAACAGATCGAATTCCGGGTTGCGGATATTTACAATCATCCGATGGCTGAAGGGACAGTCGTCACTGTTACAGGTGTTGGACTTGATACAACGGGTGCAGTATTAAGCGGTGATGTCACAAAAATTTTACCGGACACGAGGGATTCGGCCTTTACGAAGTTCTTCATCAATGTATCTGATAAGCGGAACAGCAATCTTAATAATAATGTCGCACTGAAACTGATTGTAGAAGTGAACGGTCCGAACGGAACGGCAAAACGGACGATCTCCGGTATTTTAACTTCCGGTATTTCAGACAGTGGTAAAGTTGACAAACTGAGCTTTGTGAACGGCGCAGCAGAAAACATCGTCGTCTCCGGTGCCGGATTGAAGGACTCCGTTGTAGTGCAGGCAATGGTTTTGGATTCGAAGGGTGCACCGTCGCCGGGTATACCGGTGATTTTCTCCATTCTGCAATCAGTTGGCGGCGGAGAATATATGACGAATCCGCTTGCAGTGACCGGTGCGAATGGCATTGCTTCCACGACGCTGTTTGCCGGTGTGCGGTCGGGCATTGTTCAATTACAAGCATCGATTAAACGAGATCTATTATCAATCAATTCCGAAATAAAAACAGTCTATATCAAGACCGGACCTTTGTATCAAATTAAAGTTGTTAGTGCAAGCGAATCGAATTTATCTGTAAAAGATGGTGGTGGAATAGAAAATTCTCTTCTTGTTTATGAGGCTCAAGATATTTTAGGTAATGCAATTGATAGTGTTTCTACTATAAAATTTTCAATGTTTGGCGATATAACGGGGGCAAAGCTTTCACCCGATTCGGTAAAGACAGATCCTAATACAGGTAGAGTCACAACTTCATTTACTGCGGGTTCAAAATCTGGGATTGTCCAAATAAAAGCGACAAATAAAAATGGTAGCATTGTTTCTCCCACTGCTTCATTAACTATTTCTGGCGGATATCCAGTAGACTCTTTATTTTTTGTTGGCGTTTCAAAAAAGAATTATTCTCATAAGGAACTAGTACCTGCAGAGATAAGTGTTATAGCTGGTGATAAAGCAGGAAATCCAGTGAAATCTGGGACACCAATATATTTTACAACTGATGGAGGAATAATTACTGCAACTGCTTTTACCGACAACTTAGGGAAAGCAAGTTCTTTGTTGTTGGTTCAGGACGCAACGCCGGGAAATTATACTATTACAGCAAAAACAATCGGTGCAGTCAGTACTGAAATAATAAGGAAAATTCCAGTCTTAATTTCCGGAGATCCAATAATTTCTACTAATATTAGTAATGATACCATAACATTGTTTGATGGTTCTTCTTCGACTGTTGATTTTACTATTTCGGACACGAATGGATATCCAATATCTTCAAACCATACGTACGAAGTTTCTGTTGAAGGCGCAGTGGCGTCACAAATTGGAATCACAGGCGATCAAAGTGATTTTATTATTGATTCAAATGAGAAAAATAAGGGGACAAATTTTACTATTGCAGTTAGAGATTTGATGGAAAATTCAGGGACTGGTGGAATGTTTAAAATTAAAATTCAAGTAACTGGCCCTACGAGTTCTACAACTTATATTAATGGTAAACTTCTTGCTCCTTCGAATATCATCGTTCCGCCCTCTGCACGCGTTCCGGCATCGATTGCTCTATTGACTGCTTCATCGAATGATATTTCCATTGCGGGTGTTGGTGGAACGGAAAATGCAACGCTCACATTTGAAGTGCGCGATTCCGTGGGAGCACCGATCACTCTAGACAATAGGGCAACGGTTATTTACAGTACGAATTTCTTCCCGAACACTTTTACGGTGGGCGGTACGTATCCTGTGATATTGCCGACGATTGATAGCACTGATGAAAACGGTAAAACCAGAGTTTCCATCACAAGCGGTACTCAAGCCGGCGTTCTTCAACTGGAAGCACTTATTAATCTGACAAATCCGGTAAGGACCATAAAATCTCAACCTGTGATTATTTCCGTCAATTCCGGATTTGCAGACCAGGGTCATTTTACAATTGCACCAACACAGTTTAATTTCCCCGGATTACAGAAGGCATTTTTAGGAACTGATATCACTGTTCAGGTTGGTGACAAGTATAGCAATCCCGTGAAAGAAGGAACAGCTGTCTATTTCAATTCTGCACATGGAATTATTCAAACAGCAAAGGGATTGACTGACAAAAATGGTTTTGTCACGATGACGCTGTATGCAGGCAATCCATTTCCGAATGTGGATGGATTCTCTTACGTTTATGCGAGAACAATCGGCAAAGACAGCTCATTTGTCATGGATTCAGTACAATTATTGTGGTCTGGTTCACCGATAATAACAAAGACCGATGTAATTAATTCGATCACTGTTCCTAATGGCGGTAGTGCAGGTCCATTTACATTTACCGTTGAAGACTATTTAGGAAATCCAATGTCGCAAGGCGTTTCAATTGCAATTGAAGCTTCCGGACTTTCCGTCAGTGGAAATGCCAATGTCACAATGCCGGACACGAAAGTCGGTGGTGCAGGCCTTACATCATTTACTTTCACCGTAACGGATGCAAGTCCGACTGATACTGATGCTCCCGTAGCAACATTGATAACCATTGTTGTTTCTCATCCTGTCTATGGGACGTATAAGCTGGTGACTGCTTCAGGAACGGTAGATTGATTTATAGAAATAGGATTTGTTTCACTGCGTCCCACGAGTGTGGGACGCAGCTTTTTTAAAGCAGTTTTTTTGCTTTTGTGAAAATTGAATTGAACATCGGTTCGGTCAGTTTTCCCGTAAAAGTGTTTTGTTGACTGGGATGATAACTGCCGATGAGCGTGATGCGATTATTGATTTTTACAATGCTGCCGTGGGAGAACTTCGGTCTGGATTTCAACTCAGAGAGTCCAAGTTCCTGAAAACAATCGACCGCCGTATCAAAACCTATTTTCCCCAATCCAATAACAACCCGGAGTTTCTTTAACAACTGTAATTCTCTTAGAATGAAGGGGCGGCAGTTCAATTTTTCTTTGGGAAGAGGAGTATTATCCGGCGGAGCACACCGGCAAGCAGCGGTGATATAACAATTTATCAATTGCAGGGAGTCATTCAGGGATTCTGATAATCTCTGCGAAGCAAAACCCGCTTTATACAAAGCGCGATACAGCCATTTTCCGCTTTCATCCCCGGTAAACATTCTTCCTGTGCGATTAGCGCCGTGAGCAGCGGGTGCCAATCCTACCAACAATATGTGAGCGTTGGGATCTCCGAATCCAGGGACCGGTTTTCCCCAATACTCCCATTCCATGAATCTTTTCGTCTTCATCCGGGCCACTTCTTCACGCCACGAAACAAGACGAGGACATTTTCTGCAGGCGATGATCTGTTTGTTTAGAGAAGAGAGTGTGGAAGGCATATGAAATATTCTTTAAACATGTAGGACACCTTTTTAAGGTGTCCTACATGTTTATATTTGCTCAAGGTGTACTACAGCTATTTAATAGAAGTGATAAAGGAAACCAGATGCTTATTGAATTCGGCGGGGTTTTCCATATTGCTGATATGTCCTGCACCGGGGATAACATGCATAATCGAACCCGGAATCTTTTCCTGCATTGCCTGTGAAGCGGCAATGGGAGTCACCGTGTCCTTTTCGCCGACAAGAATCAGCGTTGGGCACTTGATGTTCGATAGTCCGGCAGTAGTATCTGTACGGCCGGCAAGTGCCAGCAGCGATCCGAAGATGGAGATTGGAGCGGTTCGTTCCACAATGCTTTGGACCGATTTGACCGCCTCCGGGTGAGCATCAAAAGATGATGAAGCAAAAACGATCTTTACGTAATCCTGCGCATAATACTTCATTCCGTTTGCCTGAACAAATTTGATACCATTTGCACGCTTGATCCTTGTTTCATTGCTGTCCGCTTCGCTTTTGGTATCACACAAGACCAAACCTGTAATCCGTTCCGGACTCCGTTCGGCGGCACGAAGGGCTATATATCCACCCATCGAAAGGCCGCACAGAATCGCTTTAGGAATTGTCAGATGGTCCATCAGTGCAAAAAGATCGTCGACAAACAGTTCTATGGAATAATGGCCGGTTCCTACTTCACTTTCACCATGGCCGCGGATATCATATGCAACGACACGATTGGTTGCACTTAATGCATCGATCTGTCCGCCTGGGAAATTCCACAGTTTATGGGAAAACGGGAAACCATGGATAAAAATGATCGCCGGTGATGAAGGAGAACCGACATCGATGTATCGTGTAAGGATATTATTGATTGAGGCTTTCATAAAATTCTGACCTTGCAGAGTGAGCACAACATTGAAATGCAGGACCGACTCTGTTTTTAAAAAATGGTGAAAATAAAAAAGCGTCCCAGCTATTAGGACGCTCCCGTGATCAAAATCAAATTACTTTCGTTTATCGATGGCAACATAGTCGCGGGTATCATGTCCAAGGTAAATTTGCCGCGGCCGGGCGATTTTCTGATCTTCGTCCAGAATCATTTCCTGCCAATGAGTGATCCAGCCCGAAGTGCGCGGGATGGCGAAAAGGACAGGGAAGAACTCTTTTGGAAATCCCATCGCTTTATAAATCAATCCGGAATAAAAGTCGACATTTGGATAGAGCTTCCGTTTGACGAAGTATTCATCGCTTAATGCAATCCGCTCCAACTCCAGCGCAATCTCCAGTTTCGGATCGACTCCCGTAACCTTGAAGACATCGTCCGCCAGTTTTTTAATGACTTTCGCACGAGGATCGTAATTTTTATATACCCGGTGACCGAAGCCCATCAACCGGCCTTCACCTTTCTTCACCTTCTCAATAAATGCAGGGACTTCGCCGATCGTTCCGATATGGTCCAGCATGCGAAGCACTGCCTCGTTTGCGCCGCCGTGAAGCGGTCCATATAGTGCCGCTGCTGCCGCCGCCGTGGAAGAATACGGATCCACATGCGAACTGCCGACGTTGCGCATAGCACTGGTGCTGCAGTTTTGCTCATGATCAGCATGAAGAATAAAGAGGATGTTCAACGCTTTTTCAAAAATCGGAGGAACTTCATACCGGGGAGTTCCGATGCTGTACATCATGTTCAGAAAATTCTGAATGAACGAGAAATCGTTGTTCGGATAAACGTACGGCATTCCCTTGATATGTCGGTAGGAGAACGCAGCAATCGTTGGTACTTTCCCGATCAAGCGCAGGATCTGTTTCTGTCGGTTCTCTGGATCGCTGATATTGATCGCTTCAGGATAGAAGGTAGAGAGCGCGGCGACGGTGCTAATGAACATTCCCATGGGGTGGGCATCATACCGGAATCCCTCCATCAGTTTCTTCACATTTTCATGAATGTACGTATGGAGTTTAATATCATTTTCCCATTGTGTCAGTTGTGCGGCGTTGGGAAGTTCGCCGTATAACAACAGGTAGGTTACTTCAAGATAAGAACTTTTTTCCGCCAGTTGCTCAATCGGATATCCGCGGTATCGCAGGATCCCTTTGTCCCCGTCGATAAACGTTACTTTGCTCTTGCACGAGGCAGTATTCATGAATGCGGGATCGTATGTCATCATGCCAAAATCATCATCTCCTGTTTTGATCTTCCGTAGATCTGTGGCGTGGATGGTGCCGTAGGAGATCGGCAGTTCGTAGGTCTTTCCGGTGCGATTATCAGTTATTGTGAGTGTTTCGTTAGCCATAGTTCTCCAAAAAAAGAATTAAAAAACAGGATGAGCAAATGTTGTCAGTTCCTTTGCGGAACTTTCTTCGATCTCCGCATGCAGACTATTGCCATGGGAATCCATTGTGACGATCGCCGGGAAATTTTGCACTGTAACATGCCACATAGCTTCGGGCATTCCGAATTGTTCCAGGTGAACGTCGTTGACCGCCGTGATACATTTCGCATAATATTGCGCAGCACCGCCGATGGCGTTCAGATACACCGCGCCGTGTTCCTTTAATGCTGCAAGTGTCTTTTTTCCCATGCCCCCTTTGCCGACGACTGCGCGGATTCCAAAATTTTTGATGATATGCGCTTGATAGGGCTCTTCTCGGCTGCTGGTTGTCGGACCGGCGGCTGTGATTTTCCACTTTCCGTTCTCTTTAATCGTTACAGGACCGCAGTGATAGAGGATCTGACCGTGCAGATCGACCGGGGGATCGTTGTTCATCAAATGTGCATGAATGGCGTCCCGCCCGGTGAACATCGTACCGTTGATCAGTACCACATCTCCCACCTTCAAAGAGCGAATCATCTTTTCGGAAAGTGGAGTGTTCAACACAATCTCGCTGCCGGAGAGTGGAAGCGTTTTTGTTTTGCTCATAGTGATAACCGGTGACTCATCTTTGTACAACCATCGCTTGATCTTCCCGGTCTTCGCATTAAGAACGACTCCTTGTCGGCGGAATGCCCAACAATCATACGCAACAGAGACAAAGAAACTTGCCGGCAACCGGTTTAATGCGCCAATTTTACAGCCGATAAGAGAAGTATTGCCGCCGAATCCCATTGTTCCGATCTTTAGGGAATTCACATGTTCCATAATGTATTTTTCGAGTTCGGCAAGTTCTGTAATGGGATTCACGTCATCCAGAGTGCGGAAAAGCTGCATTTTGGCATGGTCAAAACCCGAAGTCCGATCTCCGCCGATGCAAACACCGATTGCCCCAATCGCGCAGCCATGTCCCTGTGCCTGCCATACCGCATGGAGAATGCATTTCCGGATGCCGTCCAAATTCCGTCCAGCTTTTCCAAGATGCTCCAGATCCATCGGAAGGGAATATTGGATGTTTTTGTTTTCGCACCCGCCGCCTTTCAAGATCAACTTGATCTCGATCTCATCATTATTCTCCCATTGTTCCCAATGGATGATGGGAGTTCCGGGACCGAGATTGTCGCCGCTGTTCTTTCCGGTCAACGAATCAACGGAATTGGAACGGAGTTTTCCCGCTTTCGTACTTTCTGACACTGCCTCTTGAATCAATTTTTTCATCTGAATCTGGTTAGCTCCGACCGGAGTGTGCACGATGAATGTCAGCATTCCCGTATCCTGACAGATCGGACCGACATTATCGCAAGCCATATCGATGTTGGTGGCAATGGTTTCCAGAGCAAGAGCGGACCGAGAACCGCTCTCTTCGCTTTGTTGAGCGGCTTTTATCGCTTTTCGGACATCAGGGGGGAGATTGCTGGATGTATCGGAAATGAGTTCAAGAATACTGTTTTTAAAATCGTTCATACAACCCTCCTCAACGAATCTCCTCGCTCCAATAGGTGAAGTTTTCCGCCTGGTTCATTAAAGAAAGTTTTGTGGGGACCACTTGCAGTACCACCTGGTTTGCGGTTTCGTCGAATGAAATATCAAATGTAAATGATAACTTGAAGAAAATATTCTGTTCTTTCCCTTTGGCATCTTGCGCGGTCTGTTTGTTTACAAACCATGTGAATTCTGGATTAGTGTTGAGATGGATATATGCTCTGCGGTAGCCTGCAGAGTTTTTTTCCGTGATCGTTACATATTTATTCGATTGGACAGTGACGGAAATGTCTTTTTTCTTCGGCTGTACAAGTATTTGCGTTGGGGATTTGATACCGTATGTTTGATTGTCAGCATCATATTTAGCCAGTTCCGCTTTCAGCCAAACAGAATATGTGCGCGAATTCAACTTATTGTCACTGTAGAATTTCCTTATCTTATTGATGTACTCATCCTTTGCCTTCCGGATGCGGTCATTGAATTCGGCGGTGGATTCAAACTCACTTTTCTCGGAAGAAATCGTCATGTAGTCTTCGGAGTTCTTCTTCAAACCGTCCCAAACGGTCTTAATTACGTCGAAACATTGTTCGGCGGTAAGTGGTTGATTTGGATCGTGAGTGTCGAGGATCGATTGAGAGAAAAGCAGCGATGAACACACTGCCGAAAAAAAGAAAAATGTCGTGAACTTCATAGCGCCATCCTTTTTATATTTCTGGCTGAAATATACAACTTTTTTCGTGATTTTGTAGAAAAATCTGTCCAAATTCAATAAATGAGATATTTTACTCTACTTTTTATCGGATGTGCAGTTTTTCTCACCGGGTGTGATTCTCAAGGATTGAATCCGAACGATGTAAGCGATCCTGGAATCGGCGGAACTATTTCCTATATCAGTACCATTCCTCCATCCGACAGTTTGTTGGATCTTCGGGTCGTCGCTGTTCCGTATTTTCCTGTTGATACGCTACCGCAAGCATTAATCGGCAAAGTCGTTGAAGGAATCATACCGTTCAGCGGTGACATCCGTGCGACAGCGATTTCCGGAACCACCGCCTCCTATGAACTCTACCTTAGGCCGCAAACATACTATTACATAGCAGTAGTGCAGCAATACGGCACGGATGTCTTTTCGCAATGGAAGGTCGTCAGTGTATACGGGTACACACCATCTACTCCGAATCCCTTAAGCGTTTCTGTTCTGGATGAACATTTCACAACAGGCATAAATTTTACCGTCGATTTTTATAATGTTCCGCCGCAGCCGTTTAAGGTGCCGTAATGAACTTCACCAGCAGTCATAAGGCGCATTTTTTTCCATCCTATTCCGGTACTCTGATCAGGAGAATAATTTTTTTTGGACTCATTATTTTCGATTTATCCTTTTCACAATCCCGGTCTGTAATTGCAGGTAAGGTCATTTCCGCAGATGATGCATTGCCCATCATCGGTGCCACAGTGATGGTTGCGAATACCACGATTGGTACGGCCACCGACATACAGGGAAAATTTCAATTGAAAAATATCCCGTTGGACCGTCATATCATTTTAGTGTCTGCAGTAGGTTACAAATCGTTTACCGTGAAGTTCCCGGAGAACGATGTCCCTGAACTCATTATTCGATTAACCCCTGCATTGATCCAATCGCAAACTGTGGTGGTAACTGCAAATAAACGCGCACAGTCACTTCAGGAGATCCCCGTTAGCATCAGCATCATCGAAGCCGGATCGTTTCAAAAACGGAACAGTATTGCTCTGGATGATGCTTTACGGTATGTCCCGGGTGTGAATTTCCAACAGTCGCAGGTAAATATCCGCGCTTCCAGCGGATACAGCCGGGGGGTTGGAAGCAGGGTGATGATGCTGGTGGATGGTATTCCGCTATTAACGGGCGATACGGGAGAGATCACGTTTGAAACTATTCCAGTTTTTCAGATAGAACAGGTGGAAGTGGTGAAAGGTGCCGGATCCGCTCTGTATGGATCGGGAGCGCTTGGCGGAGTTATCAATGTCCTGACCAAGGAGATTGGGGAAGATCCGATGTTGTGGTGGCGAGTCTACGGCGGATATTACTCCGATCCGATATTCGATCAATGGAAATGGAGCGACAAAACACGGTATACGAACGGACAGGCAATCGGCTGGTCTTCCCGGTTCGATGATCTGGGAGTTGCATTTTCCATTCAGCGATTATCGGATGACGGATACCGTGAACAAGATTGGCTGCGGCGTTACAGCGGTTTTCTTAAAATGAAATATGATATCTCTTCCTATCAGTCCATCACATTTTCTTCGAGTCTCTTTCAACAATATCGCGGAGACTTTTTATGGTGGAAAGACCTTGCCAATGCTTTGCGGCCGGCGGATGGGCAGCGGAATGTGACGGTCTCGTCGCTGAGATTTTCCAACGCACTGAACTATAAACATTTCATCAGCGATGAATTTTATTTTGAAATCAAAGCAGCGCATTTTCGAGGCAATTGGCGCCGGGATAGTCTGGCAATCCGTCGTTTGGATTATTCGGTCTCCGATGCTGCTACAACCGATGTGCAGGGGAATATATTGACAAGCCGCGACAATATGTTGACCATTGGCATCACCGGCAATTACGAACGTGTGAATGCAGATATTTTCGGTATTCA
>Ga0172379_10000978_pt1 | contig 62658 bp, 52 predicted proteins | sample GrowelOW334metaG_FD_119756 | JGI IMG/M metagenome (GOLD analysis project Ga0172379, IMG submission 119756) | Groundwater microbial communities from an aquifer near a municipal landfill in Southern Ontario, Canada - Groundwater well OW334 metaG | ecosystem: Environmental > Aquatic > Deep... | reverse complement strand
TAATTATAGCTTAACCTACACTAATTTCCATAAAAAAACGTTCTATTTCTGAAAAAAACTTTTAATTGCACGAATTATATAATATAATCTATAATTGTAAAAGATTGTATCTGGGAGTGTACAGATGGCAACAGCATTTGCTTCTGCGGAAAGAGCAAATCCTGCGGAAATAGTCCGGCAGGTGAAAATTTTTAGACAGGACCATGAACTTTGTTTATTGCTTGATCTGATGCCCGATTTTATTTTGATTCTAAATGTGCATCGTCAGGCGGTTTATGCCAACAAGGTGCTGCTCAATTTTTTGAATAAAAATAATATCATGGAAATTGCAGGACTGCGCCCCGGGGAAATTTTGAATTGCATCCATTGGGCCGAGGATGGCTACGAGGGATGCGGCACCACCGGCTTTTGCAAAGTCTGCGGCGCGGTCAATGCGATTATCAGCAGTCTGCGCAAGGTGAGTGATGTCAAAGAGTGTTCCGTAACCGCTGCGGATAAAACCTGCTACAATTTCCGGGTATGGACATCCCCTTATGAAAAGAATGGCGAAGACTTTGTTCTGTTCACTTTACGGGATATCTCAATAGAAAAATATCACAATGCGCTGGAGCGTATTTTCTTCCACGACATTCTGAATACGGTCAACGGGTTTTACGGCCTGCTTGAGATAATCGGGGATTCGGCTGATAAATTCATGCAGTTTTCGGGACTTTTCAGAAAACAGACGGATAAATTACATGAAGAAATAAATTCGCATAGAGATATGATGCTGGCGGAAAACAAAGAAATCGTACCTGAACATGAGGAGATTTCATCGCTCTCATTATTAAATGAAACTGCAATGACTGCGGCATCTTATGATATAGCGCGGAATAAAACTATCACAATCGACCAGGCTGCGGTAAATATTGTATTTTCTTCTGATTCGAAACTTATCCGCAGAGTGCTGGACAACATGCTGAAAAATGCGCTGGAGGCTTCGGCGATCGGCGAAGAAATTATCGCCGGCTGTTTCAGGCACGAAGATCGAATCCGTTTTTTTGTTCACAATCCTGAATATATTGATGCCGATGTTCAGTTGAATATTTTTCAGCGGTCATTCTCCACCAGGGGCAAGGGGCGCGGGTGGGGAACATACAGCATGAAACTGCTTACTGAAAATATTTTGCAGGGCAAGGTCAGTTTTCAAAGTACCATGGAGGGTGGAACCACATTTTATGCGGATTATCCTTTTGAAATAACTGGCAAGAATAATAAACAGGCATTATGTTTGAATTAAACTGGATGTGAATAATGGTTACAGATGAATGTTCATTTTTTGACACAGATTTTGCATCTCCCGAAAAAGCTTCGGATAAGGAACTGCAAGCAGAAATCGAGATATTCTGTTCAGACGGGCTCTTAAATTCGATACTTGATGCAGTTCCGGATCTTACTTTGATTTTAAATAAATACCGGCAGATTGTGTTCGCCAATCAGGCGATGTTGAACTATCTTGGCGAAAAGGATATATTGAAAATTGTCGGTATGCGTCCTGGAGAATTGCTTGGCTGTTCTCATTCGAAAGAAGGCTCCGGCTGCGGCACAACTGAATTCTGCCGGGTTTGCGGTTCGGTCAAGGCAATCTTGAACAGTCAGAATTACGTTAAGGATGTTCAGGAGTGCTCAATTGCTTCCTGTGACGGCGAAAAGGCATTTAATTTCCGGGTATGGACCACGCCTTATGAACGGGCGGGGGCACTTTACACGATTTATATGATCCGTGATATTGCCGATGAAAAATTCCGTGCTTTGCTTGAGCACATATTTTTCCACGACCTGACCAATACATCTTCCGGCATTTACGGATTACTCTCCATGGTTGAGGGGGATTCAGACAAATTCAAGGAATATTCCGGTCTTCTGTTAAAATTATCACAGCAACTGCTTGAAGAAATCGGGGCGCAGCGCGATCTGGTCATGGCGGAGAATAATCAGATTGTGGTGCAGGAGGAATTATCCAGTTCAATGCAGATACTCAAAGACGTTTTCGATTTGTATTCGAATAGTCCTGCTGCCGGAAGCAAGAAATTGATCTTGGCGCAGGATTCAGTTGATATTAACTTTACTTCTGATAAGCGGCTTGTCCGCAGGGTGATCGGCAACATGGTGAAGAATGCCATGGAAGCATCAGGCGATGGCGACACCATTACTATCGGCAGTTGCATGTCTGGCGGAATGGTCAGATTTTTCGTTAATAATCCGATCTATATCAGCAGGGAAATCCAGTTGAATTTGTTTAAGCGTTCTTACTCTACCAAGGGAACGGGGCGCGGTTTGGGAACTTACAGCATGAAGCTGCTTACTGAGAGGATTCTCGGCGGAACGGTATCTTTTATATCGGAACCCGGTAAGGGAACCACTTTTTACGCGGATTACCCTCTTAAAGTTATAGGCAATAAAGAAAAAACAGTCTCGGAATGAGATTAAATGGAGATAAATTATGACTACGGATACAGACTCATTCTTCGATACTGAATTCGCGTCTCCGGAAAGAGCTTCGGCGGCTGAACTGAAAGCAGATGTTGATGTTTTCAGCTCCGATATAATGCTTGATACTGTACTCGGCTCGATCCCGGATTTTACTTTGATTTTGAATAAATGCCGTCAGATTGTGTTTGCCAACCGGGCAATGCTGAACTATCTTGGTAAAAAAGATATATCCGGCATCGCCGGACTGCGGCCGGGCGAACTGCTCAACTGTTCTCATGCGCATGGAGTTTCCGGTTGCGGCACTACCGAATTCTGCCGGGTTTGCGGCGCGGTAAGAGCCATCCTGAGCAGCCAGTCAGGGGTGCGGGACGTTCAGGAATGTTCAATCAGCACCCTGGACGGAGAGAAGACTTTCAACTTCAGGGTATGGTCTACGCCTTATGAACGGGATGGAAAGCTTTATACGATTTTCACGATTCGCGATATCGCCGACGAGAAGTTTCGCGCGTTGCTTGAGCACATATTTTTCCACGATCTGACCAATACATCTTCCGGTATTTACGGTTTGCTTTCCATGGTTGACGGCGACGCTGATAAATTCAAGGAGTATTCCGGAATCCTGGTAAAATTATCGCAGGAACTTCTTGAGGAAATCGGCGCGCAGCGCGATCTGGTCATGGCGGAAAACAACGAAATCGTCATGCAGCAGGAGGCGACCAGTTCCGGTGAAGTGCTTAAAGATGTCTTTGATTTATATTCCAATCATCTTGTCGCTGAAAATAAAAGCCTGAAAATTGCCGGCGATTCAGTTGATATTACCTTCACTTCCGATAAACGGCTTGTACGCAGGGTTATCGGCAATATGACGAAAAATGCCCTGGAAGCGTCCGGCAAAGGGGACACCGTCACCATCGGCTGCAGTATGTTTGAGGATAAAGTAAGATTCTTTGTCAATAATCCCATCTATATCAACAGGGATATCCAGTTGAACCTGTTTAAACGCTCTTTCTCCACCAAGGGGGCCGGACGCGGACTCGGTACTTACAGCATGAAGCTGCTTACGGAAAAATTCCTCGGCGGCACGGTGTCTTTTGTTTCAGAGCCGGGCAGGGGAACCACATTTTACGCGGATTATCCGCTGGCGGCCGAAGTTAATGGCGGAGCAGTTGCAGATACAAAACCGTCAGACGCTCTCCGTAGAACATCCATATAAATGTTCCGGCAGCAAGAAACGGTCCGAAGGGAATCGCCGTTTTTAAATTGCGGTGCTTGAAAAGCATGATTCCGACGCCGGCGGCAGCACCGGTAAGCGATCCGAAAAGGACGGAGAAAAAGCAGGCTTTCAAGCCGAGACAGGCCCCGACCGCAGCGATGTATTTTACATCCCCCCAGCCCAGCGCTTCAACCTTGAACAGCATTTTGCCGAAAATCGCCATCAGCGCCATAATGCCGCCGCCGACCAGTAACCCGGCAGCGGAAAAAATGAATGACTGGAGCCTGGTTGTGGAAACACCCCATATCTCCGGGAATATCAATGACACCGCCAGTCCCAGCAGTATGACCGGATAAGTCGTTTTATCCGGAATCAGAAAATGCTCGATATCAATAAAAATAGTAGTGACGATCAGCATGGTGACGCCAAAGTAAACGATTAAAACACTTAGCGGCTGGTGATCGAAAGTTACTTTATAGAAAAGGATATAGAACAGTACCGCCGTCAGCAGTTCCACGCAAAAATACCTGAATGTTATCGGCGCTTTGCATTTGCTGCATTTGCCGTTCAGCACTACCCAGCTCAGCAGCGGAATATTCTCATACCATGCGATATCGTGTCCGCATTTCGGACAATGCGACGGAGCCGTGACAATGGACTCGTCCCGCGGGATGCGCCAGATGCAGACGTTGAGAAAGCTTCCGATGCAGGCCCCGATCACAAACACCATGATGTGCCACAGCGGCATGACGTCCGGCGAGAAAGGGTAGGGATATTCGTTCATTTCTTTTCTCCGTCTCTGGCGATAACCGCCTGTTCCAGCGCATGGCGCATTATTTCGACCGGAGCCTGCCTGCCGGTCCATTTTTCAAACGACTTTGCGCCCTGATAGAGCAGCATGGTCCTGCCGTCGGCGGTTTTGAGGCCGGCGGTTTCGGCATATTGCAGCAGCGGCGTTTTTTTATAAATAGTATCGTAAAAACAGATATTTTTCAGCAGTTCAGGCGGCAGCGGCATGGGGTCGTCCGGTTTCAGTCCCAGACTGGTGCCTTGGATTGCCGCTTCTGAATTACTGATAAAAACTTTTATCCTTTCCAGATCGTCCAGACAGCAGAATTCGTAATGCCCGCCCGGGAATACTGCATAAAGCTTTCTAACCAGTTCCGCGACTTTTTCAAGACTGCGATTGGCGAAGAACATGTTTCTGACCCCGTGTACGGCAAAATGGAACGCTGCCGCCTGTACGGCGCCGCCGCAGCCGATGAAAAAGAAACTGCCGTCTTTGACTTTCAGCCCGAAGGCGTCTGCCAGTGCGGATGCCAGGCCGACTCCGTCAGTGGAATCTCCATAAAGTTTGCCTTTCACGATGGTGACCGTGTTGACACTTTCCGCCAGTAAGGCTTCTGTGGAAATTGAATCCAGATATGGTATGATTGTTTTCTTGTGCGGAACCGTGATATTAAATCCTGAAAGCCTTGCTCGGGCAAATTTTATGAATTCCGGAAAGTCTTCGGTCCTGACCTGGAGTTTGGCATAAGGACATCCGAGTCCGAGCGCTTCGAAAGCCGCATTCTGCATTTGCGGAGACAGCGAATGCGCGACCGGATCTCCGATCACCAGATATTTTATGTCGTTTTGAATCTGTATGTCCATTCTGTTAAAGTATATCGATTTTGAGTTTTTTCCAGAACACTGTGAACCGGAATTATGAATTTTCACAAAGTAAAACCATGGTAATTGTTCCACCTGTACATTTTGGACTCAGGTAGAGGAATTACTTTAAGATTGCGAATCGGTATTACTGCTTTTCCGTGGATGCCATTCTGCTCAGATCAACTTGCGCCTCTTCCCAGAAAAGCGTATCCTCCACCGGTTTATTGTCGATTTCCCAGAAGTGGTTCATGACATCTTCCTTAATGACGCCGGTTTGTGTGGATTTAACCAGATATGCTTTGAGCTCGGACAGCTCCATGGTATTGCCGGCAGCCAGTTCCGCTGCATGGTCAATCAGGGCGCAAACTGCGCAGGCAGTTGCCGGATCTGAATTGACATGAGAAAAATTGAAAGTACAGACGACTAGATTGCCTTTCCCGGCTTTCAGACTGAACAGATAGGAAAAATTGCGCAGCGTATCGTCGGGCAGAAAATCTTTAATCCCGTGAATCAACCCTTTCATGCGGTCGCGCACAGGTTTGTCCACGCCCATAATTAACTCGTTGACCCGGAAGGGAAAATGATCAAGATTTATTTTGTAGCCGCCTTCGACCAGGTAATAGTAATTCAAGTCGAAATAGCGGCCTGAGCCCATCGCCTGCTGAAAGAAATCAGCCGTTACGATTCCGCCCAGATTGCTGCCGCGGTCCCATATGCACGGCTTGAAACGGTCCAGCGTTCCCGGCAGATAATACTGACTGGCCTTGCGGTCGCGGTGATAATTCAGAATCACCGTTTTGCCTGCTTCAAGGTCTTGAAGGACTGAATCATCCAGAACATCGGTAAAGACCATGCTGCTGTCCAGGCGTGCATCTGAACCGGTGCGGCGCAAAAAGTCTTCCAATTCCTTTTCAGCAATTCTGATTTCCGGCATTACCGGCAACGTCGCCGCCGGATATACCCGGAACTGCCATTGATTGCGCCACTGCCGGTTGCAATTGCTGAATTCCGCTTCCAGCGTATATGCGGCAGCCCTGCCTTCCAGGCACTCCATCTGCAATCTTATTTCGACCAGTTTGGAGAGTCCTTCGACCGGCATGAATTTGTCTCCGGAATATATCAGTTCCGCTGATTTGCCGTCGGCTGCAAGATACAGCTTCAGGGTGCAGCCGCCGGGGTCTGATGTACAGAAATTCGAGAGATAAATGGCGATATCGAATTCCTCCCGGCAGGCAAAATTTTCTTTTGGGAAACCGGCAAGGATTACCCGGTCGGAATTGAAATTGCGGAACCATCCGGCGTCAATGAATTTATCATTATCAAAGCTATCGACAATCCCGTTCTTGTTTTCGTATTTCAGACAATCCGAAAATTGCAGCATTTCATAGCCGCAGAGTTTAGTGGAGAGGCGCAGGCGTTCAAGATAGATTTTCATGCCCAGTTTTTTGAAATGCTGTGAAGCCAGAATATAATCCGGCATCTTATCTTTCAACTGCTTGGCGGCAATCAGCGCCGGCAGATCGGTCATATAACGCGGCTTTTGAATATTGTTCTTTTCCTGATATCCGGGTCCGGTCTTCCGGCAGAAATCATCAAACTCCCGGTTCAGCGCGGCGTAATCAGGGATGTCGGTATAGTGAATGCACTCATGCGCCATGACCGGGCGTACCGGATTTAGCACGCGCCGGACGCTCATTGCGCCATGCGTAAATTCCTTTTGTTCCGACAGCGGAAAACGGTACATCGAACCGTTCATTTTCCAGCAGAAATCCTGGTTGAACATCTCCTGATGATGCTTGAACGGGAAATAATAGGCGATATGCTGCGTGAAAACATCCGCGCTGTTCCGGTCAAACTCACCCCAGCCGGTATTGTCCATAATCAGTTTGTGCGGCGCCAGCTCGCGGCCGATCCGGTACATTTCATGCACTTCCGGCATACTCCCGGAATTGTGCATTTCATTGCCCAGGCAGAAAATCGCCAGCGACGGGTGATTGCGGAACTTGATGATGGTATCGCGCCATCTGTCCACATCCATGACAATCTTCTTCTTGCGGCCTTTGTCGTCAAACTCATAATTATAGCCGACTTCAATATGCACGAAAAGCCCGAGTTCATCAGCCTGGGTGACAAACTCTTCGTCCGGAATCGTACTGTGAAACCGCACCAGATTGAAACCGTATTTTTTTGCCTGAAGAATGTTCTTCCGGTAAAATTCCCGTTCCGACAGTCCGGTGAGGTTAGGATGATCATGGGCGACAATCCCGCGGATGTATCCCCGGAAATAAAAAGGCGCACCGTTGACGAGAACTTTATCTGAATCTGGGGCTATATCGCCATAACCGAAGCGGAGTGTTTCGCTTTCAGCCTTCAGGAAATAAAGGACAGGATCTTCCGGCGTCCACATCGCCAATTGCCCGGCATCAAGCACAATAACGGACTCGCCGGCAACGGTGGATTGACTGATGACCGGAGCCGCGACGATAGTTCCCTCAGAATCAGTGATAGACAGATTTTCCGGCTGAGACGGAAAATAAACCGTAACGGTTCCCTTAGCGGTATTGCTTCTTGCAAAAATATTGTTCATTTACTACAGCATCCTCATTTATTATATTTTACCAGTTTTTCTTTGGCACCGGCAAACCGTTTCTTACCTGTTCAAGCCGCCATCTGGCGTCATCAAGATTATCGGGCGCGTAACGGTTTTCGAGTAATACCAGCAATCTGGCGTCTGGTGATTCCAGGAGCGCCGCCGGCAGCTCTTCAAGCGCTCCGCTCCAGAACAGCACAATCTTTCTTTCCGCCGTATCTTTTACCAGTTGCCGGAAATTGTGCATATCCGGATTGCCCAGGTGAATGGCATGTACTCCGGAAATATCATTGAGCATGGTCGGCAGCAGCCGGTTGCCGTCGCCGCAATAGTGCAGCCAGCCGCCGGTGAAAGGCGCAAACGCCCGGACGTTGTACGGGGCAACTTGACTGGCATACATCTCCTGGGAAATCAAAGTCGCCGAATCATCGCAAATCCGGACTCCGCCGTTAACCAGTTTCAGCCCGGCAATATGGTATCCGGAGTCTGCAGGAACTCCCATTCGCTTTTGATGAAATTGGTTATATTCAATAAATGTCTGAGTTACCAGTTCCATTAACTGTTCAAGCAGTTCCGGTTCATCATACAATCCCAGAAAAATATCTGATCCCCAGATCAGGCAGGCCAAATCAAACGGACCCTGAGTATCGGGCAGGGTGAAGTGAACAGCCTGCGACAGCTTTTCATAACCGCGCAACAATTCCCTGGCAGTATCCTGATATTCGATTATCTTCTGTGTGTGCTTGCAGGAAGCAAAATCAGGCATCCCCGCATCAATCAGGCGTTTCAGCTTGTCGCGGTCATTCAGCCCCTCAGACATGGACTTTCCTTCATTGGAGACAATCGATTCGATGCCGAAAAGTTCCGGGACATTAACGACCCCGTATTCCGGGCGGATTTGATACAGCCGGTCATCTTTCAGCAGGGCTCCGCTGTAGACCCAGCCCAGTGAATTGATTATGTTTTTTTCCACATCGTCCCAGCACTCGGTGAAGGTATAGCCGGGCCAGTCACTGAGCGTCAGATGGTTAAGGCTGATAACGCAAGGCAGATAGGGCAATCTTCCGCCATTCCATAAATCACTCTGCAACTGTTCAGTCCTGGCAACATGCTCTAAATCAATGGCGGCTTCCAATTTGTCAAGCCGATATTTGTGGTTATCATTTTTTAAAACCATAGTCTTTAATTCTTCTGTTTTAGTATCCTGTATTGCCGGAAATTTTTTAAAAGAGTAGTCTTTTAATTAATTATAATATAATAATAGTCTTTTGTCAAATTGAAAAATACCTGTTTAAGGGTTATTTTAAGAAAAACAACGAAAGAGGCATCTCATCTTGAAACTTGAACGCTACCGCCAGATCGCCATGGAACTTGCTGCTGAAATCGAGTCAGGAACTTACTCGGAAGGGGATTTGTTCCCGACGCGGACAGAACTGGCGGGACGGTTTAAAGTTACCCGCACCACGGTCAACCGTGCGGTTGATATTCTTGTCGAAAAAACGTTGATTACCGCCAGGCGCGGCGCCGGCAGCGTTGTGATCAACACTTCGCAGTGTTACCGCATCGCCTATGTTGCCCCGGAATGGCTCATGCGTCATATTCCGGCAGCCCCCAATTGTCTGCTGAAATACATTTCATACGAGGAGGCGCTGGGGTCCGGGACAGGAATCGCCAAATTAAATAATTTTGACGGGATTTTATGGTCCCATCCCGACGAGGAACACATTCCGCAGATTATCGACAGCCAGAAGAATCTGCCGGGAACCATCATTAACCGTGCCGTCCCTGAGTGCAATTTTGTGACGACGGATCACCAGAAGTGCTTTGCAAAGCTGGTGGCGGAAAGACTTGCCGCATTGCCTTCGGCGACGCCGTATTTGTTGTCAGCAACCCATGCCAACCGTTTTGTAGCCGGTAAAAGAGCGGAAGGCTTCATTGCCGCCTGCCGGAGCGCAAAGCGTTTTTATGAAATTATTCCCATGCCGCCGGATTTTAAAGGCAAGATTACTGAGCTGGAAAAGAATATAAAAGCTTCAGGCTCTCTGCCGCTGCTGATTTTTGCAGACCATTGGCACGATACCGGCGCGGTTGTTCAATGGGTGTTGAACCATAAATTACGCTGGAAAAAAGATATTTATTATGTCGATTTTGACAATACAGAAGAGACACATGTGTGGGGTATCGCAGTCACATCAATAATTCAGGACTTTGATAAATTATCCCGACAGGCATTGATTCAGCTTCAGCTAATAATTAAAGGCCCTGCGCCGCGCCGGCAGGAATATATTGATCCCGAAATCCGCTATGGTGATACCTGATGTAAAAGCCGATTCGATACAAAAACAGTTTCCTGTATTATCTTATTGATTCATTGTTTTTGCGGGATAAATTAGGAGCATGCTCATATTGTTCGAGAGGTTCAAAATAGGGGATAAGCACAGATAAACCAAATGAATAAGCAACACAAAAAAGTTTATATCTTTTCCGCATTGTTATTTACTTTCGCTGTATGCGGAATTTTAGCGTTCCTATTCATTAATATTTTTTTGGTACAGCCTTTTTCCGATAAAGAGCTATTAAATTATTATTTTGATTTACCATATTCAGACTTCAAGGATGCTTATACTTATTATGATAGCGGGTGTGAGGCGGCAAGTGTTTTTTTTAAATTCAAAATGAATGGAGATGATGCTCAAAAGCGTATGCAGAGATATATTGGCAAATGTTTCCGGGCAATTGGTAAAAATGAATTTGAGAGAGAATATTTCAAGGGTCCAGTTGGCTTAAAATGGTGGGACCCAAAACTTGAAAGAAAAAATTCATTTTGCTTTATATCGCATCATATGAAGGGCAAAGCTATGGATGAAGGCATGCTTTGGATTGATAAGGATAGCAGCACAATATATGTACGTTTTTTTTACGTATATTCTGATCTCAAAGAAACACATGAACGCAGTGGAAATTAAGCCAATGCAGGAGAATCCTGGAGTTAAATATGCCAGGGAACAATTACAGATGAAGATTCTTCCCGCGAATATTCCAAATGAGAACAACGCAGCGAACACGATTGGAGCCGTCCAGCCTGGGAGCGCCGGTCGCCTGACCGGCTTTAACAAAGGTTGGTACAACCATGGCAATCTTCCACATTTTGACCAGGGAGGCATATTTCAAGCTATAACCTATCGCTTGTCCGACAGTCTGCCGCAGGAATATTTGAAGAGTTTGCAGGCAGAACTGGAGAACCATGATAGCGAGAGTATGGAAGCTGACCGCCGGAAGGAAATCGAGGAGTTACTGGATAGAGGTCATGGCTCATGTGTTCTCAAAAATAAAGAATATGCGGAGATCGTCGAAAAGAACTGGCAGCATTTTAACGGAGTTCGTTATAAATTGATTGCTTATGTCATTATGCCCAATCATGTTCATATCATGATTAACGCATATCCGGGTTTTGAGTTGGGGAAAATTATTGCATCGTGGAAAGGTTATAGCGCCAGACGCATAAATAAATTAAATGCCGGGAACGCCGGTTTCAATAACAAAAGCCAAATTGCCGGTCAGACGGCGAGCGCTTCCGGGGTATGGCAGCGCGGTTACTGGGACAGATATATCAGGGATGAAAAGCATTTTTACCAGGCGATTGAGTATATCAAGAGGAATTTCAACAGTGGCGGAGTATTATTAGGTTGATGGTTGGAACAAAGAATGGCATAAGATAAAAGCCGGTCAGGCGACCGGCGCTCCCAGGGGCAAGTAATTTAAAGATATTCGTTGCAGAAGCCGCAGGCGGCGAGGGTGGTTTTCAATTTGGCGCAGGGGAGTTCTGTTGCATTGTCCGGAATGTCTCCGATCTTTTCAATTATGACTGTCTCCGCCATTTGCAAATATTTATTGAAAGAGTATTTATAATGCTATAATTTGGGCAAATGAGGTAAAATAACACTGGAAAAGCGGAAGGAGAATAAGTAAAGTTTTTTCATGAAATAGATGTAAATACAGTCCCGTCATGGAGTCTGAAAAATATTTTTTCGGAGTTCCGGGTCAACGGCGGCCTAATGGCGTACCATAACCGAACATCATACCTTAATCAGGAGTAATCGAATGAAAAAAACATGGATTGTTCTTGTGCAAAAGCTGACAGTCGCGGGCGGATTGATAATTGCGTGCTTGACGAGTACCGCACTAAGCGAAAGTAATGGCGACAGTTCCGCAGTGTCAGTAGACTTCCGTCAGGTGAACAGCGGCGTCAAATATCAATTGACCGGCGAATACAGTGTTGAGAGACTGAACAAGATACTCACCAGTGAACTCGCTGAATTCTCCAGCTTTCCCATGAAGTATCCGGCCGCTAAAAACGCAGTTAAACTTTACAAAGTCATCTACAACACCGTGATACCGGAAGACAATAACCGCCCGGTTCAGGTTTCCGGCTTGATCGCCGTTCCGGAAGTGGCTTCCACTATGCTCCCCGTGGTATCTTATCAGCACGGAACAGTATTCTCGCGCTACGAAGTGCCTTCATGCATTGAGAAATCAATGGAAACCAGACTGATTGTAGCGCGGTTTGCCGGCCAGGGTTACATTGTAATCGCGGCTGACTATATCGGCAAAGGAGTCTCCGCCGAACCTGACAGCTGGCTGGTAAAGGAAAGCACTGCGCAAGCCTGTCTGGACATGCTGCTTGCATCCCGGGCTGTCTGTTCAGATTTAAAAGTCACGCCCGCTGAATTGTTTCTCAGCGGCTGGTCACAGGGATCATTCAGCACCTCGGCATTTCAGAACCGCCTGGAAAAAATAGGAATTCCGGTCAAGGCAGCGGCTGTCGCCAGTGCGCCGAACGATATTTACCTGTGCGTCAACCGCTGGATACATGTGCCTTCCAAGCTGGACGTCAACTGGCTGGTGGCAACCTCCGCGATGCTCGTGTATGCGTACGAAAATTACTACAAACTGACCGGACTGACTGCGGCGGCAATAAAACCGCAATATTTGCAGACGGTGCGCGAGTTCTGCAGTAATCGAATGACCTGGGAGGAGGCTGAAAAAGTATTGCCCGCCAGGGCCAGAGATTTATTTCAGGACGAATTCATCAACGAGGGTTCGCTGGTAGCGAACAGCTTTTTTAAGCAAATGCAGTTGAACTGCTCCTACAACTGGCGCTTTAAAACCCCGGTATTTTATTATTACGGCACGATTGATGAAGTAGTCACCCCGTATATGGTGCAGTTGCCGGTTGAATATCAGCGCACACTGGGTGCGGCCAGGGCGCAGGCCATATTTGCCGGTGAAAATGCCAATCATCGCGGAACTTTCGTCTTTGCCGTTAATGATCAAAAGAATCAGTTCGACGAATTGCTCAATAAAAAGTAATACAAGCCGCCCCGCTGCTGACAAAGTTTCTGTTGCAGTGGAAACCTTGACAGTGCAAGGTTTCCATTTGCATAATTATTGCGGGATTGGAGTAGAGAAGCCGCAGGCGGCGAGGGCGGTTTTCAATTTGGCGCAGGGGAGGCCCACTACGTTGTCCAGGGGGCCTTCGATTTTTTCGATGATCATGTCGCCGTATTCCTGGATGGCATAGGCTCCGGCTTTGTCGAGGACATGCACCTGGTCAAGATATTCATTGATTACCGCATCAGTGAGCGGACGAAAAAATACTCTGGTGCTTTCCGCGAAAATACATTCGAGATTGCGGGAACGGTTGATCAGGCAGATCGCGGTAACGACATAATGCGGTTTGCCGGAAAGCGATTTGATGGTGGCGAACGCGTCGGCCCGGTCGGCCGGTTTGCCGATTACGCGGTTTTCATATTCAATGACCGTATCCGCGCCGATGATAAGCGCCTGAGGATAATCTTCAGCAACGGCATTGGCTTTGGCGATGGCGTTGAGCAGGGCGATACCGCGGCAGTAACCGGCGGACAATTCATCAGTTTCAGCGCAAATAACCTTGAACTCAACGCCCGTTTCAGCGAGGAGCTGTTTTCTGCGTCCGGATTTCGAAGCAAGGATCAGGTCCATTTTCACATACCCGCTGAAAACTCGACCTTCTCGATTTTCGGCAGCGGCTCGTTGATCGTGATATTTCTCAGCGTGATATGGACTTTAGTGATGCTTTCGATACCGAATACATCTTTCAGTGCGGATAACACCCGTGCCTGCAAATCGGCGGATAACGGAGGCAGACCGCCGCCGCTGGCGTCGAAATCAATCTGGATGTTCAGAAACTGCTGTTTGCTGCGGGTGTAGAGACGGACTTTGTCAATTTCCACGAATTTGAATTCCTGCTCCAGCGAACGGATCAGGGACGTAATCGCCGAACTGGAAATAAAGACATCGCCGTTGTCGCCGTTGATAGTAACGCCGCCGCAGCGCCTGGTGCGGAAAATAAATGCGACAATCAGTCTCAGAACCAGCAGGACAAACAGGATTGCCAGAATTACCACGATCGCGGAAAGGAACCCCCGGTTGAAATCCAGCGCCGCCCCTTTTGCCTGAAAAATGCTTTTAAAGAAAGCTTCCATCATTATAATATCCCGTTAACTATTTATTGTCTTCTTCTTCATTCTCGGCGTGTTCGGAAACTTCTTCAATTTCCTGAACAACGACATTGACGCAGACGACATTCATGCCGGTGGTGTTTTCCACCTGCTCGATGATCGCGGTTTGAACTTCTGAAGCGACTTCAGGAACCTTATAGCCGAACTTCATATTGAGTTTCACTTCAATTTCAACCTTGTCTTCATCCAGTTTGATACAGATGGCGCGGTCGCTGATTTTGCGGCTGCCGACGATTTCGGCGATGTTATCCACAAATGAACTGCCTGCAAGTCTGGAGATGCCGTCAACCGACAGCGCTGCTTTGCGGACAATGGAAGAAATCACGTTCTCATGAATCCTGACTACTCCGAGTTCGCCGTCTTTGCCTGCGCAGGTTGCCGCGCTGCATGATTGCGGTGCGGAACTGACTTTTTTAATTTTCAAGTCTTTCATGGCTTCCTCTCCTTCTGTTAAAACCCGTCATCGGTATTAGTGATTGGAAGACAATAAGCCTTCCTTAATCGTTCTTTCAAGGAATCCGGTATCATATTTACCGGCGGCAAAATCTTTATTATTGACCACCGCCAGCGTCAGCGGAATAGTGGTCTTGACGCCTTCAATGATAAATTCCTCCAGCGCCCTTTTGCATCTTGACAGACAATCCGCACGGTCTTTGCCTTTGATGATGAGTTTGGCGATCATGCTGTCATAGTTCGGCGGAATCCGGTAGCCGCTGTAGACATGGGAATCCACGCGGACACCGATACTGCCAGACGGAATGAACAAGCTCACCAGTCCGGGGCTCGGCGTGAAGTTTTTGTAAGGATCTTCAGCGTTGATCCGGCATTCAATCACATGCCCGTGAATCTGGACATCTTTCTGGCTGAATGAAAGTTTTTCGCCGGCGGCGACGCGGATCTGTTCCTTGATCAGGTCAAATCCGGTGATTTCCTCGGTAACCGGGTGTTCCACCTGGATACGGGTATTCATTTCCATGAAATAGAATTCGCCCTGATCGTTCAGGAGGAACTCAATGGTTCCGGCATTGGTATAATTTACCGCTTTGGCGGCTTTGACTGCGGCTTTGCCCATGCGGTCCCGGAGTTTTGGGGACAGCGAAGGGGACGGGGATTCTTCGATCAGTTTCTGCTGACGGCGCTGGATGCTGCAGTCGCGCTCGCCGAGATGCACCACGTTGCCATGGGAATCGGCGATGATCTGGAATTCAATATGTTTGGGATTGACCAGGTATTTTTCCATGTAAAGGTCGCCGTTGCCGAAAGCGTTTTCAGCTTCAGTCTTTGCGGCGTGGAATCCCTGAATCAGGCTGGCGTCGTTGTGCGCGATACGCATGCCGCGTCCGCCGCCGCCTGCCGATGCCTTGATGATCACCGGGTATTTCAGTTTTCTGGCGAACTTGACCGCGTCCTGTTCGGTCTCGATCAGTCCGTCGCTGCCGGGGGTGACCGGAACGCCGGCCTTGATCATGGTTGCCCTGGCAACATTTTTGTCGCCCATCGCCCGCATCTGTGCGGGAGTGGGGCCGATAAAGGTTATTTTGCAGTCGTTGCAGACTTCGGCGAAATGGGCGTTTTCGGCCAGAAATCCGTATCCGGGATGAATGGCGTCCACGTCGCAGATTTCAGCCACGCTGATCAAACGGTCAATCAGCAGATAGCTGGAACTGGCGGCGGCAGGCCCTATGCAGACGGCTTCGTCAGCCAGTCTTACAGGCAGGCTGTCGGCATCCGCTTTGGAATAGACCAAAACAGATTTTATGCCCATTTCCCGGCATGCCCGAATTATACGCAGGGCAATTTCCCCGCGGTTTGCAATCAGGATCTTATCAAACATAGGTTTTCCCCGAGTAATATTTAATTATTCAATAACGAACAGCGGCTGCCCGTATTCAACCGGACTGGCATTTTCGACCAGGATTTCTTTGATTACGCCGCTTTTTTCGGCTTTGATCTCATTCATCACTTTCATCGCTTCAATGATACAGACGACGGATTCCGGAGAAACCCTGTCACCGATGTTGCAGAAAGATTTAGCTTCCGGCGACGGGGAACGGTAGAACGTTCCGACTATCGGAGAATCAATGGTCTTCTGAACGGCTTTCACCTCCGGCGCCGCAGGCGCAACAGGTGCTGCGGGTGCCGCGGCCGGGGCAGGAGCGGCAGGTGCTGCGGAGGCCGCGGCCGGCGTCGCCGTAATCACCATATTATGTTCCTGACCGCGTTTGATGCAGAGATTGTATTCTTCCGCTTCAATCTTGAATTCGGTAAGGTCGTTTTCGGCCATTAATTTAACTATGACTTTGATTTCTTCAATCTTCATGACTTCTTTATCCTCTTGTTACTTTTTTCAGTTTTATTATCGGTCAAATATTTAATCAGCGCTTTCAGCGCCCATTCATAGCCGTCAACACCAAGTCCGGCAATCATGCCGACACACGCCGGTGCGGTCATGGAAATATGCCTGAAGCTGTCTCTGGCGCAAATGTTGCTGATATGCACTTCGATTGAGGGGGTTTTTACTGCCAGCAACGCGTCATGAATTGCAATGCTGGTATGGGTGTATGCCGCGGGATTGATGATAATGCCGTCAGTGCCGTCAGTCAGTGTTTCGGCAATGCGGTCAACTATCTCACCTTCGTGATTGCTTTGACAACAGACAAGCTCCGCATTCAGGGAACCGGCGACAGTCTTCAAATGCTTGTTCACTGCATTCAATGTGGTGCTGCCATAAATATCCGGCTCTCTCAATCCGAGGAGCTGCAAGTTAGGTCCGTTTATTAATAATATTTTCATAGCCCACTAATATAGACAGTTTTTTTTGTTTTTCCAGTTTTGAATCAAAAAATCAGGATGCGCCGCCGCCGCGGGATTGGCATTTAATGTATAAAATATTTATGGTCAATGTCTTGGACTGAGTTCTGACATCGGTATGGTCTGCCGGGCTTTCAGACTCTCAAGGCGCGCCGGGTCGAAAGCCGCCGCCGGGGCCGCCGGGACCGCGGCCGGAACGGTGCTTGCTGGAGAGTTCGGCTGGACCGTCGCGGCGGCTGTCTGTTTCTTGTCCTGATTGTTCGGCGCCATCAGCATCAGAACGGCAATCGAGACCAGGCCGATAAATAATAAGACCGCCACCGCCGCCATCCAATACAGATTGCGAACTTTATGTTCGCTTTCCGGACTGTGTTCCCGGTCAATATCCAGATGGGCGATTATCTCCTCCGACAGCGATACTTCAAGATTCTTCTTCAATACCTCAAGCACCTCTTCCGTTCTCGACTGCTCAATCTTGTATAAGGCGCTGAGTTTTCTAACATAAGCGCAGACATAAACCATTGGCGGCAGCCGGTTAAAATCCTCTGATTCAAGAGCTTCGATATATTCTTTCTGGATTTTGGTTTCCTGGGCCACCTGTGCGATGCTCAGATTAAGCCTGTTGCGGGCTTCATATAACATTTTCCCGAAAAACACATCAATATCAATGTTTTTCTGGCGATGCCCGGGGGCCATTTTCTTTTCCTGAATCGCGGCGGCGGCCCTTTCCGGCTGGGAGCGTTCAACGATTTCCGGGGTTTTCCTGACGGTTGACGTTTCCGCTTCCATGACAGCCGCGCTTTTGGCGGCAGGGACTGAAGCTGTCATCGGTCTTTCTCTGGATTCGGCTGCCGCGGTTTCCATCTGTCTGGCATATCCGGCAGGATAGATTGCGCTTCTGAATGCCGGCATGGCGGGGGCGTTGCCGTCATCAAAATCCGATTCGAATTTCTGAAACAGCGGCTTATTCACCTGCTGCATCGGACCGGAGGCCGCGGGGGACGGTTCGACCGTTTCAACTTTCTTCTCAAACAGCGGTTTATTCACCTGCTGCATCTGACTGACCGGGGGGGGCGGCTCAACTGCTTCAACTTTCTTTTGCGGTTCATCGGCGCCGGTTTTAGCCTTTGCCGGCGAATCTTTTTTATTATTTTTCGCTTTTTCCTCAGCGGCGAAGTCGAGCGGCAGTACATCCTGTTTATGTCCATCGTCGGCGAATATTGCGCTTTTTGTCATATCATCTTTCATAAGAGCCCCCTCTTAGTTACCGTTTTCAATTCCGACAGAAACCAGAATATCGCGTTTGGAACCTCCGGGCAGCGGCGGACTGACCAGACCGCGCTGTTCAAATTTATCCATGATTTCAGCGGCGCGATTATATCCGATCTTAAGCCGGCGCTGCAAATAGCTGGTGCTGGCTTTTTGTTCAAGCAGAATGATTTCCAGAGATTTTCTGATCAGGTCGTCGTCATCCGGCTGGAGATATTTCTGGAGAAGCGGAGAAATTTCCGGAGCATCTTCAATGGAAGCTTCCGATTCGTCGAAATCTCTTTCCCCGTCTTCTTTTTCTTCCGGTTCCTCCGCGGTTACATTATTGTTGAAGTCCTGTTCCGCCTGGCTGCAGACAAACTGGACAACGGCTTCAATGTCTTTGTCATCCACCATCGCGCCCTGGATTCGTTCAATGTTGGCGCTGCCCGGCGGGACAAACAGCATATCGCCGCGTCCCAGCAGTTTTTCCGCGCCCTTCTGGTCTAGGATGACGCGGCTGTCCACGATCGAACCGACTTTGAACGCGATTCTGGTCGGCAGATTGGCCTTGATGACGCCGGTGATGATATTGACTGACGGCCGCTGGGTCGCGATAACAATATGAATACCGGCGGCACGGCCTTTCTGGGCGATGCGGGCGATGGATGTTTCCACGTCGCTTTTGGCGTCGGTCATCATCACATCCGCCAGCTCGTCAATGATTATGACCAGCAACGGCAGTTTTTCCGGTATCGGTTCGCCGCTGTCATCCATCGCCAGTTCCTGCTGGATCGGCCTGGCGTTGAATCCGGCGAGGTTTTTAGTTTTCACTTTAGCCAGTATTCTGTAGCGTTTTTCCATTTCATTTACCGCCCAGCGCAGCGCCAGCGGCACTTTGTGAGCGTCGTTGACCACCGGCGTAATCAGGTGCGGTAGCGGCGCGTAAGTCGCCATTTCCACAATTTTCGGGTCAACCATGATCATGCGCAGATCATCCGGAGAAAATTTCAGCAGCAGACTCATGATTAAAGTGTTCATGCACACGCTTTTGCCGCTGCCGGTGGAACCGGCGATCAGCAGATGCGGCGCTTTGGCCAGGTCCAGGATCACCGGCCGTCCGGAAACATCTTTGCCGAGTACGATCGGCACTTCATATTTGGAGTTTTTCCACTGGTCGCTTTCCATGATGGTGCGCATGAATACGGCATCCGCGATGGTATTCGGCACTTCCACGCCGACCGCGTTGCGTCCGGGAATCGGCGCCAGGATGCGGATGCTCTCGGCCTCCAGTTCCATGGCGATATTGCCCTCGATATTGGCGACTTTGTCAACTTTCACCCCGGGTGCGAGCGAAACTTCAAACCGGGTCACGCGGGGGCCGGTAATGGTGCCGGTAACCTGGCCTTCGACGTTGAAACTTTCCAGCGTCTTCTGCAGTATTTGTTTGCATCTTTCGATATTGCCGGCGTTTTCACCGGATGATTCTTTACCTTTAGCCAACAGGAAAACCGATGGCAGCTCATATTCGCTCTGGCTTTTCCTGCGCACCGGAACCGGAGAATGCTTATGCTCTTCTTCCGCTTCTTCGGCTTTATCTATTTTTTCAATTTTCGGCAGGCGTTCCTCCGCCACTGGAGCCGCAACCGGTTCCGCCTTGACCGGCTCTTCCTTCTTTTCAGCTTTAATTGAATCAGTTTTGGATTCCAGCGACTGCCGGCGCAATTCCAGCAGGGCCAGTTCCGCGGCTTCCTTGTCTTTTTCCTCTTTCTGCAACTTTGCCGCCTTTATATCATTACTATTACCGCTATCTTCCAGTTCGTCACGCTCCTCCCGTTCATCATAAGGCGATGTATTGAGCGAGAACACCCACCGTATTGCAGGCTGCCAGTCGGCAAACCAGATCAGCACCAGGCCGGCCAGCACGAAGACCGACGCGGCAATAATTGTTCCAATAGTACCGATGAATCTGCGGACGTATCCAGCCGGAATGCCGGAAGATTCAGAGGCCGGGGCCGCCAGCACCTGGCCGATCACCCCGCCGGAAAGCGCGGAATTAGGAATATCCCTGCGCCCGATGCCCAGCGCTTCAGTCTGTTCGGTAAATGTTTGCGGATGAATGGCGAAAAGCACGGTGATTCCCAGGATCAGCAGCAGCAGCATGCCGGAATAGCCGCGGCGCGAAGTCGGCAGCGGCAGCAGCGAACGCAGCGCGCAGGCCACCAGAATGAATACAATCGGGTATGCCGCCAGTCCGAACATGTACAACAGCGCACAGGACAGTCTGGCCCCGACCTCGCCGATCCAGTTTGACACCGGCGAATCGCTTCCCCCCTGAATTACCGCAAAATCGGAAGGGTTGTGGGAAAACAGCGCCAGCAGTATAAACAGTGCCGCGATTATATAAAAACAGTATCTTAATTTGAAAACGTTGACTGCCGCTTCCGGCTGTTTAACGGTTTCCCTGGTTATTCTTGCCATCTTATTTCTCTTATATTTTTACTGAAATTTTTATCTTTTGTCTATAAAAACTAAGGGTGTAATATATATTCCTGGCATTCAAATACAATACCGCAAGATATCCTTTCCATTCTAAAATTCCGCATATTTGCGGGCCTTGCATATAATTGATTTGGAAAAAAACGAAATTACAGTATTGTTATTTCCAATGAGATATCAAACAGGGAAATATTTTATGCTGAAAAAAATCAAAGTTTTTTTGACCGATGAAGTCTGGAGGATAAATCTCAATGAACTGGACTTTGTCAAAGCAGTAATGATAAAGTCAATCCGGGTTTTAATCCTGGCGGTAAAGGATTTTACGGAAGATCATTGTCAGTTGCGCGCGTCCGCATTGACTTTCTATACCGTGTTTTCCATTGTTCCGATCGCCGCGCTGATATTCGGCATCGCCAAAGGGTTCGGGCTGGAGGAGACGTTAAAGGCGCAGTTATGCCAGTATTTGTCCGAGTACCCCGGCCTGGTGGATAAAGTTTACGCACACGCCGAAGCAATGCTGCATGAAGCCAAGGGCGGCATGGTAGCCGGCATCGGCGTAGTTTTCCTGTTCTGGACGGTAATGAAGGTTATCGGCAATATCGAAACGTCATTCAATCATATCTGGGGGGTGAAAAAAGGACGCTCCATATGGCGGAAAGTCAGCGATTATATGCTGATGGTCGTCGCCTGTCCGATTCTGATCATTGCGTCCGGCAGCGCCACCGTGCTGCTGAGTTCGCGTCTCTCCAGTTTTATTGACAATAATATTTCATTTCTGCGCGGAGTCAGCAATCCCGCCATCTTGAAACTGCTGCCGATGGTGACTGCATGGCTGCTGTTCTCCTTCATCTATGCATTTATGCCGAATACCAAAGTCAAATGGAAATCAGCCGTGATTGCAGGGATTATCGGCGGAACTGTCTATCAGGTTGTCCAGGAGGCTTATATCTTTCTGCAAGTTATGCTTTTCACCAAATACAATTCCATATATGGCGGCCTGGCAGTGCTGCCGCTGTTCCTCATCTGGCTGCAGTTGAGCTGGCTGATCGTGCTGTTTGGCGCGGAAATCTCATTTGCCCATCAGAACCTGGAGTCGTATGAATATGAACCGCATGCGCTGGATATCAGCTATAACCTGAAGAAACAGTTGACTGTCCAGATCGCGATGATGATTGTCAAGGCTTACCAGCAGGAGTTAAAACCGCCAACTGACATTGAACTGGCGCATCAATCCGGCATTCCCGTCCGGCAGGTGCGGGATATCCTGTTCCATCTGCTGGAAAGCGGCGTGATCGCTAAAAACAGTGAAAGCATTTCAGGAGAAGCAGGCTACATGCCGGCGATTCCGGGAGAAAAGCTGACTATTCAATATGTGCTGGAAAAAATTGAGAATTGCGGAAAATGCGAATTTCCGCTACCCGCCACCGATGAATTCCACAGGCTGGCCGCTTCATTCAAATCACTGGAGGACACGGTGCGTCAATCTCCCGACAATAAACTTTTGAAAGATATCTGACCTGATGAAATATGACTGCGTGATCATCGGAGCCGGCCTTTCCGGACTGGCCGCCGGCATCCGGCTGGCGCATTACAATAAAAAAGTGTGCATCTGCGAACAGCATTCCCGCATCGGCGGCCTCAACTCATACTATACCCGGGGCGGACATGCGCTGGAAACCGGACTGCATGCCATGACCAATTTCGCCGGACGCGGCGCGGCGAAATCGCAGCCGCTGCTGAAACTGCTCCGGCAGTTGCGCATTCCTTACGAGGCGATCCAGCCGCGCGAACAGAACTTCTCGGAAATTAGATTCCCCGGACGGACGCTGCGTTTCGACAATAATTTTACCGCTTTCGAGTCCTCGGTCGCGGAAAACTTTCCGGAGCAGGCGGATAACTTCCGTCGTCTGGATAACGACATCATGGCCTGGGATGAAGTAAATCTCAGCAATCCGTTCCTGTCGGCTAGGGCGCGTGTTACCAGTTTTATCCGCGATCCAATGCTGACCGACATGCTGTTCTGTCCGCTGATGTACTACGGCAGCGCTATTGAAGACGACATGGACTACTCCCAGTTCGTCATCATGTATAAAAGTATCTTCAAAGAAGGTTTTTTCCGTCCCGGCGGCAGCGGCATCCGCTCACTGCTGGACATTCTGCAGGCGCGGTTCCTGGAATCCGGCGGCGAACTGAAACTTAAATGCGCCGTTAAAAAAATCATCAGCAAAGACGGACGTGCGATGGCGGTTCAAACCGCCGGCGATGAAATTATTGAATGCTCCAACATCCTGTCTACCGCCGGAGCCCCTGAAACCAGACAGCTTTGCGACATCCGCAACGACAGTTTCGGTGTCAATCCCGGCCTGCTGGCTTTCATGGAAGTCATCGCCATTCCCGGCGAACAGCCCTCGGATTTGGGCAATGCCACCATCATTTTCTTCAACGACTCTCCGGTTTTCAAATTCCGCAACCCGCCGGGAATGATTGATGCATCCAGCGGGGTCATCTGTTTTCCGTTTAACTTTAAGTTCGCCTCCGGCGATATTATCCCGGAACGCGCCGTCCGCACTACTGTCATGGCCAATAACGCCGCCTGGTTCAATCTGTCTCAGGAAGATTATGCGCGCCGGAAACATGAAGCCATTGCGACTGTTTTGCAAAAAACGGAAGCGATCACCGGGATTAAAAATCTGAACAATGAATCAGTATTTATTGATGCTTTCACGCCGAAAACAGTTCAGCGTTATACCGGCCGCATCAACGGCGCGATCTACGGTTCCCCCGTAAAATTCAAAACCGGTAAAACAAATCTTGATCACCTCTATCTGGCCGGTACCGATCAGGGTTTTCTGGGCATCACCGGCGCGATCCTGAGCGGCATCTCCATCGCCAACCTCTATCTGCTGGAGTGAAGAGCTTAAATCAAGAAAAGCCCCCCAAATAGCTTCAAGCACAGTTTTTAGTCAGAAGCTAAAATTTTATTGAATTTTACTGTTGTAATATTTTGGCGGCAGAGTTATTATATTTACATATTCAAATGAAAATTGCTATCAGTAGTTTATCTGTTCATGCGAAGGTTCAAGTTCTGGAGAGTTTAACCGGAGACCAATCATGGCAGCAGTAAAAAAAGACAGGCATTTCGCAGACGCGGGGGATGAATCGCAAATTAAATCCATCGACCCGGCGGCCAGTATGTTCGTCGAGCGGGATTTTTCGCTTGTCCTCGGCGGGCCTCTATTTCAGCTTCTGCGCCGGGCGCATCTGTCCGACGACGCCCCTACGCTGGTGCGCAAACGCATTGTCATCATTTCGATGTTTGCCTGGCTGCCGCTCCTGATACTATCGGCTCTTGGAGGACAATTGCTTGGCGGTAATGCGGCCGTACCTTTCCTCATGGACGTGGAAGTTCACATCCGTTTCCTTGTGGCAACCCCGCTGTTAATCATTGCCGAGCTTGTGGTGCACCGGCGCATGCGTACCCTGGTGGCGCAATTTATGGAACGGGATTTGATTCCAGAGAGCAGTCTGACTAGGTTCAATGCCGCCATCACATCGGCATTGCGGCTGCGCAACTCAATAATTGCCGAGCTGCTGCTGATCGCATTGGTTTATATTGTCGGCATCGCGATCATTTGGCGGCAGTATATGACGCTAAGCACGGCGACGTGGTATGCGACTTCTTCCGGCGGGGCGGCGGCGCTTTCGCCTGCCGGGATGTGGTTTGCCTACGTCAGTCTGCCGGTCTTCCAGTTTCTGCTGATCCGCTGGTATTTTCGATTGGTCATCTGGATGCGCTTTCTCCGGCAGGTGTCGCGCATTGAGTTGAGACTGATACCCACGCATCCTGACCGCGTCGGCGGTCTGGGATTTCTTGCCAACACGGTCTATGCTTTCGCTCCGCTCGCGCTGGCGCACGGCGCACTGCTTGCCGGAATGTTCGCAAACCGCATTTTTTACACGGGAGCCAAACTTGCCGATTTCAAGATGGAGACCGCCTCCCTCATCATCTTTCTCTTTTGCGTGGTCATCGGTCCGCTTCTGATGTTTGCGCCTCAGCTTGCACAGGCGAAGCGAAAGGGCATCCGCGAATATGGTACGCTGGCACAGCGTTATGTGCGCGAATTCGATAATAAATGGCTGCGCGGCGGTGCCCCGGCAGATGAGTCTTTGCTGGGCAGCGGCGATATTCAATCCCTCGCCGATCTGGGCAACAGCCTCGAAGTGGTGAGAACCATGAAGAGCGCACCTGTCACGAAGGATTCCATACTTCTTCTCCTGGCTGCGATACTGGCGCCGATTGTGCCGCTGCTGCTTACCATGATGCCGCTGGAGGAACTGCTGAAAAGACTGTTCGGCATATTATTTTAAGGAATTAAATGAGCAAAGCAATCGAACAATAATCGAAGGGAGACAGAAACATGGCTGAGCAGAAAATAATCGACGTTGCGGAGCAGAAGCGCTTGAATGATGCGCGCAATATTAAAGTTCCGTGGAAAAAATGGGGTCCCTATCTGAGCGAGAGACAATGGGGTACAGTCCGCGAAGACTACAGCGAGGACGGCAATGCCTGGGATTATTTTACACATGACCAGTCGCGTTCGCGGGCCTACCGGTGGGGCGAAGACGGTCTCGGCGGAATCTCCGACGACAAGCAGCGGCTGTGTTTTGCCCTGGCTCTGTGGAACGAAAAGGACCCCATCCTGAAAGAGCGCCTTTACGGTCTCACCAACAGTGAAGCTAATCATGGCGAGGATGTGAAAGAATACTACTTCTACATCGACAGCACCCCCACTCACTCTTACATGAAGTATTTGTACAAGTATCCGCAGCGGGAATTCCCCTACCGCGACCTGATCGAGAAGAACCGAGGACGTTCCCGTGAGGAAATGGAATACGAGCTGCTCGATACCGGCGTCTTTGACGAGGACCGCTACTTTGACGTGTTCATGGAATATGCCAAAGCAGACCCGGAAGACATGCTCATCCGGATCACTGTTCACAATCGCGGCCCGGAAGCGGCCCGGCTTCGCCTTTTGCCGACGCTGTGGTTCAGGAACACATGGTCATGGGGCGATGACGACAATGAGAAACCTTCTCTGCGCGAGTCCGGACCGGGCGCCGTTAAAGCCTTGCATCATGAATTGGGCGAGTACTGGTTTTATTGTGATGGAGCTCCTGAACTGCTCTTCACCGGGAATGACAGCAATTCACAGCGTCTATGGGGCCAGCCCGGCGATGCCAGCTACGTCAAGGATGCGTTCCACTCTTACATCATTTCGGGGCAGGGCGATGCGGTAAATTCCGCCAGGGAGGGGACCAAAGCCGCGGCCCATTATGTGCTTGAAATACCTGGCGGCGGCAGCCGCACAGTATGTTTGCGGCTTTCTTCAAGTCCGCTGGACAATGCTTTCAAAGACTTCAAAGAGATATTCGAAAGCCGGATCCGGGATGCGGACGAATTCTACCAGAGGATCACGCCGAAATCGCTAAACGAAGATGAGCGCCGCGTACACCGTCAGGCGCTGGCGGGAATGCTGTGGAGCAAACAGTTCTACTACTTCGATCTGGAGAAATGGCTGTTGGAGCATAAAAGTCACCCGCTGCTTGATTGCTCTCCTCAAGGCATGCGAAATTCGGAGTGGTTTCACATGCTCAATGCCGACGTGATTTCGATGCCGGACAAGTGGGAATACCCGTGGTATGCCGCCTGGGACCTGGCCTTCCACACGATTACCCTGTCACTGGTCGATTTCGATTTCGCCAAGGAACAGCTTCTGCTGATGCTGCGCAGCCTCTACGCCCACCCGAACGGGCAGATTCCGGCCTACGAATGGAATTTCAGCGACGTGAACCCTCCAGTACATGCCTGGGCTACGCTCTATCTGTACAAGTACGAGCGTGGGCTCGGCCGCGAGGACCGTCGTTTTCTGGAACGGGCGTTCCAGGGGTTGATGCTTAACTTCAACTGGTGGGTGAACCGGAAGGATCCGTCCGGTCGCAACGTGTTCGCCGGGGGCTTTCTGGGACTGGATAACATCGGCGTATTCGACCGGAGTGCGGAGCTTCCCACCGGCGGAACGCTGGAGCAGGCGGACGGGACGGCCTGGATGGCGTTCTATTGCCAGTGCATGCTGGAAATAGCCCTGATTCTGTGCGAACACGATGAGATTTACGAGGAGGTTGCCTTTAAATTCGTCCAGCATTTTATATGGATTGCCTATGCCATGGACCGCATCGGCGAGAATGCGGACGAGATGTGGGACGAACAGGACGGATTCTTTTATGATCTGCTGAGGCTGCCGGACGGACAGACCATGCGTTTGAAGGTGCGGTCGATGGTGGGGCTGCTGCCGCTGTGCGCCTCCACGGTTTTCGAGCGTGACGCGGCAACACGGTATCCCAAACTGACGGAACTGATCGCGCTGTTCCGGAAACGCCATCCGGAAGTGATTGCTCAGGTTGCTCCGGAGGGCTTCATCGGATATAAGGGCCGGCGTTTACAGGCGATTCTCAGCAAGCAGAAGCTGGAAAGGGTGCTCTCCTACATGCTTGACGAGAATGAATTTCTGGGACCGCACGGCATTCGCTCCATGTCGAAATATCACCAGGATCATCCCTTCTCGTTCATGGCGGGGCCGCAGGAATTTAAGGTGCAGTATCTGCCCGGCGAGTCCAACACCGGGATGTTCGGGGGGAACTCCAATTGGCGGGGACCGGTCTGGATGCCTGTCAATGTGCTGTTGATACGCGCTCTGTTGAACCTGTACAGCTTCTACGGCGACGAATTCAAGATTCAGTGTCCGACCGGTTCCGGTAAATACATGACGCTTTTTGAAGTGGCGAAGGAGATTTCAAGCAGGATATCGGGCATTTTTCTGCGCGACGCCAACGGACGGCGTCCGGTCTACGGCGGAACGGTTAAATTCCAGGAAGATCCGCATTGGCGCGATCTGATTCTTTTTTATGAATATTTTCACGGGGACAACGGCGCTGGACTGGGGGCCAGCCATCAGACGGGGTGGACCGGTCTGGTCGCCCAGCTCATGGACTTATTCGGGCGTATGGATGCAAAAACTATACTGGAGACCGACCGTGAGCACATTCATGAGCATCTCGCAAAAGGACAAGTGGGCGGTGAACCGATTAAATGAAAAGTTCTTCTTGCTGACAACCATAATTTAACCGAATAATATTGAGGAGGAATGGAATAAAAAATTGCAGAGCAGCGAAATAAATAATTTAAAATGAGGTTTATCCAAATGAAGTTCATCACGGGAATAATGTTAACTGTTATGTGCTGTGCCGCCCTGAGTCTGACCGCTGAAGACCTTGGCAAACCTGTTTCCGGCAGTGACTGGAAAATTCCGGATATCGGAATGGAATTCGTCTGGATCAAAGCGCTGAACTGCTGGGTCGGAAAGTATGAGGTGACGAACGGGGAGTACAGGAAGTTCAAACCGGATCACGACAGCAGAAGCTATGACGGCAACTCTTTGAATGGTGACAGCCAGCCTGTGGTATATGTAAACTTTGACGATGCAGTCAATTACGCAAAATGGCTGACTGAACGGGAACGGAAAGCCGGACGCATACCAGCCGGATACAGTTACCGTCTGCCGACCCAGAAAGAATGGACAACATTCTGCCAGTGTGGCGACAGCCGCAAATTTCCGTGGGGAAAATCAATGCCGCCGAAATACGGGCATTATGCAATGAGCAATGATGGTTTTCCTGTAAGCTGTCCAGTGGAAAAGAGCGGAATGAACGACTGGGGGCTGTATGGTGTCGGCGGGAACGTATGGGAATGCACGGTAAAGTCGGAATCGGATTTGTCTTTTGCCGGGTGGCGCGGAGCGGCGTGGTTCACTGATGAGCATCCCGACTACATGTGCTCACTTTACACCCACAAGTACAGCGAGTCCGGTCGCTTGAATGTTGGCGGTTTCCGCCTGGTGTTGTCGCACTGACGGCATGTTGACTGAACCTTCGGGGCCGGAGCCGCGAAGGTTCGGGAGAAATGCTATATCTCCAGCCTGAAAAAGTGGCAGCTCCATGATTTGAGAGCGACATATATCCCGTTGCCGGCAATCTCACTTCCGGACCTGTTATATTTTTCACCATTCAGAACATCGGTCAAACCCAAGGTTTTGCCGCAAATGCCTTCCCATTGGAGTCTTATCATTCCCCGGGATTCTGAATCACTGTAGTTGATGATGATAAGATACGACATGCCGTCTTTCTGCCAGGTCCAGGCTAACAGATTTTTATGTATGTTGTCATCCGTGCATCCGCGAATTTCGCAACGCTGCCAATTACCATTCCTGAACACGTCATTGTCCGTCTCTGCCAGCAGATTCTTGTAGAAAACTGCAAGCTCCTTGTTTGTCTCTTCCTCCGGGCGTCTTTCAAGAAATACCGGCACACGTGCCTTGCGCCCCTCGAACTGCCCTTCGTGGAAAAGGCGGGCGCCGGGCAGAGTAGAGAAAATTACAGCCGCCATTTTCTCCTTTTCGCGGAAGAATGAACTTGCGGACCGGGGTTCATCATGGTTTTCGATGAAACGCATCAATTTGTCCTGATATGACATATCTGCAAGCAGATGAAGCCGGATATCTTCAGCGCTGCCATGCTCCATGCGGTCATAGAGTTTCTTGTCATAACAGAAGTCGAACCCCTGCTGCTGGAGCTCCCATTCCAGATCCCAGTACGCTTCGGCGATGAACAGGAAGCCGGGGAATTTGTATTTAATCGCCCGGATCAGCGCTGCCCAGTAGTCTTCGTCCGGTTTTTGTCCGGCCCGTGCGCCCCAGGTTTTCTCAAAGATATTGTTCAGCATCAGCATCGCCATGTCGCAGCGGATTCCGGCGCACTGGCCGGCGATTTCCGAAACCGTATCCAGTACCGCTTTTCTTAATTCCGCATTGAATGCATTAAGCTGCAATACATCCGGCCATGCCGGGAAATATGGATCACGGCCCAATGCCATGACATTTTCTCCGATTTTGATGAAGGAGGAAGGATCATTTTCAATATCTTCTTCAGAACCGCGGATGAAATATCCGGGATGAGCAGATGCCCATGGATGATCAGGGGCGACGTGGTTGGGAACGAAGTCAAGAATGAGTCTGATTCCGCGCCGCGCGAGCATCTGCCTGGCGCGGGCAAGACCTGCGGCGCCGCCTGCTTTTTTATCAGCAGCATAGTTTTTTACGCAGTATGCGGAGCCAGTCAGATCATTATCCTGGAAATCAGGCAGAACCGTTCTGAACTCTGACATCAAACCATCGTTTGCTGCTGCAATCTTTATTCCTGCAGGACTCCTCTCCCAGATACCCATGAACCAGACAGCATCGATCCCGAGTGATTCCAGATAATCCCACTCCCCGGCCGGTACTGATGCAAGCGTGATTGTTCTCTTATATTTTTCACTTAACTCATGAAGCCATACGAAAGTGTTTATCTCGTATATGACAGGATATTTCGGACATGGGTTCATTTTTTCCTCCGTAGTTAAGGTTGTATTTTAATGATTCCGCATTTGTGGCAAATGTTCCCTGTTTTCAACTTTATAACTTTAGTTTTAATCCAGGGTTTTCCGGTATCTGAGCAGACCGATGATGATGACCGCCACCAGAAAGATGCTCAGCGCGAGAAAATGTCCGGCGAAGTCCATGAAGTCCGCGCCGCGCAGCACGATGCCGCGGACAATGATCAGGAAATGAGTCAAGGGAAGAACATCACCCACCCATTGCGCCCATTCCGGCATGCCGCGAAACGGAAACATGAAGCCGGAGAGCAGGATTGACGGCAGAAAGAAAAAAACCGACATCTGGACCGCCTGAAGCTGGTTTTTCGCCAGCGTCGAAATGGTCACGCCGACCGCCAGATTGGCCGTGATGAAGAAAAAAGAAATCAGGTAGAGCAGCGGGATTGACCCGCTGATGCTGATATCAAACAGCGATACCGCCAGTCCCAGCACCAGGGTGATCTGAACATATCCGACCAGAATATAAGGAACGATTTTGCCGGTCATCACCTCCAGCGGTTTGACCGGGGTGGACAGCAGAGTTTCCATCGTGCCGCGCTCTTTTTCCCGGGTTACCGCCAGCGAAGTGATGAAAACCATAGTCATGGTCAGAATAATTCCCAGTAAACCGGGCACCACATTGATCTGGGTTCTTATCTCCGGGTTGAAGCAGCGGTGGATGCGGACATCTATCAGACTGTCCGTCTGGCGCGGCATCATTCCCCTGAAATCCTTCTGCAGTGCGTTGTTGACCAGGTCACCAATCGAAGCGACCGCATAGGATACGGCGGCCGGATCGGCGGCATCGGCCTGGAGCAGCAGTTGGGGACGCTTGCCCCTGACCAGTTCCCGTGAAAAATCCTCCGGAAAAGAAAGCACAAACTGGACTTCCGCCCGTCTCAGCAGATCCGCCGCTTCCTGTTCGGTGTCAACCTGTCGTATGATGCTGAAATATTCGCTGGTTTTCATGGCCGAAACGATGGATCTGGAAAACGGACTGTGATCGGCGCAGACGATGGCGGTCGGCAGAAATTTCGGATTGGTGTTGATGGCATAACCGAAAATTACCAGTTGGATGACCGGAATTCCGACCATCATCGCAAAAGTCATCCGGTCGCGGCGCATCTGGATGAATTCCTTGATCACCACTGCCGTGAAACGCTTGAATGAAAATGGCGTGAATATTCTCATCAGTAATTATCCCTGGCTTTCTTTTCCGTAAGATAAATAAACACATCTTCAATGCTTGATCTGGATTGCTTCCAGTAACAATCAGGCCGGTCGCGATAGGGGGCGATCGCTTTCTCCAACTGTCCGGGATCGGAGCCGGTCAGGTGGAGAGAGTTGCCGAACGCTACGATTTGTTCGATGGTTCCGGACTTTCTCAGTTCCCCGGAAAGAACGCCGAGAGCATCGCCTGTCACCGTCCAGGTTGACAGCCCGGAACCGTTAATAACCTCATCAATAGTTCCGCGGGTAAGCAAGTCGCCATAAGCTATATAAGCAAGGCGGTGGCAGCGTTCCGCTTCATCCATGTAATGGGTTGAAACCAGGGTCGTAATTCCGGCATTCGCGAAATTATGGATTTCCTCCCAGAAGTCGCGCCGGGCTTTGGGGTCAACTCCGGCAGTGGGCTCGTCCAGCAGCAGCAGTTCCGGTTTATGCACCAGGCATGCGGCCAGAGACAACCGCTGTTTCCAGCCCCCGGACAGTGTTCCGGCCAACTGTTTCTCGCGCCCTCCGAACCCTGTGGTTTCGATAATCTCTTTAACTGCCTTTTTTCGTTCCGGAACACTGTAGAGCCTGGCGACCAGTTCGATGTTTTCAGTCACGGTGAGGTCTTCGTATAAGCTGAATTTCTGGGTCATGTAACCAACCCGCCGTTTGATGGCATCCTGTTCTTTAAGAATATCCAGCCCCATGCAGGTTCCGGCGGCGGAATCCGGCGTCAGCAGACCGCAGAGTATCCGGATGAAAGTGGTTTTGCCGCTGCCGTTAGGACCCAGGAAACCATATATCTCGCCTTTTTTCACCTGCATGGAGATGTTGTTGACAACGACTTTTCCGCTGAAACTCTTCGTTACATTGGAAACGTCGATGACAAAATTAGTTTTTGCAGCTCCGGTTGTGAGTTCAGAATTCATTTGTTTCCGGCGTTTAACAACTTTACGGTTACCGGCATTCCGGGATTTACTTTAAAGGCGCATTGCGGATCAACATCCGCTTCAATCATGAAGATCAGTTTTGAGTTGCTGTCCCGGCTGTAAATCACCGGCGGCGTATATTCCGGTTTCAGTGAAATATTGCTGACTTTCGCCTGATATCTTTCCTGGCCGCCGTCCGGATAAAATACAATTTTATCAGCGGCATGAATTTTCTGTACATCGGGATATGTCACGAAAAATCTTACTTTCATATTTGTCGGCGGAATCAGCATTAGCACCGGGGTCCCGGCTGCGGCATATTCGCCGCGGCGCATCAGGGTATCAAACACAAAGGCATCCTGCTCTGCTTTGACAAAGCGCTGCTCAAGCCGCCATTTTGCCCCGGCAAGAGCATTTTCGGCGGCTTTTACCGCCTCCTTGGCCGACATTATCCGGTCTTCGCGGGCGGGCAGTTGCGCTATTTCCAGATTGCGTTTCGACTCTTCCAGCTCCCACTTGTTTTGTATTTGAAGCAGCCGGGACGTATCATGTTCCTTGGTGGCAATGGCATCCTTTGCAAGCAGCAGAGTGTTTCTGTCATGAACAATCTTCGCCAGTTCGCAGATTGCCTCCAGTTTGGATATTTTAGCTTTTAAAGCTTTGATTTCTTCCGGCCTGACTCCTTTAAGCAGATCGTTCAAGTCATCCTGAGTCTTGCGCAGATTGGCTTCGGATTCGGCAACGGCCGCCGCATATTCGGTACTGTCCAGGTCGAAGAGCCTGGCGTCTTTTTTCACGAAATCGCCCCGGTCAATGTATATCTTCTCCAGCCGGCCGCCAAGCACCGGTGAAATGTAAACCATATCCGCTTCAACATAGCCCTGAAAGCCTTCAGGTTTGTCGCCGCATCCGGAGATTGTAAGCGAAATTGCGGCCGCGGCCAAAAAACTTGAGGTTGTAAAAATGTGTTTCATGTATGATTCTCAAATTGTAAGCGTTTTAATGATCTTTCCGGCAAGCAGTTTGATATTTTTGCCGACAAAATCTTTTTGCCCGGTAAATCCTTCCACCATCGGCTTGTTAAAAAAATAGATACATTGCCCGACGGTTAACATGCATAACGCGCTGATTTCGTCCTCCGTGGTCTGGCCGCCTTTCAGTTTTCTCACAATTTCTTTAAGCCTGGCAAGCCTGGGGATCATTTTGTGCTCCATGATTTCCGGCAGCAGCGGCGAAGGTGAAACCATTTCGTGTATGATAATTTTGTAGCGGTATTTGTATAAAGGATTTTCGGATGATGTGCATTCCAGAAATGATTCAATCCAGTGCTGCAGATACTCTTCAGGTTTCATTTCCTGCGTCCGGTCCTTTACAACCAGGTCAAACGGATCGGGAATGTTAAACACAAATTCGATGACTTCGTGGTACAGAGCTTCCTTGCCGCCGAAATAATAATTGATTGCCGCAAGATTGGCTTTGGCTTTGTCACAGATATCCCTGACCCTGGCCAGGTGATAGCCTTTGTCCGTGAATTCATCTATCGCCGCATGAAGTATTTTATTTTTACGGTCCATAGCCAATTTCTCCGATAGGTTAAAACAAGTGTTTCAAACATTATTATAAAACATTTGTTTACTTTTGTCAAGTATTTTTCGCTTTGAGGCTTTTTCTCCGTTCAAAAAAAACAGGCCGGATTTGCGACCAGGCTGCGTAACCGCTGCATTTACCGGGCGCGGGGTATAACTGTGACTTCGGCCTGGGGGATTGTTTTTTCCAGATCCTCTTTGATGCCGTCCATGACAAGCTGTGTTTCGCCTAATGTTTTTCCGGCGTCGAAGCCAAGAAATATTTCAATGAATATCTGTCTTCCTGAATAGCGGGAGCGGACGCCGTCCAGCGAGTTGTATGAGTCAAAATAATTGGCCAACTGTTTGGTAATCAGCATTTGCAGCGGTTCTCCAAGTGAACGGTCCAATAAATCATGAACTGAATGCCGCAGCAGATGCCAGCCGCAGTTGATCATGAATGCGAGCGTGATGCATGAAGTCAGCGGGTCAAGATACACCACCCAGGGTTGGGACACGGTCATGCTTACAGTAAAGTTGAAAAACATGCAGGTATTTGCCAGCGTTTTTACCGCGAACAGGCGGAGTTGCGCTTCAACGATTGGCGAAGGCGCGTTCCGTTCATGCTGCCGGGACCGCCACCAGAGCCGACCGTTGATAATGGCGAAAATAAAGGTGCAGGCAATTCCCATCCAAATACCAAATCCTTTCAAATGAACCGGACTAAAGAAACGATTGATGATTAGAAAAGTCATGATCAGCACACTCAGCAATATAAAGAAACCGATGATGAGACTTGCCAGGTTTTCAATTTTGCCAAGTCCGTAATTGAATACGGCCCGGCTGTCGTTTCGCAGTCGGCGCAAGGTGAGCCAGGTCATGGTGACTGCGCCGAGCTCCATCAGTGAGTTGAATAAATCGGCCACCAGAACGATGGAGTTGGCCAGGAATACGGAAATGATAATGAGGATAAGCCCGAGTGCACAGGTGATGACGCCGGTAAAGGCGGTTTTTTCTGTTTGCGCGCGTTCCTGATCCACTATGTTTCTCCAGAATTAAACAAACCGGTTCAGCCAAGAAGCTTGCGGTATAGATTTTGGGCATTATCGTCAAAGGTGACGAAAATCGTGGTTTTCGGAAATTCATCCTGCCATGCATTGACTGTCTCGAAGGCTATTTCCGCGGCCTTTTGCGCCGGGAATCCGTAGATGCCGGTGCTGATGCAGGGGAACGCGATGGTGGAAAGCCCTTTCTCCGAAGCTAAACGCAGACAGTTAAGATAACATTTTTTCAGCAGTTGCTCTTCATTGTTATTTCCCCCGTTCCAGACTGGCCCCGGGGTATGGATGACATATCTGCACGGCAGTTTGTGTGCTCCGGTAATCACGGCTTCGCCAGTGCGGCATCCGCCGGCTTGGCGGCATTCCTCCAGCAGGCCGGGGCCTGCCGCGCGATGAATCGCCCCGTCAACCCCGCCGCCGCCAAGCAGCGAACAATTGGCGGCGTTAACTATGGCGTCAACGTTTTGCCTGGTGATGTCTCCCTGAATGATTTTGATTTCCATGGATATCTCCGGCAGATTTCAATCCAATTGCGGCGGAGTAAATTCGGCATCATCGATTTTGGCATTGAGCTTGTAGTAAATAACTTTATAATTCTGCTTGATTCCATTCAGGATGGTGGTGGACTCTTTGGCAATCATCACCCCTTCATACATGGCGTAAGTATCCATGATTGCGGTGTATTTTGCATTCTCTCCGTTGATTTGCTCGACGGTTTCCAGCATTTTGGTCAGGAAACTGTTTTTGCCGACATAGATGGAGTACGGTTCCAGCCCGCTGACATTCGGCGTACAGACCATCTTGTAATATTCAAGTTCCTCAATCCTGACCTGGGAAAGCTTGACATTCTTGAATATCTGGGTGTAGGAAACGCCAGGATGGCCCATGTCAAAGATGAGTTTGAGCGTTTCAAACTGGAGGCCTTCGATTGGAGCGACCGTTTTTTTGAAGTAATTAATCGACCATGCCTGTTTGCCGTTGAAAATTACGGAATTGACCAGTTGATTGTCTCTCAGCATCGTCATTTTGAACATATCCGGACGTTTGAATTTTATTTCAACAATGGATTGAACAGGTTCGCCGAAGCTTTTCTTCACTTCCAGCATCTGCTTCTGGACATAGGTGTCGGCATTGGCAAACTTGCGGTCCGGGTCGGTTGCCCGCTGCATTCTCTCCTGAAGCAGGGGAATGCTGATATCGGCAGGATATTCCTCCTGTCCGCCGTTGAACATGCCGCATCCGGACAGCAGCATGATGCCGGCAACGGCTGAAAAAGCGAACAAAAGCTTAAATATAAGCTTCATCTATTAAGTCCTTAATTACTGGTTATAATGAAAATACCCTGTCGCGACAGGGCGGACAGGGTATTAAAATTAGCCGTCTATTTTTAGAAATACAAGCTTATTTCTTAAAATAGTCGCTTATGCATTATAGGTTGAAGACGTGGTGGTGCCGCTGTGTTCAGTCCAGGCGGTGTGGAATACCTGGCCGCGCGGACGGTCAACGCGCTCATAGGTATGTGCGCCGAAGTAGTCGCGCTGGGCCTGGAGCAGATTGGCCGGAAGCACCGCTGAACGGTATGAATCATAGTAGGACAGCGCACTGGAGAATGCCGGAACCGGTACGCCGTTGAGCGCCGCTTCGGAAACCACTTTTCGCCATGACGCCTGGCATTTTGCAATGATTTTCGTGAAGAAATCATCCAGCAGCAGATTGGCCAGATCCGGATTTTTGTCGAACGCCGCCTTGATATCGCCGAGGAAGCGGGCGCGGATGATGCAGCCGCCGCGCCACATCAGCGCGATCTGCCCATAGTTGAGGTTCCACTTGAATTCCGATGCGGCCAGTTTCATCATTTGATAGCCCTGGGCATAAGAGCAAATCTTGGACGCATAGAGCGCCTGGCGGATATCTTCGATGAATGCTTTTTTGTCGCCTTTGAATGAAACACTCGGAGCGGGCAGCACTTTGCTGGCGTTTACGCGCTCTTCCTTGATGGCGGACAGGCAGCGGGCGAAAACGGCTTCCGCGATGGTCGGGGCAGGGGCGCCAAGGTCAAGAGCGCTGACGCTGGTCCACTTGCCTGTGCCTTTCTGGCCTGCGGTGTCAAGGATGATGTCCACGACCGGCTTACCGGTATCGGGATCTATTACATTCAAGATTTCCTTGGTGATTTCAATCAGATAGCTGTCGAGTTCGCCGTTGTTCCACTCGGTGAAGACTTCCTGCATTTCTTTGGCGCTCATGCCGAGAATGTTTTTCATCAGGTTGTAGGCTTCGCAGATCATTTCCATGTCGCCGTACTCGATGCCGTTATGCACCATTTTGACATAATGTCCGGCGCCGTTGTCGCCGACCCATTCACAGCAGGGGCTGCCATCGGCAACCTTGGCTGAAATTGCCTGGAAAATCGGTTTTACCGCCGGCCATGCTTTCGCTGATCCGCCGGGCATGATGGACGGTCCGAGCAAAGCGCCTTCTTCGCCGCCGGAAACGCCGGTGCCGATGTAGAGCAGGCCTTTTTCTTCCAGCGCTTTAGTGCGGCGGATGGTGTCCGGGAAATGGCTGTTGCCGCCGTCAATCAGGATATCGCCGGCTTCGAGGTGCGGAGCAATCAGTTCGATAAAGTCATCAACCGGCTTGCCGGCCTTGACCATCAGCATAATCTTGCGCGGGCGCTCAAGATTGGCAACCAGTTCTTCAATGGTTTTGCAGCCGATGAATTTCTTGCCTTTGCCGCGTCCGCTGAGAAAGCTGTCAACTTTTTCCACAGTGCGGTTGAACACTGCAACGGTGAAGCCTTTGCTTTCCATATTGAGTACCAGATTTTCTCCCATTACCGCGAGACCGACCAGACCAATGTCCGCTTTTTTACTCATAGCGATTTCCTTACTATACTTTTTTAATGTTGTTTGTGGTTTGCATCTTCATTTATGCCATCGTTGGCTTTGTACATCTAATTAATATAACATCCTTACTTTGTAAAGCAACTTTACAAAGTGATTTTTTTTGAATTTTATTATCCGGAAATTACGGGATTCAGTTAAAACTTTAAAATAATTCCATATTTATTACAATATTTTCTTAATACCTTGCGTTTACTGGTTACAAAACAATCCAACTGTGAGGATTTATAAATGAGCAAATCAATTACTGTTATGATACTGGTCGTTGCTGGTACGGCAATGTGTATATCTGCCTATGCGCAAGATACTGCGGTCTCTAAAACTAAAGGTTCGGATGTGACGGTCACAACTCAGAAAACAGACACCGGCGCAACCTGGAACAAATCTGCCATCCGCACCGGCAATGCCGGAACATCAACTTATACTGCCACTGGAACATCAACCAAAACCGATACCGGTTCGACATTTGACGTTCAGCGCTCAGTTACTACAGCGGCAGGAAATACGTTGCAGTCTGACACTGCCGGTACCGTAACCAAGACTGATACCGGTAAACAATGGACTTCCGAAAGCAAAGGAACGAGCAGCACCGGTGCGTCCTGGACTACTGATAAAACAGGCGCCGTAACCAAAAATGCTGATGGAAGCGTAACGGTCAACAAAGACATTACCAGAACCGACGCGAACGGCAAAACAGTTACGGAGGACGTTACCAAAACAATAACTAAAACAGCGACCGGCGCTACTGTTACCAGAGATGCAACTCTGACAACTCCGCAAGGAACCGCAACTCGTGATACAACAACCCGGATAACTAAAGTCAGTGCCGGCAAGGCTGCCGCAATCACAACTGGTACAGGAACGACCGTGTCCGGCAAAACATACACCGTAAACGGACAAAGTGATATCACCCGGAATGCTGACGGAACTGAAATCGATAAGGCGACTACTCTTACCGGAGATCAAGGCAAGTCGGTTGCAACAGAAGCGAAAAGGACTAGAACCGCACGGCGTCGCTAATAAATTATACCTCTTCCCGGCGGGAGGATTTATCTGCCGGGGATGTTTAATCAGATGAGGTTTTGAATATTATGTGCAAATATCTTGAATTTGACAATTTATGTTTTTTGTGATATAATGCAGTTGTCTAACTAGTTAAGGTTTTAGATATGGTGAATTTAGCAGTAATCAGAAATTCAGCATTTGCCATTGCTTTAGGTTTGCTGGCAATGGCGGAATTTTTGCATCCCGCTTTTCATAATCAAAGTATTTGTTTCTGGCAGGAAAGCCAATGTCTTACCGGTAGAGCGTCATGCTTGGTGCAGGACGACGATGCGGGGCCTCCATACATCGAACATGCCTGCCCGATATGCTCATCAGGCTTTCTGAAGTATTGTGCCAGTGATTCGACCCCTATTGTTTTATGCGATTATCAGACCGCTGCGGTTTTATCGCCGCTGCCTGATTTGGTTTTTGTTGAAATTAATCTCTCCGGATTCCCGCGTGCCCCGCCTGTCGTACTTTCCTGAGTCTCCCGGATTTGACGTCGCTAAACTGGTGAGACGTCAAAAATCAGTTAACCCGCCGTTAAAAGTGAAAAAAATAAACGCCTGTTTACAGAGAAGGTAAGATTTTTAGCCTGATTGTTATCAGGCTGGCAGATTTCCGAACGTTTCAGTGGAATAAATAAAAGTTATGTTTTTAAATATCAGGTTGTTAAATAACAACTTCAAGGAGATAAAAAATGAAAAAAAGTCGTGATTTTACACTCATAGAACTCCTCGTCGTGATCGCGATCATCGCGATCCTCGCCGGCATGCTTCTGCCGGCCCTTAACTCGGCCCGCGAAAAAGCACGCCGCATTTCCTGCGCGTCGAATCTGAAACAGATCGGTCTGGCCCTGAAGCAGTATGCAATGGACTATTCTGATCGTTTCCCGACCCTGGGGCTTCAGGCTACTACTGAAGGCGGCGCGGCCCTGGATCTGCTCCGTCAGTTTGACTATTTGACTGACTATACGGTCTACACCTGTCCGTCAACCACTACCGCCAAAGGTTCTGGAACCCAGGCGCTGTCTTACAATGCCACTTCTGGTTCAGCGGGATTGGATTATGCATTTGCCAACATGATGATGGAAGGTGATTCAGATCAGTACGGCCGCGCTGATTCAGCGATTTCCGCTGACAGAAAGATCAATTCATCCGGCGGCCCGGATCATTCTGATTTCGGCAACATGCTGTTTCATGACGGTCATGTGTCCGGTTTCGCCGGTACTCAGTGGTACACCTATGCGAATCGCGGCGGTACAATGATGTTTCCGAATGCTGAATCATATTGATTTCAGTATCAAGTAAAAATTAATTTCAAGGAGGCTCCGGCCTCCTTTTTACTTTATGCAAAATGAATAAAAATGTGACATAATGGCCGGATTCAGCAATGATTTTGTTTAAGGAATGCTGTTATTTTGAAACTTTCATCAAACGCAGGAGCAGCCGGTCGAACATCCTGTCTGTCAGCAGCCACTTAAAGAAGATGAATTTTTTGGCGTCGATTGTCGCAACATATCTGGGAGAAGGTTTTTTTGCGGCGATGGCTTTGATTATGACATCAGCGATTTTTTCAGGAGCAGCCGGCTTGCTGCCGGCATAAAATTTATCAATTAATGACGCTACTGCTTCCGCATATCTGATGTACGGGCCGTGTCCGGATGTTTTCAATAGATTCTCCTTGGCAATGTCGGCCCATTCTGATTTTACAGCGCCGGGCTCGATGACGATCACGTCAATACCGAACGGACGCACCTCCATCCGCAATGCATCGGAAAGGGCTTCCACCGCATGCTTCGAGGCATGATACCAGCCGCCCATTGGTGCTGTAGCTTTGCCCGCCATTGAAGAAATGTTGATAATCTTTCCGTAACGGTTCTCGCGCATTTGGGGTAAAACCTGGCGGGTGATGCGGACAAGGCCGAAGACGTTGACTTCAAACTGCTTCTTCGCCACTTCGGTTGAGACTTCTTCGATGGAGCCATATTCGCCATAACCGGCATTGTTTATCAGTATGTCGATGGTTCCGGCTTCTTTCTGGATGCGCGCAATACCGTTAATGACAGACTCTTCGTTGGTCAGATCCATTTCGACGATTATCGCGCCTTTTTCCTTTAGATCATTAAGCCTTGAAATTCTTCTGGCGACGGCAAAAACTTTCCATCCCTCGCCCAGCAGCCTGAAAGCCAAGGCTTTGCCGATTCCTGATGACGCACCGGTAATTAGTACATTTCTGCCCATGAGATACTCCCGTATCAATAATTACCATAAACCTCTTATATTTTAGAAGTATATTTTACTTTTTGTAAAAGTCAAGCGATTTTACATTTGCTGCGCTGATTATGCATAAAAATAAAATTGCTTCATTTCGCGATTTCCTGTACAAGTTTTTTGCCGAGTTCCGGATTCCGGGCGAACGGGGCAAATGTGCATATACTCAGATCGTGTCTTGACGGCGAAGTTCTTTTCATTATTTCAAGTTCTTTGAAGAATTCCTCATCTGATTTAAAATGGCCTTGCGGATTCTGATAAAGACCGATAAAAGGAATGCCGCGGGAATTGGGGAAATACTTCTTTTCATTCTCGACTACGTAACGGACATGTTTCTCGATTTTCTCGGAAGACCAGTACGGCTTGAAAAACCAGGCGACAGTCTGGCAGCAGTAATCCACATCCAGGCGGTTGCCATAAAGCTGGTCAGGAATGAATACCGGGTAGACGTGAGTCGCGACTTTTGCTTCAGGTTTTAATTTGCGGATATAAGCCGTCAGTTCATTGCTGAAATGCACCAGCGTTTCCAGAGAAAACTGTTCCAGCGCGGCTTCCCGGCTCATTTTGCTTTGCATTTTCTTATAATATTCTTCAAAAAGTGCAGTTGACTGCTGACAATGGCAGCAGCGGTAATTCTGGTATCCGATATAATCCAGCGCGATGCCGGTTATATCCGGAAATTTTTCAAAAACTGCTTCAATATGTTTCTTGCAGAACTCGACGGTTTCCGGACGATGAAAACAGAGCAGCGGCGTTTCCAGTACTTCCCGGTGGTCCGGCAGCGGCTCCCCGCCGAATTGGTAACCATTTTTATCCGCCGATTTGTCCGCCTTCAGATTTTTCAGGATTTCATTCTCTTCCGGAGACATCTGCTGTGCGAATTGCTTCATATCTTCCGGCGGAATAATATGGAACCAGTAATAAATTCCGATATTGTGTTTCTGTCCGTATGGAATAACCGTGTTTAAGTTGGCGCCGCTGACCGCGGCGGCGTTGAATCCGGAATCGCTGATTCTTTGCATTGCTTTGTCAATATTGAGATTGATGCCGCCTGCCCAAAGCAGTCTGAATCCGTCCGGCTTTTCATCTTCGGCAGATACCGTAATGGCGCAGAAGAATGTTGCGGCGCATAGAGATATCAATAGTTTTTTCAACAACAAAAGAATTTTCATGCGGCATGCCTTTTTTTCATTTATCGCTTCCTGATTAATTTACTTTTACTAGCCCTGTTTTTCCAGACGATTTACAGATTATGCAATTATATATTTGCTCATTATGCTTGACGGGTTATTTTTATATAACAAGAACTTTCATTTTTCCTGGAGTTTACTGATGAAAATTGATTTATTGTCAAATATTGATTACATGTTCGGGGCCGTCGGCGTGGAGGAAACCGAATCCGGTTTTTATGCTTCCAGAATGACTCACAAGTTGATGAAGCTGTATTCTGCCACGGAAGCCGCGGAAATCCGCGCCATGAACAGTTCCGGCATCCGGATTGCATTTGTTTCCGATACCTCGTTTGTCGCAATGAAACTGGTCTTCGGCCGTTATTCCAGGCCGATTTTCAACACCGATATCGTGATCGACGGTTTCCAGAGAATGACTTTCGGGCCGCCTGATTATTGCGAGGAATTCGCCTTTAGCGCGGAACTTGACGGCAAAGGCGAAAAACTGATCGAAATTTATCTGCCGAACCTGTGCGAAACCACGGTGGCCGGTCTCGAAATTGAAGACGGCTGTTTCGTCAGTCCTTTTAAGGAAGAGCGTTCCAGATGGATCTTTATCGGCGATTCGATTACCCAGGGGATGACGGTTTCCTCGCCATCCCTGACTTACCCCGCGCAGGTGGCGGCCGCGTTGAATAAAGATTTTCACAATATTGCTGTCGGCGGTGCGACGATGGACCATAAAGCCGGCAGGCTGGCGCTGGAAATTGAATGGGATACAGTTTTTGCCGCTTTTGGAGTAAATGATTTTGCTCAAAATCGTGAACTGGCGGATTTCGCGGCGGATTCCGAAATGATGCTTAGTCAGCTCAGCATGCGCAAAGATGCGGTAATATATTTGATTACGCCGATCCCGTGGTTCGGGCGGACAGAACCAAACGAGCTGGGACTTCAACTGGAAGAATACCGCCGGACACTCAGGATTGTCGCCGCCGATTTTAAAAATGTCCTTCTGATTGACGGAACGCAACTGGTGCCGGATGATCCGGCGTGTTTTGTGGATAATATCCATCCCAATGATAAAGGCATGAGAATCTTCGCCAGCAATCTGCTGCAAAAAATCAAGTAGGAATTGCAGGATGTAAAAACGCCGATACGCCTTTCTGGGCCTGATATAAAATAATCTGTTCCCGGCTGTCTGTCGAATTGCTGACAACGGCGGAATTTCAATGTCTGCTTGATTTATGTGAAATTGGAGTAAGATTATATAGTCCATGCTTGTTGCATTTCATACTTAAAATTTATGGAGACTGGCTGTGCGTCATTTTATTTGCGAGGAGAATTAATGCAGCAATTCTGCGAAAAATGTGCCAGATACACCGAGACGGTTTCAGGGGAAGTCGGTGGAAAGTTCTGTTCTTTATGCGGCGGGTTCAACGCCGGCGGGCGCATTGCCCCGGAAACGGTTATCGGCGGCTTCAAAATTATTCTGGAACTGGGACGCGGCAGCAACGGCATTGTTTACCTGGCCAGGCAGTTGAGTCTTGAGCGCGATGTCGCCTTGAAAATTCTGTCTGACGAGCGGGCCCGCGACGAAGGATTTGTTGATGATTTTTTTCGTGAAGCCAGAGCCGCCGCCGCGCTCAATCATCCGGCGATAGTGCAGGGATATGATGCAGGCCTTACCGAAGACGGGATTTATTTTTTCGCCATGGAACTTATTGACGGCGAAACCATGGATACGAAGATTGAGCGTGAGGGCGCGCTGGATTTCAATGAAGCGGTCAATATTGCGCTGCGTATCGCCGAAGCTCTGCAATATGCCTGGGACCGTCAGAAACTTACCCACGGGGATATTAAACCCGCCAATATTATCATCAACCGTCACGGCGAAGCCAAGCTTGCCGACCTGGGGCTGGCCAAATCCGCTTATGACGAGAGTGCTTCCGAAATCATGGCTACTCCCATGTATGCACCACCCGAATTAATCAAAGGTGATGTCGACCGTGCCAATGTCAGATCCGATATTTATTCTTTCGGGATAACCCTGTATCACATGCTTGCCGGCGAACCGCCGTTTAATGAAAATGATGCTGAAAAAGTGATGCAGATGCATCTGAACGTTGATCATGAACCGCTTGCAGAAATATTTAAAATCGCCGGATTCCCGAAAGATTTTTCGGATTTTGTTGACCGTCTTATCGCCAAAGATCCGGCTAAACGCCCGGAATCCTGGAACGAAATAGTTGATTACTTGAAAAATGCGGCAAAGCTGAAATACGGACATGGCAATCAATTCCCGAATAAGCCGGGCTTGCTGCGCGGGGTATTGAATAATAAACTGGTTGTTGCCGCACTGGTTTTGTCGTTGATGGTTTTTGTCGCCGCCGGAGCTGCCGGATTGTGGTGGTTTACCCAGTTGAAGAATAAGGGGCCTGCCAAGTCAATGCCGGCGGTTGCAGTTTCGAAAAATCCGGTTGCGGAGCGCAAAAAGAAAGTGGAGGAAATATGGGGCACGGTGCGCAGCGGGATTAAATATATGCGTTGCAATGATGCCGTTGAATCCATTAAGAGTTTTGTCGCGGCATATTCGCCGGAAGGCGCAATGCGGCAGGATGCGGAAGCTTTGATTAAGGAATATCAGCAGCAGTCCGTGATTCAGGCAGAAAAGAAAGCCGCGCAGGATGCGGCAAAAGCCGCCGCCGCGGAGGAAATTAAATCACTGGATGCGGCGCTGTCCGTGGAGAAGATCAAAGGCTGTGACGCTCAGGCAATGTTTGAGACTGCCTGCCTGGTGCAGGATTTTTTGAATAAATTCAAGACCGGCGGCTTCCCAGAAGGTTGTGTCACGGCTGAACAGGAGAAGCGCTATGCCGATATGCTGGCCGGCCTTAATGCTTCGGCAGATGAATTGCGCGCCGCCGCCAGAAAAAAAAGGCAGAATTATATTTCGACTGCAATGAAAAATTATATTGAGAGCAACAAAAGAAATATTGTTGAAAACGAGCGCAGATTCAATGTCCTGAAAGAATATGACGAGTATTTTGCCGGGTTGAATGAGTTTATGGAACTGACGCCGGATAAACAAAATTCCATCTTCTTTAAAAAGGTGGCCGACCCGAATGTCAGGAATGTGGCTCAGCCGTTGAGGCCCAGATTGAAGTTCATCGGCGATAATCTGCCGGAGGAAAACAGTCCGATGCCGGTATTCCTGAACAGAAGTGAACGCTTTGCCGGCAAGGAAATCCCGTGGCCGTTAGATGAGTCAGGGAAGAAATATGCCTTCAGTTCCATTGATAATGTTTCGATGCATCTGGTCAATAAGTTGACTGAAGGCGCGTTTGAACGCAAGAAGCTGCTTTTGCAGAAACTGACTAATCAGCAAATTTGCGCGCTGATTGAAAACTGGATCGCCAAGTCCGAGGTAAAGATATCTGCGGAAGAATTCGGACGGCTGGTCAACTGGCTCAATTCGGTCAGAGAGTATGCTGTGCTGGATAAGCTCCTGAATCGTTCCGGTTTGCCGGGGGTGAACATTGATTCATGGAAAAAATGTGTAAAAGATTTGAAGACTGCCGCAATCGAGAATCAGGCGGTCGAGGCTTCCGCTAAAATAACGGAGATTATGCGTAAAAACGAAAAGCAGGCGGCACTGAACGAAATATCTGCTTTCTTAAAGAAATTTCATAGTACTGAAACTGCGGACAGATACAGAGATTATTTTGAAGAATATATTGAAAATACAGTAAGATTTAATCCGGAATTGCAAACCAGTATTGTAATTGACCGGTTTGAAAAAGCGGCTAAAGCCGGAATGCCCGCAGACGCAATGAATATTGCTTGCGTAATGGTTCCAAGACTCGCATATTTGAAGTGCCTTGGCGCTGAACAGCGTCAGCTTTTGCTGGACTGCCGCACAAATAGTTTGAACATGTTCCGTAATCGTGCCGATAAATTACCGGATGCGCCGCCTTTAATGCAGGCGGCCGCCGGTTATTTCTGGCGCTGGTATCAGCAGGCCGGTTCCCGCTATTCCGGTGCGACAAATGAAATTTCCGGGTTGTATGCGTTTATGGATATTGCCGACTGGAGCAATGCAAGACAGGCGCTGTTCAGGAAAAAAATCGAACCGGATGCAATGCTTGATGGCGCGGATGTCGGCAATATTGCCGCTCCGCTGCTTTATTATCTGAATGTTGCGGTAAACCGGTATAATGAAGATGCGCTCGAGACCAGAATATCGGACACTTATGAACGCCTGCTTAAAAATAGTTCCACCGGTAAAGGCAATTCTGAAGCCGCGGTAATTAATACCGGCTGGGCAATGCGTTCCGCGCTGCTGTCCCGCAATCCGCGGGCATTCCTTTACGGCAGCGACCTGGCGCTTCATAACGGACAGGGGGAAGACGATTTTAGAAACGTATTGCTGTATCTTCAGGCGGTTCTCCAGAAAGAGGATGCCACTGCCGGCAATTTCTCCGTGCTGATTGCCCGGTACAATAATTTGTACAAGAACCCCGCCCTGGAAAATGATCTGCTCTGGATCAACGCGGCTGATAAAATAGTCCGCAATGCAGGGGATGCCGGGGTTGCTTTGCAGGCGCTGTCCGGAAAAAAATGTATTTTCCCTGAACTTACCGCGACACTTTTATGCGATGCGGCTGCCCGCAGCCTGTTTCTCGACCGGCATGTTGACGTGAAATCCGTTCTTCAGGCGGTCGAGCCGGTAATTGGCGATGCCGTGATTTATGGCGAATTGTGGTATAAAGCCGCGCTGCTTAAAATCGTCGCTTCTCCGACCGTGTTCGAAATGGAAAAATCCGCGTCGAAGCTGCTGAACGATTACCGCATCTGCGCAGTTCCTTACTACGCCAGATTGCTTAACATCATGACTGCCGCCGCGTTGTTGAACGGTTCGCTCAACTCCAGGGATGCCAACGTCATTATGCGGCGTTTTATGGATTTATCGCCTTTATTCTCGCCGGTTGAACGAAAGATTCCAGGATGCCTGGCATCGCCGAACCCTGGCAAATTCTTCATTCAAAATGTTGACCCGAACAAAGTGGACGACAGTTCGTTCTGGATTGGATGGGTAGCCGCCGCCGCGGAAATTTCCAATAAGCATATTGAAGATGTGCCGCCGGTAATTGACGCTTTGAACAAAGCCTCCACGCAGTTGTTCTGGCAGGAGCGGCTGCTGTTGCGCTATGTCGCCGATTTTGCCGCCGTAAAGCAGGCTGAAGTAAAATAACGGAGTAACAATGTCGTTCCCGATTGAAGATAAATTAGTCATTGCTGTGGCATCGAGCGCATTGTTCGATTTGACAGAGTCTGATGCGGTTTTTCAACGGGACCGGAACGGGTATCGCCAGTATCAGCGGGATAATCAGGACCGGATTCTGGACCGTGGCGTCGCCTTTCCCTTCATCCGCCGCTTTCTCAACCTGAACCGGGCGATGCACGGCTTAAACCCGGTGGAAGTGGTTTTGCTGTCTAAAAATGACACTGACACCGGATTGCGGGTGTTCAAATCCATTCAGCACTATGGACTGGATATTTCGCGCGCCGCTTTCACCAGCGGCAAATCGCCGTTCAAATACATCCCGGCGTTCAATGTGTCGCTGTTCCTTTCCGCCGACCAGAGTGATGTCAAGGCGGCCATCAATGCCGGGTTCGCGGCCGGTACCGTGCTGAAAACGGTGTTTAACGATGATGAAAAAGACCGCGAACTGCGCATCGCGTTTGACTTCGACGGAGTGATTGCCGATGATAAGGCTGAAACCATTTACCAGCAGACCGGCAATATTGATAATTTCCACGATTCTGAATCAGCAAAAGCCGGAATTCCGCATGATCCGGGCCCGCTGACCGGTTTGTTTCAGAAACTCGCATTTTTGCAGAAACTGGAATTGAAGTACGAGGCGGAACATCATGATTATAAACGCATGCTTCGCACCGCCATTGTCACCGCCCGGAATGCCCCGTCGCATGAGCGGGTCGTGACTACGCTGCGCAGTTGGGATGTTACCGTGGATGAAACTTTTTTCCTCGGCGGCATTCAAAAAGCCCGTATTCTCGAAATTTTCCATCCGCATATTTATTTTGACGATCAGCGGCTGCATCTTGACGCGTCCGCGGGGGCCGTTCCTTCCGTTCACATCCCTTTCGGCGTCACGAATAGAAAATAGCATTCAGGATGGCTTTATTTGTGCGCGGGCCAGATTTCTGTCGCGTTTCCTTTTGGCGAGCAGCAGCAGCCAGGTCAGGGATAGAAAGCTCGGAAAAATGCTGATGCCGGTGGAGATGACCAGTTCCGGCAGATTTTCCCGGACGTCTTTTGAATCCGAACACATCCCCATTGCCGTCAGACACAGCAGACTGGAGAAAAATGCCGCGAAAGCGGTTACCAGAAAAGCTTTTTTCTCACTTTTCATTAAATGGAAAACCGGCAGCCCGATGCAGATGATTACCACCATGCTGGGCACCAGAATTAACAATTGATGCAGTTCTGTCGCCGCAAAGCACAGAAAAAACGGACCCGCCGCAATAATTATCAGATTTAAGAGTGACTTGGATTTTTCCGTCATTATGATTCCCTGTGATTTGCTTAATATCGCTTGCATTGCCGCTTTTTCAATACGGGGCGGATACTTCTGCTTTTTTAATTTTTTAACCCGATAAAGCAATGAGGGGTTGACTTATCATGTTGCAACATGTATTTTAATCGAGTTGGCACATTGTTTTAATATATGCTTTATTTATATACGGAGGATTGTTAAATGGCCGGAAAAGTCAGGTTCGGAATCATTGGCACCGGAGCAATTGCGGCTCTGCATGCGGAGGCGATAATGGCCCTGGAGAATGCTGAGCTGGTTGCTGTTTATGACAAAGTTACTGAAAGATGCCGCGCTTTTGCCGAAAAATACCATGTCCGGGCCGTGGATGATTTCGATACATTTTTATCCGATAAAACAATCGATGCCGTTACCGTCGCCACGCCAACGGGTTTTCATGGCGAGGTGGCTATCCCGGCGGCCAGGGCGGGAAAACATGTTTTGTGCGAAAAACCGCTGGATGTCACCCTGGAAAAGGCTGACGCCATTATCCATGAATGTGAAAAACACGGAGTTGTGCTTTCCGCGGTGTTTCAGTCCCGTTTCGCCAGAACCATCCAGTTGCTCAAAAAGACTGTTGACGAAGGCCGCTTCGGCAAAATCGTCCTGGTCAGCACCCAGGTCAAATGGTTCCGTTCGCAGGAATACTATGACAGCGCCACCTGGCGCGGCACCTGGGCGCTGGACGGCGGCGGCGCGCTGATGAACCAGTCAATCCATACCATTGATCTGCTGCTGTACATCAACGGCGACCCCGAAGAAGTTTTTGCTTATACCGGAACTTTGACCCATGACCGGATCGAAGTCGAAGACAATGCCTGTGCCGTGGTCAAATACAGGAACGGCTCAATGGGGGTGATCGAAGCCAGCACTTCCTGCGCGCCGGGTTTTCCGCGCCGGATCGAAGTCTCCGGTTCAAAAGGCACGGCGGTGGTGGAGGACGACCTGATTGTCCGCTGGCAGTTTGTTGATGAGCACCCGGAAGACGAGGAAATCAGGCTGAACGGCGCAATTTCCGAAGGCATGAAAGGCGGTTCCGGCGACCCGATGTCAGGAGTCAGCCATGAAGGCCACCGGCGTCAGCTTGCCGACATGGTCGATGCCATCCTGGCGCGGAAAGAACCGCAGTTGTCAGGACGCGAAGGACGCCGCGCTGTTCAACTGATCTGCGGAATCTATGAATCCGCCCGCACCGGAAAACCGGTTAAGTTTTAGTCCCGCGGTCTTATCTGTCTGCAATCCGAAGACACCGGTTTTTGCCGGTGTTTTCTTTTATTGTGTCTTTCATTTACTAATAAAGTTTGCCGGAAAGCTTTTATAGGGCTATAGTGATAGTGCTATCTTTTAAACAATATTTACAGGGGGGTGCATAATGGCGCTTAAATTCGCTTTTGCCGGTTTCCGGCACGGACATATTTTCAGTTTGCTGAACAGATTGAAAGAAACTTCAGGATGTGAGATCGTTGCCGCTTGCGAAGAGGATGTTGCCACGCGTGAAGCAATGGTGAAAAATCCTGATGTCAAGATTACTCACACCAGCATTGACAAGATGATCAGCGATTCCGGCTGCGACGTTGTTGCCGTCGGCGATTATTACGGCAAACGCGGCTCGATCGCCATTAAGGCGCTGACTGCCGGCAAACATGTGATTTCCGACAAGCCGTTATGCACCAGCATTGACGAACTCGACCAGATAGAAAAACTGGCGAAGAAAAGTAAACTTAAAATCGGGTGCATGCTCGATCTGCGGCAGCAGCCCAATATGGTCGGGGTCAGAAACCTCGTCCAGCGCGGGATGATCGGCAATATTCACGGCATCAGTTTCGGCGGACAGCATCCGCTGCTGTCCGGGTCGCGTCCGGCATGGTATTTTGAGAAAACCAAGCACGGCGGAACGATCAATGATATCGCCGTTCACGGAATTGACATCATTGAATGGATCACCGGCATGGAAGTCACCCATCTCAATGCGGCGCGCTGCTGGAATGCTTTTGCCAAGGACTATCCGCATTTTGAAGATGCCGGACAGTTCATGCTGTCGATGGAAAACGGCTGCGGCATTCTGGGCGATGTTTCATATTTCGCCCCGGACTCCTGCGGATACTCCACTCCCTTTTACTGGGAATTCAAATTCTGGGGCACCAAGGGCGTTGTTTGCGTCAATATTGTTGATAACACATTCAAGGTGGCATTCGCCGGGGATAAAGGCGTCAGCATCATGGCTCCGCCGGCTAATCTCGGCCCTGACTATCTGGCAATGTTTATGGACGAAATCTCCGGTAAAGCCGGGGCGCTCAACACCCAGTCGATTATCGCGGTATCCAGAAAAACCTTGAGAATACAGCAGGCCGCCGACAGAAAAATCAGCGGCATGAAACTGTAGTTCCGGGGTTCCTACAGCGATTCGATAAATTTCAGGATGTCGGCGAAAGCTTCTTTCTGCTGCCGTCTGGTCAGATCATAAAAGAAGCCGTGTTCGGCGTTGGTGTAAACTTTGCATTCGCAGCGCCGTCCCAGCTTCTCCATCTTTGCCTTGAACTCCAGAATGTACCGCAGCGGGAACATGTGCTCGTCTTCGGCGTGCAGATGAAATACCGGACAACTGTCGGCATTGACATAGTTCATGGGCGCGGCTTGCCGGTAAAGCTCCGGATTTTCTGAATAACCAACTCCGATCACTTTCTCCATGCTGTACCAGATTCCCGGAAAAATGTCTTCCCACGGCTCGAACAATACTGGCGTCGCCTGCATGGCAGACCCAACCGGCCGGACCCACTCGTTGCTGAGTTTTCTGCCGTTGTATTCCAGTTGCTCCCCGCACTGACCCGGTTCGGCCAGGCTCACCAGCGCCGTCAGATGCGCTCCCGCTGATCCGCCGTAGGTGAAAATCTTCAGCGGACGGTTTAATTCTTTCAGTTTACTGGTAAAAATATCGTAGGCATGGCGCAGATCGGTAAGCTGTTCCCGCAGGTGGATGCTGTCATTGTTCAGCCGGTAATCCGTGGAGGCGCAGATATAGCCTTCGGCATTGAATCCGCGCATGATTTTATGGTAGCAGTCACGGGAGCCGGCCGCCCAGCCGCCGCCGTGAATGAAAAACAGCGCAACATCGCGCGTGACCTTTTCCGGCATGAAAATATCCATCACCCGTCCGGTCTGGATCGGGTTGTCGAAATAAATTGATTCGTATGAGAAACTCATGATGGCCCTTTCTGTATTAGTTTTTTTGTTCATCCGATAAACATATATTGTTTATGCCGCCGAATCAAATCAGACATTTCAAAACATTTAATCTAATTCCGTAAAAAACTTCGCACTCCGCCGGACGGAACGGCGGGTTCCGGCAGATTTGAAATTGCTGAATAATTATAAAAAATGGCTTGAAAATCATTTTAGCGTATGTTATAATAGATAAAGATACGATAAACGTAAAAACAAAGGATATTTATTATGAAAATCGGATTGCCTGCGGAAATTAAGAAGGAAGAGTATCGGGTGGGATTAACTCCGGCCAGCGCCGGCGAATACGTCAATTGCGGACACTCCGTGACGGTGGAAAGCGGGGCGGGGCAGGGCTCCGGGTTCTCGGATGCTGAATATCAGCAGCACGGCTGCACCATCGCCGCCAGCCGCCGCCAGTTGTTTGACGGCGCGGAGATGATCGTCAAGGTCAAGGAACCGCTGCCGGAGGAATATGACTTGTTTCATGAAGGACAGATATTGTACACCTATCTGCATCTGGCCGCGGATAGAGTATTGACTCAGGCCATGCTTGACCGGAAAATTTACGGCGTGGCTTATGAAACGCTGACCGAGCATGACGGTTCGCTGCCGCTGCTGATTCCGATGTCGCAGATCGCCGGACGCATGGCGGTGCAGGAAGGCGCGAAATATCTCGAAAAAACTTTCGGCGGCAGAGGCATCATTCTCGGCGGCGTTCCCGGCATCAAGAAAGGCAAAGTGCTGATTCTCGGCGGCGGCATCGCCGGAACCAACGCCTGCAAGATTGCCGTCGGCATGGGCGCGGATGTGACCATCATGGACGTCTCGGCCAAACGGCTTTCCGAGCTGGAGAACATTTTCGACAACTCTGTAAAAACGCTCTATTCCAACTCCTACAATATTGATGAAATGATCCGGGAGGCCGACCTGGTGATCGGCGCGGTGCTGATTCCCGGCGCCACCGCCCCGAAACTGGTCAAACGCGAAGATCTGAAAAAGATGAAGCACGGCGCGGTGATGGTGGATATCGCCATTGACCAGGGCGGGTGTTTTGAAACCTCCCGGCCGACTTACCACTCCGACCCGATTTTTATTATTGACGGCATCGTGCATTATTGCGTGGCCAACATGCCGGGTGCAGTCGGGCTCAGTTCCACCAGCGCTCTGACCAGCGTCACCAACCGCTACGGACTGATGATTGCCAATGAAGGCATTGAAAGCGCCATCGGCAAACATCAGACGATCCGCACCGGATTGAACTGCATGTTGGGAAAATTAACCAATAAAGCGGTTGCGGAAGCGCACGGCATGAGCTATAATAACCTGTAACGCAGTTTAACTTGATTTCGTTCCACAGTTGAATTAAGCAGTAAAAATGTATTGTTCAACTGCGGAGCCAATTGCAAAACTCATGTTTTGCAGGAATTCAGAAGTCTGAATCCAGAATGAAATTCGAACTGAAAACCGGATTTATTCTGACTCCTGACTCCTGAATTCTGACTACTTGCGCAATTACCTCTGCGGGATAGGTTTAAGGCATGATGGATGAGATAGATAAAAAAATCGTGGATATGCTGAACGCCGACGGGCGGATTAACAGTATTGAAATGGCCAGGAAACTGGAAATTTCCGAAGGCACGGTCAGGAATCGCATCAAGAAAATGACTGATGCGAATCTCCTGAAAGTGACCGGACTGATTAATCCCGACCTGATGCCGGACAAGCAGTTATTTCTGCTGGGGGTGAAAGTCGCCGCCAGCAAAGACCTGACCAAGATCGCCGAACTGATTTCAACCCTCAAGGGTGTGCTTTCCGTATACATTACGACTGGCCGCTATGACCTGATTGTCGAAGTTTGGCTTCCGGTCAAACACGGCCTGATCGATTTCATCAGCGGCCCCATGGCCGCAATTGACGGCGTCGTCGCCACCGAAAGTTTCCTCGCCATGAAATCCATTAAAAAATGGATCCCCGAAAGCGAATAGATTTCCAGAATTACCCCTATTTTGTTCGAGACAGCAATAAACTAAAACTCATTGAGGAATTACGACTTGCGCTTATATTCTTGAATGTTTGCTAATAATTTTTATTGCCTTCTAATTTTGATTTTTTTATTACTCTCTATATTTATTTGTACCTTGATTTTATTTAAAACTCCGACTATATTGATTTGTGAAAGCAAATTAGTCGGAGTTTTATATGTATATCAAAAGGACATTGGAAGCGGTTTTTCAGCATGAGAGCGGGATTTTTCCGGTTATGCTGGTTACGGGGCCGCGCCAGGTCGGGAAAACTACTTTTCTAAAGCATGTCTGCAAGGGAAGCCGCACTTATGTGTCGCTGGATGACCCGGCGGTTCTGCTGCTGGCTCAAACTGATCCCAAGGCTTTTCTTGACCGTTTTTCACCACCGGTGCTGATTGATGAAATTCAATATGCCCCCGGGCTTCTTCCTTTTATCAAGATGCTTGTTGACAAGGAACAGCAGGGGGGGATGTTCTGGCTGACCGGTTCGCAGCAGTTCCAGATGATGAAAGGCGTTACCGAGTCGCTGGCCGGCCGCGTGGGCATCGTGAATCTGCTCGGGTTCTCGAATTCAGAACTGAAAAAACACCAGTCTCAGCCTTTTCTGCCGACGCTTGAATTTTCCGCAAATGAACTGAATGTCAACGTGGTTGATTTTTACCATGACATCTGGAAAGGATCTTTTCCGAAAATTGCTTTGATTGATGATTCGCACTGGGAAACCTATTATGCATCCTATATGCAGACCTATCTGGAAAGGGATGTCCGCGCGCTGGCGAATGTTGCCAATCTTCAGAGTTTCTATAAATTTTTGCGTGCGGCGGCGGCAAGAACAGGTCAGCTTCTGAATTACTCCGATCTTGCCCGTGATGCGGATATTTCCATCTGCGCCGCCAAAAACTATCTGAGCATTCTGGAGGCGTCAAGTCTGGTTTACCTGCTTGAACCTTACTCCAATAATCTGAATAAGCGCATCACCAAAACGGCAAAACTGTATTTCCTGGATACCGGGCTTGCGGCTTATCTTACCGGCTGGAGCACGCATCAGGTGCTGGAGTCGGGCGCAATGGCCGGAGCTTTCTTTGAAACATGGTGTCTGACCGAACTGCTCAAAAGTTACTGGCATCACGGAAAACGGGCGCCGTTTTTCTTTTATCGCGACAAGGATAAACGTGAAATTGATTTGATCATTGAAAAGGACGGCGTTCTCTATCCGGTCGAATTTAAAAAGTCATCCAATCCGGGACGGGACTCGGTCAAGCATTTCAACGTGCTGGAGCAGTTTAAAAAGCCTGTCGGCATGGGCGCGGTCATTTCCATGTCATCCTGGTATATGCCCGTTGCGGAGCAGGCGGTAATGATCCCGGCGGCAATGCTGTAATCCGGCCGCCCAATGGCGGTTAAATAAATCAGGGAGAATGGTTTATGACGAAATTCATCGAACTTTTTGATGCGGTTGACATTGTCAGCAATGCCACGCTGGGCGAGAACAGGGCAATTATCAACCGGGAGACCGGCAAAATTCTGTGCAGTATGGAGGCTGCCGGGATTGATGAAATCGGGGATGCTGACATTGACGGAGAACTCGAAAAGTGGGAGGAAATACCGCATAAAAAGTACCTCGGTCTGGGGATGAATCTCGTTTTTGAATTTATCGAGGCAAGACTGCCGGCGAAATTCAACTATGTGGAAAAAATCTTTCACCGGAGCGGGGCATATTCGGCGTTCAAGGATCTGCTTGATTCCGCCGGGCTGCTGCAGGCCTGGTATGATTTTGAGGAGGCCAGAACTGAAGAAGCGCTGCGCATCTGGTGTCGTGACAATGGCATCAAGCTGGAAGACTGACCGGTGACTGGTGACTGGTTGTGCTACGTGCTAAGTGTTACGTGCTACGTGCTACGTGCTACGGGTTTGGTTTTGGTAATTATCTAATTATGTGTTATCTTCATTTCCTTTCGTGTGTTTTGTGGTGAAAAATGTTTTAAACTGCTTTATTGACAATATAAATATGAAGATTGAACTTTTATTGAGTCCGGCGGGGCATTTGCGGCTTGAGTCCGGCGGTGCTGACGGCTGGGAATTGCCGGATGAAACCGCCAGACGGCTGCTCGACGGCTTTGCCGCCGGGAGCGGGGAGGGGTTGCTGGCGCTGGTGCGGGAGGAGCTGCCGGCCGGAATGCCGGTGGCGTTTCAATATTTCCGCAAGCTGTCCAGGGAATTTCTGACCCGGCTCTGCCATGCACCGGAACCGGCGGACGTGGAGCTGGAGGCTACTTTCAACAGCGTCCGTCCGGATTTGCCGTACTTCGGTTTTGAGGTACTGGAAGCGCCGCCGCTGCGCGGAACCGAGTATCTGAGCGCGGAAACGCTGCTGACTTTGTGGGGCTTGCTGGAGCAGTGCATCCAGACGGAGTTCCGGACTTTTTCCGGCAGTTTCAGCGAATGTCTGAGGAAACTGAATCCGGCCTGGAAACAGGTGGGGAAAGTCAGCTTTCACCTGGCGGAAAACAAGCAGGACGCGTCCGGCGACCATCCTTTTGCGTTTATGGCTACTTTCATTCACCGCCTGTCGGAGAACGACAAACCCAAGCATCTGCCGCTGGGCGCGGCGCTGAAAGCCTACGCCAGCGACCGCAACGCGTTGCTGGCGCTGCTTAAACCGGTGCAGGCGGCGGGCGAGCGCAGCAAGCTGGTCGCGGAGATGGCGGCCAGCCGGGAGATTTTTCAGCCGCAGGCGTGGACCGCCCGTCAGGCCTATACTTTTTTGCAAAACATTCCGGCGATGGAAGAGGCCGGGATCATTGTCCGCATCGCCAATCTGTGGAAGACCGCGGCGCCCGGCAAAGTGCAGGTGTCGGTAAATATTGATTTGAAGCAGGGGCAGAAACTGGGCATCAACGCGCTGCTGGATTTTTCGGTCAGAACCAGTCTGAACGGCGTTCCGCTGACCAAAGAGGAACTGGAGCAGATGCTGAACTCCGACGGCGGGCTGGTGCGGATCAGGGGCCAGTGGGTGGAGGCCGAGCCCGACAAAATCAAGCAATTGCTGGAACAGTGGGAGGACGCCGGACGCGCCACCGCTGACGGATTGTCATTCATGCAGGGACTGCGGCTGCTGGCCGGAGCGCGGCTGCCGGGCGGACCCGGACTGCCGGACGTGGACCGGCAGTTCAGCGCGATCAATGCGGTCGGCGAACTCAAGCAACTGCTCGAGGAACTGGAAAGCCCGGCGAATATTCAGTTGCCGGAACTGCCGGAGTTGCTGGCGCGCACCCTGCGCCCGTACCAGTTGGACGGCGTGAAATGGCTCTGGCGGATGACGGAACTCGGACTCGGCGGCTGTCTGGCCGATGACATGGGGCTGGGCAAGACGCTTCAGGTCCTGACCTTGCTGGCTTTGCTGAAACAGCGCGGCGACACGGCCCAAACTCCGGCGCTGCTGGTGGTGCCGGCTTCGCTGCTGAAAAACTGGGAGCGGGAATCCGCCAGATTCACTCCGGAATTGCGTTTCGGCATTCTGCATCCGATGGCGATGAGCGGCCCCGAACTGGCCGCGCTGGACCGGGAGCCGGAAATGTTTTTAAGCAGTTTCGACGCGGTGGTGACCACTTACGGCATGTTGCTGAGACAGGCCAAACTGCGGGAGATAAACTGGACGGCGCTGGTCGTGGATGAAGCCCAGGCCATCAAAAATCCGCAGTCGCAGCAGAGCAAAGCCGTGCGCGCGCTGCGCAGTTCCCGGCGGCTGGCCCTGACCGGCACCCCGGTGGAAAACCGCCTGACCGATTTGTGGAGCATCTTCGATTACATCGCGCCGGGCCTGCTCGGCAATCTTACTCATTTCAAAGATTTTATAAAGAAGCTGAATACCGAGGAAGGCAGCATTAATTATGCTCCGCTGCGCCGTCTGACCCAGCCGTACATCCTGCGCCGGTTGAAAACCAACAAGCATATTATTTCCGACCTGCCCGACAAGACGGAAATGAAAGTTTACTGCCAGTTGACCCGGCCTCAGGCGCTGCTGTACCAGCAGGCTGTCCGCAGTATGGCGAAGGAACTCAAGGAGCTCGACGACATCCAGCGGCGCGGCATGATCTTCAAGTACCTGATGATGTTCAAGCAGATCTGCAACCATCCGGCGCAGTTTGACGGCAGCGGCGACTACAACGCCGCCGCCGGCGGTAAATTCCTGCGGCTGGCGGAAATTGTGGAGGAAATCTCCTCCCGCCAGGAAAAGGCGCTCATCTTCACCCAGTTCAGGGAAATGACGGAACCGCTGCATGACCATCTGGCGCGGTGTTTCGGGCAGACCGGGCTGATTCTGCACGGCGGAACCTCGATCAAGCAGCGGCAGTTCCTGGTGGAGCAGTTCCAGAGCGAATCCGGACCGCCCTATTTTGTGCTGTCGCTGAAAGCCGCCGGCACCGGGCTTAACCTGACGGCGGCCAATCATGTGATTCACTTTGACCGCTGGTGGAATCCGGCGGTGGAGAACCAGGCCACCGACCGCGCGTTCCGCATCGGCCAGCACCGCAATGTGCTGGCGCACAAGTTTATCTGCAAAGGCACCATCGAGGAAAAAATCGATGCCCTGATTGACGAGAAGAAAGGTCTGGCCGATTCGCTGCTGTCCGAAGGCGCGGAAAAGCTGCTGACCGACATGAACAATGATGAATTGCTCAAGTTTGTGGAACTGGACATGAATGCGGTTTTAACCTCTTAAAAAAAGGAATAGATAAAATGTCACGCTGGAACAATTATGACGACTACTATCCGCGTTACGTCTCCGCGGCGGAACGTAAGCAGGCGGCCCAGGCAAAAATCAAAAAACTCATCGGCAAAGGCGCAAAGCTTTCGCCGGTCGTGATCGAAGGCCGCGCCATCGCGAAAACATTCTGGGGCAAAGCCTGGTGCGATAATGTCGAGTCATATCATGATTATGAGAGCCGCCTGCCGCGCGGACGCAGTTATGTCCGGCAGGGCTCGGTGATCGATCTGCAGATTGAAAAGGGCCTGATCACCGCCAAAGTCCAGGGCTCGGAGCTTTATGAAATCAGCATCAAAATAGCCGAGCTGCCCGGCGAAAAGTGGGAGCGGATCAAAAAATCGTGCGCCGGCAAAATCGATTCGCTGATCAATTTGATTCAAGGCAAACTCTCCCCGGAAATCATCGCCCTGCTTTGCCGTAAGGATGAAGGGCTGTTTCCGTCGCCGAAGGAAATTAAGCTGATCTGCAACTGCCCGGACTGGGCGGGCTTATGCAAACATCTGGCGGCGGTTTTGTACGGCGTCGGCGCCCGGCTGGATACGCAGCCGGAACTTTTCTTCCTGTTGCGCGGAGTTGACCAGAATGAACTTTTCAGCGCCGGTTTCGCCAATGATCTGGCTGACTCCGGTGCCGCTTCGGTAATCAGCGGCGGCGATCTGGGCAGTCTTTTCGGCATTGAACTGGACAGTATGGATGCCGAAATCGCCGGAATCCCGGATAAAGTTACCGTTGCCGAAGCGCCGAAGAAGCGCGGCCGTCCCGCCAAGTCCGTTAAGCCGGCAAAAGCCGAACCAGTGAGCAGCCGGCCGGCCGCTAAATCGGCTAAATCTGCAAAGACGGCAAAGACGGCAAAGACGGCAAAGACGGCAAAGACGGCAAAGACGGCAAAGGTGGAAGTTAAACGTCCGGTAAAACGCGGTCGTCCGGTCAAAAATAAAAATGTCTGAAAATAGCGCTGTTTGAACTTGTCATCGCCGTTTGGGTTGACAAATTTACTATATATAAAAGGACAGAAGTCAGGAAACAGAATAAAAACGAAAATAGGGATCAAAACTTTAGCTTCGGTGTTTTCTTAGCTTAGTGATTAGTTATTTTATGACATTTTCATAGAATTTAAGCAATAGTGTTGAAGGCAAATTTTGTGTTGTTGATGCTTGGATAATATTATCTATCCGGCTATATTCAGTTTGTTGTTTTCAGGTTGGAATTAAAAGACAAAAAGATGCGTAAGATTAATGAATTATTGCATGAAAACACTAAAGCTAAATCTGTCCCTAATCTAAAGGCTGGTAATGAAGAAGGAGCATGATAATAAATGAATATTAAACTTGTCATTAGCTTATCAACAACACTTCTTTTATGCAATGGATGCACCAGTTTTATTGGAAAAGATGTTATGACAGAAGTAAATCCGAACTTTAACATCAGCCAGTATAAAAGGGCATATGTTGATTTTGATGATAATTCCTCTACATTAATGCAATCCATAGATGTGTTTTTTGAAAAACAGGGGTTTGTTGGATACAACAGCCTTGCTGTAAGTAGGAAAGGCGACTTGTTTGTTTATGTTACGATGGAAAAAGGATTCTGTTTGCCTCCAAAAGCAGGAATGCATTTTGATATAGTTTTTACACTTCCTAAAAAGGCAACTGTGACTGTTCTGGATTCATTATCAAAAGAAACCTTATTAAAATGTTCCTATGTGCGTGGTTTATTTGCGACTAATGCAGGTTTTGTAGAATGTGAGGATTTGATTTTAGAAAGCTTAAAAAAAGCTTTTGCTGAACAAAGAAAGAAAGCTAATGTGTCGCATCCCCCACCCGATGACAAAAAGTAGGAATCAAGGTCTGGCGAAAAAGGTTATTATGTGCAAATAGGGTACTGCCGTATTTTACCGCGAAACTTGCCAGAACAAAAAAAGCAATTGTAGGAAACATCATACCCCGCCCTGTGTAGAAACAGGATTTCGCATGTGACGGGTAAGTGACTGAATTTAACCGGACTTCTAGTTTTGAAGTAATGAATCATAACCATGATTCGAGTTGTTTGACAATTGAATAACGATTTCAGCCGGGTGGAGTTGCACAAAAAACAGCCCGCCTTTAAGAGTTAAGACCTTTATGCCTAATTCTTTGCACATTTATTGATTGACAAAACTCCTATATATGTAGACTCTGATCTAAAAATCAGTCTTTTAAAATGGGACTTATGGAGTCAAAAAATGGAAATGCAAAATAATGTGCGAAAAGATTCAGGTGTCCAAAATGGCTGTTGAGACGAATAACCGTTGTGTTCAACGAGTTTCCAAAGTATCGGAGTCGGCTGTCCAAAATGGGTTTGGTATAGTGCCGTCCGTGTCGGACGGTCCCGCACAGACAGTGTCCAGGATGTCCAAAATGGCTGTTGAGACGAATAACCGTTGTGTTCAACGAGTTTCCAAAGTATCGGAGTCGGCTGTCCAAAATGGGTTTGGTATAGTGCCGTCCGTGTCGGACGGTCCCGCACAGGCAGTGTCCAATATGTCCAAAATGAGTTCTGTTGTAGCACCGTCCGTGTCGGACGGTCCCGCACAGGCAGTGTCCAATATGTCCAGAATGTTTGAGAAGACGAATAATCGTTGTGCTCAACGACACTCCAAACTCTCGGAGTCGGACGGCTGTCCGGTTTGTTATACTGACCGCATGGGCTATGTTCAAGAACACTCCAACGTCTCGGAATCGGGAAAGAGAGAAGTCAGGAGACAGGAGTCAGCGTTTGACTGCGGTGTCCGCAGTTTTATCAATATGAAACGAAAGATAAAAGACAAAAGTAAAAAGATAAAAGTTTAATTGAAAAAAGTTTTCTTTGTGTCTTTGTGCCTCTGTGGTTAAGTTTCAAAAGAGAATTGGAACCGGGAAATCAGAAGGCAAAAAAACAAAGCATTGTGCTCAACTGGACTCCAAAGTGTCGGAGTGAGGAAGCCCGCGAATGCGGGAGTGAAAAGTGGAAGGCGAGAAAAGCAAGAAAAGTTGTGAACGCGGGAAATGCAGAACTAGGGGCCAGAATGTCCGGAATGATTGCAAAATTGAAAAACATTATGCTCAACGACACTTCAAAGTGTAGGAGTCTGGCGGTTGTCCGGTTTGTTATGCCGGGCGCACGGGCGAAACAGTCTCTGCTCAACTGGACTCCAAAGTGTCGGAGTGAGGAAGCCCGCGAATGCGGGAGTGTGCCCCGCTTGCGGGTCCCGCGAATGCGGGAGAGAAAAGCAAGAAAAGTTGTGAACGCGGGAAATGCAGAACTAGGGGCCAGAATGT